>OLZI01001804.1_pt1 | contig 10839 bp, 9 predicted proteins | sample 1674061 | NCBI WGS metagenome assembly OLZI01 (sample SAMEA103958139, study PRJEB25191) | human gut metagenome | biome: human-associated habitat [ENVO:00009003]; feature: intestine environment [ENVO:2100002]; material: feces | place: Germany | collected 2013/2015 | reverse complement strand
GAATCGAACTCCTGACCCCCTGCTTGCAAGGCAGGTGCTCTCCCAGCTGAGCTACGCCCCCAAAAGGCTTCGCGCGCATTTGCGTCGGAAACAAGTAAGATTTTACAGGAAAGCGACGCATTTGTCAAGCATTTTTTATTTGGTAATCAGCTCAACCAGCTTCAAAGTCATCAGGCAGGATTTTTCCACTGCAGCCATCGGCATAAACTCGCAGTTGGAGTGGAAGTTGAGCGCGCCGGTGAAATAGTTCGGCGTCGGGATGCCCTTGGTGGAAATAAAGGAACCGTCGGTGCCGCCGCGCATAGCGATATCCTTCGGCTCGATATCCAACTCCTTCATAGCCTCGAAAATGTACTCAACGCATTTTCTGTTGTCATCGTTCAGCGCATCGGCAATGTTGCCGTATACGTCGGTGATGTTCAGCTCAATGCCGGCCTTCGGATTCTTGGCCTGTACATATTCCACAGAATGACGGATGAACTCCTTGCGTGCTTCATACATCTTTTTATTATGGTCGCGGATTTTGATATCCAAAGTTGCTTCCGCAGCGTTGGATTTAATAGCCTGCACCCAGATAAAGCCTTCGGTGCCCTCGGTGTGCTCCGGAGTCTGCATTCTGTCGAAGCAGTTGATGATATCTACGGCAACCAGCGCCGGGTTGACCAAGGTGTTCTTAGCGGACATCGGATGTGCGGTTACGCCCTTGATTTTGATGTGTGCGCTGCCTGCATTAAAGGTTTGGTATACAACCTCGCCCAGCTCGCAGCAGTCAATGGTATAAGCAAATTCAACCGGGAACTTGCTGAAATCCATCTTCTTGGAACCGCAGAGGCCAACCTCTTCATCCGGAACAAAGGCTACATAAATTTCGCCGTGCGGACGGTTTTCCTTAATGATGGTTTCCAGTGCTACCATCAGGTTGGCAACAGCAGCCTTGTTATCTGCGCCCAGTACGGAGGTACCGTCGGTGGTGATAAGGTCGCTGCCGATATATTTGTTAAGCTCAGGATGCTCGCTTACCTTAATGTAGATTTGCTTTTCAGCGTTCAGCAGTACATCGCCGCCCTGATAGTTTTTCACAATATGCGGATGTACCTCGGGAGAAAGGTTTACGTCAACGGTATCCATATGCGCAACCCAGCCTACATTCGGCACGGGAGCGTGACCTGCAGGCAGGTTAGCCGGCAGACGTCCGGTCAGCACGCAGAATTCACTGATTTCCAGGTCCACCAGACCAAGCTCAGCCAAATCCTCCTTCAGCAGCTTAGCCATATCCCATTGGCCGGGAGTACTTGGGACAACAGCACAGCCCTCCTTACTTTGGGATGGTACGGCAGCGTAACGTAAAAAGCGTTCAGTCAAACGTTCTTGCAAAGACATTTTCAAAGACCTTCTTTCATAAATACATATAACACCCTTCCGTCTGCTCGCTATGCTCGCAGCCACCTCCCCTTTGAGGGGAGGCAAGGTGAATTAGCTATAGGACAAGAGAAGAGCTTGCATGATGTCACCCCTCTCCGCCTCGACAAGCTCGGCACCTCTCCCCGAGGAGAGGCTCTCTTCATTATATCATCTCTGAAATAATATTACATTATGCGTCTGGGGTATACGTAGTCAGCTTGTAATCCCAACGGTATATCCATAAACCAGAAAGCATACAGCATAATAGTCAGGGTGACGAGTAACGTAATAGTATACGGCAGCATCAGTGAGCTCAGTGTACCGATACCGGCGCTCTTCACGTACTTCTGGCAGTAGAGGATAATCAGCGGGTAGAACGCAAACATCGTGGTTACAACGTTAACCGCAGAGTCACTAACGCGGAAGGCAACCTGAGTCAGCTCCGGCGCAATACCTACAGCCATCAGCATCGGTACGAAGATAGGTGCCAGAATTGCCCACTTAGCGGAAGCAGAGGTAATAATCAGGTTCAGCATCGCAACGAAGATGATGATGCCGAAAATAGTTACCTGCGGCGGCAATGCCAGGGACTTCAGGAACTCGGCACCGGCAATCGCAATCAGCGCGCCCATGTTGGAAGCACCGAAGGCATAGAGGAACTGCGCAGCGAAGAAGTAGAATACAATCAGCTGCACCAGAGTTTTGGTGATATCCTCCATCGCAGTGGTAACATCCTTCGGAGATTTGAATTTTTCTACCATTACGCCGTAGGTCAGACCGACAGCGCCGGTGAAAACAAACAGCAGAGAAACGATGGACTGCATAATCGGCGCCTTGAAGCTTGCCAGCATACCCTTGTCATCGCGGAAGATGGAATCAGCTGGCAGCAGCAGGTACACAAGCAGCGCAATCATCACGATCAAAAGGCCGGTAGCAGCGTAGAAGGCACGATTTTCTTTGGGAGTTACGGCAGTGTTGCCGTCCTCGCCTACCTCGATATCATCATCGAGCGGGCAGTTTTTCCACAGCCACGGCTCAACAATCTTTTCCGTCACCCACCAGCAGCTGGGGATTACGAGGAAGGTCGCACCGAAGGCGTAGAAATAGTTGCACAGTACGTTAACCTGATAAGACGGGTCGATAATCTGCGCAGCGCTCTGGGTGAAGCCCTGAATAACCGGGTCAATTGCGGACGGAGTATAGTTGGCAGCGAAGGCACCGGCAATGCCTGCGAAGGATGCGCCGATACCTGCCAGCGGATGCTTGCCGCTCGCATAATACATGTAAGCCGCAACCGGGATGATGATTACATAGCCGGTATCAGGACCGAGATGGCTCAGCATACCGACGAGAATAATAATCGGGGTAATCAAAAACTTAGGCGTAACAGCCAGAATTTTTTTCAGCGCAGTATTAATGTAGCCGGAGCCGTCAGCAATACCGATACCCAGGGTAGCAACGATTACCATGCCCAGCGGCGGGAAGCCGGAATAGTTGGTAACCATCTTGCTTAACAGTGCAACAAGGTTTTTGCCGCTCAACATATTGTTGACTACGATTTCCTTGCCGGTAGTGGGATGCACATAACCAAAGTGCATCGTCGAAAGAATTGCTGACATAATGCAGCAGATGATAAACGCACCGATGAACAAAATCGTGATATCGGGGATTTTGTTGCCGACGCGTTCAATCAGGCCGAGGATGCCGACGGTCTGATTTTTTGCTTGCGTTGTTTGCATAGGGAACAATCACTCCTTCAAAAAATTAAAAATAACGTTCCTATTATAGCATTTTTTTAATATTTATGCAAAAGCATTCTGCAAACGACAACCATTTGCCAAACTGCTTCTTCAAAAAGTGCTTGCGTCAAAAAGTCAAATGTATACAGTATTAATATTTTACTATATACAATCTCGGCAAAATCTGTGCTATAATAAACAAAGCAGTTACAACTGCCCCAAACAATAAATAATAGCAAGGAGTTTTTTTCATGATACTTTCTCAACGTATTCAAAGCCTGACAGTATCTCCTATCAGAAAGCTGTCCCCGTATGCTGACGCAGCCAAGGCTGCAGGTAAAAAGGTTTATCATCTGAACATCGGCCAGCCTGATATTGCCACTCCGGCACAATTCATGGACAGTGTGCGTGAATTCCAGGCACCGGTAATCGCCTACAGCAATTCCAAGGGCGAAATGTTCCTTCTGAAGGCTATACAGAAATATTATGCAGAAAAAGGCATGGATTATGCTATTGAAGATATTTTCGTTACCAACGGCGGCAGCGAAGCCCTGATTTTCGCAGTTATGGCTCTGTGCGACCCTGGCGACGAAATCATGGTTTTCGAACCCTTCTACGCTAACTACACCACCTTCTGCAAGGAGTTCGGCGCTAAAATCAACGCTGTTCCTACCAGCGTAGAAAACGGTTACCACCTGCCCAGCGAAGAAGAAATCGAAAAGCACATCACTCCGAAAACCAAAGCAATTCTGCTCACCAACCCCGGCAATCCTACCGGCGTAGTTTATACCGAAGAAGAACAGGATATGATTTCCCGCATCGTGCGCAAGCATAACCTGGCTTTAATCGCTGACGAAGTATACCGTGAATTCGTTTATGACGGAGCATATCGCAGCTTCGGCACCATGCCCGAATTAGACGACAACCTGATCATCATCGATTCCGTTTCCAAACGCTACAGCGCCTGCGGTGCGCGCATCGGCTGCATCATCAGCAAAAACAAAGAGCTCAGCAAGCAGGTTATCAAATGCTGCCAGGCTCGTCTGTGCAGCCCGATTCTGGAGCAGGTCGGTGCAGCAGCTCTGTACACCACTCCGGCAAGCTATCTGGAAGAGGTTAACAAGGAATACAAAAAACGCCGCGACACCATCGTGGCAGCTTTGAAGAAGCTCCCCGGCGTGAAGGCTTCCGACCCGAAGGGCGCTTTCTACATCATGGTTAACATGCCTGTTGACGATGCAGAAAAATTTGCTATCTGGACTCTGGAAAACTTCGCTATCGACGGCGAAACCGTTATGTTTGCTCCCGGCAACGGCTTCTACAACACCCCCGGCAGTGGCGTCAATGAAGCACGCCTTGCTTATGTATTAAAGAGCGAGGATCTGGAGCGCGCTATCTACATTCTGGGCGAAGCACTCAAAGCATATCCCGGCCGTGTAGAAAAATAAGCTCACAAAAACTTTAAAGCTTACCAAAAAATCAGACCTCCTGAAAATTCAGGAGGTCATTTTTTATTTGCTCTGCAATGCTTCCGCCAGCAGTTTTTCATCGGCAATAGCCTGCGACAGCACCAGCTGCGTATCCTCGCCCAGACGCGGCGCACGCTTCCGCAGCGCGGCCGGCGTTTTGCTCAGCTTCATGGCAAAGCCCAGCTGCCGATAGCTGCCAAGCTCTGCGTCCTCTACGTTCAGCACCATCTCGTTGGCCTTGGTCTGCTCCGCAGCCACCGCCTCGGCAAAATCCAGCACCGGCGTTACGCAGGTATCCTTGCCCGCCAGCAGCTGCTCCCATTCGGGCAGCGTGTGTTTGGCAAATTCCAGCGACAGCTGCTGCTTTAAGTAGTCGTGGTTAGCATCATCATCTATCAGGTCCGTCATATCGGGGCGCTGCAGCACAGCGCACAGGTTGCTCCAGAACTTCTTCTCCAGGCAGCCCACCGCAAGATAGCGTCCTTCCTTCGTCGCATAAATATTGTAGTTGGCGTTGGCACCCGTCAGCTAGTTGTTGCCGCGCTCCGCCACAAAACCGCTGCCGAAGTACAGGCTGGCAGCACCGGGCATCAGCGTCATCGCCACATTATACAGCGAAATATCTATTTCCTGCCCCTCGCCCGTCATCTGTGCATGGCGCAGCGCAATCATAATGCTCATGCCCGCCGCCATCGACGCATTCATATCCGCCATCAGCACGCCCGGAATCGCCGGCTTGCCCTGCGCCTCACCGCTCATAGCGGTAATGCCTGCCAAGCTCACATAACCGATATCATGGTCGGCCTGCTTGGCCAGCGGCCCCTTTTTGCCGTAGCCTGTCAGCGAGCAGTAGATAATTCGCGGATTCACTGCCTTCGCCGCCGCATAGTCAATGCCCAGCTTCGTCAGTACGCCCGGACGATAGCTTTCCACCACCACGTCGGCGGTTTTCACCAGCTCCAGAAACGCCTTGCGTCCCGCATCCGACTTCAGGTTAAGCACTACGCTCTTTTTATTGCGGTTCAGCTGCAGATGCCAGTAACCGAAATCCTTGAGGAACGGCGGAAAGCTGCGGGCATAATCACCCCGTCCCGGCTCCTCGATTTTAATAACCTCCGCGCCGAAATCGGCCAGCAGCATTGTACAATACGGTCCCGGCAGCAGCCGTGACAAATCAAGCACACGAATACCCTCTAAAGCCTGCACAATAACGCCCCCTTAACAGCAGCATATTTTTAGACTGAGTTTTTATACTACCTGGAAGATATAGAATTTGAGATAATTGGTTTCCGGCACCTGCCACAGAATCGGATGGTCCGGAGATTGCTGACGTGCTTCAATCTGACGCAGGGAAACGTTGGCATCATGCGCAGCGTCCTGCAGCATCTTCACGAATAGCTCCTCCTTCATAAAGTGCGAGCAGGAGCAGGTTGCCAGATAACCGCCGCGCGGCAGCAGCTTCATGGCCTTCAGGTTGATTTCCTTGTAACCGCGAATCGCATTCTTTACCGTGCTGCCGGATTTGGTGAACGCCGGCGGGTCCAGAATAATAAAGTCATATTCACGGGAATGCTTGTTGAACAAATCGCTCAGCAAATCAAAAACATTCGCCTGCAGGCCGTGCATAACATCGGAGCAATTGTTAATCGCAGCGTTATGCTCCGCCATCTGCACTGCCTCCGCACTGATATCAACCGCGGTAACGCTCGCAGCGCCGCCCTTGGCAGCATTCAGCGCAAAGGAGCCGGTGTGGGTAAAGCAGTCCAGCACATGCTTGCCCTTGGCAATCTTGGCAATCGCCTGACGGTTATACTTCTGGTCGAGGAAGAAGCCGGTCTTTTGGCCGTTTTCTACATCAACCGTATATTCGATGCCGTTTTCGACAATCTCGGTAGTCACAGCGCCGGGTTCGGGGCACAAATCGGTAGCAAACCAGTGCTTGCCCTCCTCCATGCCCTCCAGCAGGCGGATTCTTACGTCGTTGCGCTCGTACAGGCCACGGATTTCCTGTCCCATCTCGCGCAGAATTTTAATCAGCAGTTCAAACAGCATCTGCTTGCGCATTTCAATACCCAAGGACAGGGTTTGCGTTACCAGCAGATCATTATAGCGGTCTACGGTCAGGCCGGGGAACATATCCGCTTCGCCGAAAATCAGACGGCAGCAGTTAAAATCACGCTCGCCCATAACCGTCAGGCGGTAATCCAGCGCATAGCGCAGACGACGCTCCCAAAAGGCTTCGTCAAACTTATCATTAGTATTAGTGGAAATAATGCGCACACGGATTTTGGAATGGTCGTTCACAAAACCGGTGCCCAAATACTTGCCCTTGGACGTTACTACATCCACAAGATCACCGTTGGCATAATCGCCTTCAATTTTAGTTACCTCTTCACCGAACACCCAGGGATGACCGCCGCGTGCAGCACGCTCTCCCTTCGGGGTTACGAAAAATTTTGCATATTTACGCATATTCTACCTCACGATTTTAAGATTAGTTTTTCTTTAAGTATAGCATATTTTACAGGCGGCTGCGTCAAAAAATAAAAAGCAGGCCCATAGCCTTACCCCTCAGGTAAAGCCACGAGCCTACAAGCTATCTACAGCTTTTCTGCCATAACCCTGCATTTTTTCTTGCAGAAGGCTATGCCGTAAAGCAAAACTTTTTCTCTGCCATTATTATGCAGATACTCTGCGTAGCGTTTTGCGCGAATCTGCGCCAACGCCTTCGCACAGCTCTTCTCCATAGCCGTCATCGTCTGAGCATACTTCAGCTCTACGATTACGCCTGCATCCAAATCATCTGTTTCAACAATAATGTCCGCAAAGCCCTCGCCCGCTTCCACATTAGAGCGCACCAGCCAGTCTGCCTTTCCTGCCAGCAAGCCTACCAAAAGCATGTGATAGGAATTTTCTCTTTCCGCATCCCTGCCCTTAGCATCAAAAACACTGATGGAATTGCTGAGAGTCCTGTTCAAAAACAACTCTACCGCCTCGCTGTCACCCATGGCGAAAGCCTGCCAAAAGCTCTGCAGCTGCTCAGTGTCGGCAAAAACTTTCTTTTTAAACCATTCCTGAATCTGCAGCTTGTACACCTCGCGAATCTCCTGATTGGGGATCACCAACTTATACGCGCCATCCTCAGTCACGCCCTTCTGCGTAAGATACCCGGTGGTAAAAAGCACGCTCCAAAGATTATCTATACTGCTGTCAATTTCATCATAGGTCAGTTCCAAGCGGATATGCTTTTCTATAGCCTCGCCTGCAACAAGACGCTCCAGTTCATCACGCGTCGATTTATCAGCCATCTCTATAAAGAGCTTCACCAAAGCATTGCCACTGGTATTTATCCAATAAGCCTGCGGTTTGGCCGACGGATTGCTGCGCAGCATATCTACATGATTAATGACATCCCACGGACAATAAACATCAGCGGCACCAAAGCGGTAGCCGTCATACCACGCCTTGGTTTCATCAATATGGTCTACCAGATTATAAGCCGCCAAAAGCTGCTCCACCTCAGCATCCGTAAAGCCAAACTGTTCATCAAAACGGTTATCGGTAATCGAAAGCACCTTAAAATTATTCAGACCGGTAAAAATGCTTTCTTTAGAAACACGCAGGCAGCCCGTCAACACAGCAAACTGCAGAAACTCGTTAGTCTTTAAGGCCTGGCCGAGCATACCGCGGATAAGTGACACCATTTCCTTATAATAGCCATTCTGAAAGGCCTTATCCAAAGGCACATCATATTCATCAAGCAGGATAATCGTTTTTTGTCCGTAATGCTTAGATAAAAGCTTCGATAAAAGCTGCAAAGCAGAAACAAGAACTTCGCCTGCCAGCGCATAACGTCCCTCGCGCACCGCCGTCAATCCGCAATATAAGCTTCGCTCATTTTCCGTCAGCTTATCGCTCTGCGCCAAAAAAGCAAAGCGCTCCACTTCTCCGGCAATCAACTCAGCCAAACGATACTGCGCATCGGCAAAGGTAAGTCCCTCTACATTCTTAAAGGAAAGAAAAATTACCGGATATTTTTCCTGATACTCCTCGCACAGCTTCTTGTTTTTTGCAATCTGCAGGCCGTCAAACAACGAAGCATCTGCTCCTATCTCAAAGAAATAGCGCAGCATACTCATATTCAGCGTCTTGCCGAAGCGCTGCGGTCTTGTAAACAAATTAACCTTGCCCCAGCCGTCCAGCAGCTGTTCAATGAATTTTGTTTTATCAACATAATAAAAGCCCGCCTGACGAATTTCCGCAAAATCTTCTATTCCCACAGGCAGTTTTAAAGCTTCCGTCATATGCTAAGCTCCCCCTTTCCGCAGCAGTAAAACGTTCTACACGCATCCCGTCTTTTTTTATAATTGTATCATTATTACACCTGCATCGGCAACAAAATTTTGCTATATAAAAAAGCTGTCGCACTTTGACATGCGACAGCAGTTTTGCTTTGCTTAGAACGCTGCAACAACAGCACCTTTGTATTTTTCGTCAATGAACTTCTTAACTTCGGGAGAACGCAGAGCATTCATCAGCTTCTGGATTTCCGGACGGTTTTCGTCGCCCTTGCGGACAGCTACGATGTTAGCATACGGAGATTCCTTCGGCTCGGTGAACAGAGAATCCTTAACTGGATTCAGCTTAGCTTCCATAGCGAAGTTAGAGTTGATAACGGACAAATCGGTATCATCCATGGAACGCGGCAGCAGAGCAGCTTCGATTTCCACAATCTTCAGCTTCTTGTCGTTGCCAACGATATCGCCTACGGTAGCCTTAACGCCAACGCCATCCTTCAGCTTAAGCAGCTTAGCGCTTTGCAGCAGAGCCAGCGCACGGCCGCCGTTGGACGGGTCATTCGGAATAGCGATTTTAGCGCCTTCGGGAATATCATTCAGAGATTTGATTTTCTTGGAATAAATGCCCATCGGCTCGATATGTACCTTGCCTGCGGATACAAGATTCATCTTGCGCTCGGAAACGAAGGTATCCAGATAAGGCTCATGCTGGAAGAAGTTGGCATCCAGCTCCTTGTCATTCAAAGCCAGATTCGGTTTTACATAATCGCTGAATTCGATAATCTGCAGGTCTACGCCCTCTTTAGCCAGAGTGCCTTTAATCTGGTTCAGGATTTCAGCGTGCGGTACAGCGGTAGCACCAACCTTAAGGGTTACCTTTTTGTCAGCACCGTTGTCTGCCTTTTTGTCTCCGCCGCCGCAGCCTGCAGCAACAACTGCCAGGCTTACTAATGCCAGTAATGCAACTAATAATTTTTTCATCTTTTCTTACTCCCTTTCTTTATTTAACACGTCTTGCAAAACATCCGCCTAAGAAAAAAACTCCTTCTGAGGAAGGAGCCGGTCTTCCTCTCATCTTTCAAGATTACACTTGCAGGATGTAGCACCATAACATTTGTCTGGTTGCCGGGCATCATCGGGCCTGTTCCCTCCGCCACTCTTGATAAGAGCGTGTTATTAAGATGTGAGTAATAATATATTATCCTAGTGTCTTTGTCAACATTAATCGCAAAAAAAATTAAGGGCAGAAAATCCTGCCCTCAATCTGTTAACAATGTTACTCTTTTCTGTACTTAGCAATACCAACTTTATAGAAGTCATTACCCTCGCTGTCGATGCAGACGATAGCTGGGAAATCCTTAACCTCGTATCTGCGGATAGCCTCCGGTCCCAGGTCCTCGTAAGCAATCATGGTTTCGCTCTTGATGGATTGGGTGATAACAGCAGCAGCACCGCCTACAGCAACGAAATAAACAGCGCCATGCTTCGCGCAGGCATCAATAACCTCCTGGCTGCGCAGACCTTTGCCGATCATGCCGCGCATGCCCTGCTCGATCATAGTCGGAGTGTATTTGTCCATACGGCCGCTGGTGGTGGGGCCGGCACTGCCGACAACCTCGCCCGGTTTGGCAGGAGTAGGACCAACGTAATAAATAACATTATTGGTCAGGTCCAAAGGCAGCTTTTCGCCGCGCTCCAGCGCTTCATACAAACGCTTGTGAGCAGCGTCGCGTGCAGTGTAGATATAACCGCTGATGCGTACAACGTCGCCTGCATGCAGGTCTTTGACAGTTTCTTCGGTCAGCGGAGCATTGATATATTTGATTACAGCTGGGGGATGGATAATGACGGTAATATTACAGATATAAAATTGAGAATATCAAAAACCGCAAATGTTGCGGAGAAAATAAAGTTTGAATTGAGAAATCGCAA
>OLZI01001791.1_pt1 | contig 10910 bp, 8 predicted proteins | sample 1674061 | NCBI WGS metagenome assembly OLZI01 (sample SAMEA103958139, study PRJEB25191) | human gut metagenome | biome: human-associated habitat [ENVO:00009003]; feature: intestine environment [ENVO:2100002]; material: feces | place: Germany | collected 2013/2015 | reverse complement strand
GGCATCGGTTGGCCGCGGGTTGACCAGCAGCGTTGCCTCCATTTCCTTTTCTACAATTTCACTGCTGAGCAGCATTCCGCCGTATTGAATCCGGGGATCATCTATGGCCTTCAGCGTTTCAACATAATCTCCCGGGCCGTAAATCAGCAGCTGAGTGTCCGGTAGGTTGGCCAAAAGAAAGCCCTGAACCAGGGTTTCCAGGCCATAGATTTTTTGAACGCTTCCGGCATACAGGCAGGTGCGGGGGCGGCGCTTCCGGGAAAGCGAGGGCTGTTTTTCCTCCATGGCAATATCTGCATGGCCCTCCAGAATGACGTGAGGCTTCCCGGTGGGATTCACCCGGGCATTCATCTGCTCTGTCAGGAGCACATAGTCGGTGCACCCGGCAATGACCCGGTTTGTAAGGAAACGATAGAGCTTGCTGTAGCCCAGCATATCCGGCAAATCCGTGATGATGCCTACGCAGCGGCAGCCTTTTTTTCGGGCAGCCAGCTGGGCGAACAGGGCGGTGGTACAGTTCAGGCAGTCCACAAAGACCACACTGTCCGGCCGGGCGAGCTTGCATACCGTGGTGTAGATCTGCCGGGCACCGGAGAGAATTTTGCGCAGAGGATTGCGGTAGGCAACGGCGTACTCGTAGTGGGCACCGCCCTCCTCCTCCGGGGGAAGGGCAAGGGAGGGGGTCTCCATAAGGCTGCGGTTTAAGGGCAGCGCTGCCGCCACATCCACCTGCGTGTGGCTGGCGAGGCCCTCAATCAGCAGCCGATGATATTTTTGACTCTGAAAAGCGGGTTTTTGCGCCGCATCGGAAAAGAGCTTCCGATACGTCTTTTCTGAACAGGTGGTTACGGCGTAAATAATGTGCATACTACCTCCCAGGCTGGATGCTTAAGGCTGCTCCGGAACAGATACGCTCTGTTTGGGCTGACGATCAATCAGGCAACCGACGCATTCAATCAGTGCCATAATGGGGAAAATCCAGAAATAGGGGTCGGAAATGAGATTTTGCGTATTAAAGGTAACGGCCAGGGCCAGCAGGCAGAGAAGCTTTGTGACAATATGCCCTTTGCCCCGGAGAACCAGGCAGAGCCATGCAATCACATGGAGCCACCCACTGAAAATGCCAAGGATGGCGAAAAGAATGGTTGTGGAGCTGGTATTGTCAGCAATGATTTCGAGAACATAGGAAACATCCCGCCCGACCTTTGGCCGGAAGGAGAGCAGATGGAGATTCACATGGATGCTTTCAAAGCGGTCATCAAAGGAGGGATTCCCCGGTGTGACCTTCTGGAACATATAGAGCAGAGTGGCATACAGCGGTGGCTTTCGAATGAAGAGATAGGCCAGAAAGGCAATACCCAGGCCCAGCACCAGAGCGGTTAGAAGCTTGCCCAGGGAACTGCGGTAGAGCTTTTTTTCAAAGTAAACGGTCAGCAGCAGCACCGCCATGGCTGCAATGGCACCAGTAGAAAAGGTACTCAGCAGGGTCAGACACAGAATACCGCCGCACACCCACATAGAGGTCTGCTTTCCCCATTGAACATGGTAAAAGCAGAGATACAGCGCCAGAAACAGAAAGAATTGGTAAACCCCAGGCTCCCGGAAAATGCCAAAATTCCGGTCCCGCACCAGTGTTTTGGGTACAAAGGCCAGGAGATAATTGTAAAATTCCCCACCATAGGCGTTGACGAAGACGGGAGGGGTCAGAATCCCACGGTCTGCCAGCGGCCGCAGTGCAAAAAAGGCGGCAAGAGAATACGCGGCGAGAATGGTCATGACAACGCAGAAGCCCTTTCCGGCCTGGGCACAGCTGACAAAATAGGAGAAGAACACCCCCATCAGAATGCTCAGCAGAATGCTGAAATACATCATCTGCCAGTCTTTTTTTACGCACATGGGGATGAGAACGGCTGCGGCAAAGAGAATCGCCAGCGCAATCCGATAATTGAAAACGATTTGCAGAAGGTGCTTGCGCTGATAGATCAGAAATACCAGCAGGGCAAGAAGGGTAATGTTCAGGCTGAGAAACTGCGATTTGTAAAAGCCTAGCAGGTAGTAAGAAACCTGGCTGACACGGCAGAAATAGAGAATTGAAAACAGGTAGAGTCCAAAGAGCACCTGAAAGACTTTCTTTTGCGGAAAGGGATAACGCTTTGTCATAGTTCCTCCCGGCGCATTAGCGCCACAATGGCAGAGGCCAGGTTTTCTGCACCTCTGGGGACGGCCAAGCCGCCGTGAGCCTCGGCAACCTCCTGACAGGCGGTGTGCTGATAGACGATGGGAGTGGTACCGCAGCAGGCTGCCTCCAGAACGGTCATGCCGAAGGTTTCTTCCACACTGGGGCAGACATAGACGTCTGCGGCGGTGTAAACTTGTGCCAGGGTGCGGCTGTCAGGTGTCCGGGGGAGGCCCAGAACTCCGGCAGGGAGCTTCTTGATCTGCTTCTCCGCCAATCCAACAAGCACGATGCGGCAGCAGTCCGGCAGCAGTGTAGAGAGGCGGAGAAAGTCTGCAAGCCCTTTGCGGGGTTCCCATACGTTTGCAACGCCCAGTACGAGAAAGCTGTTTTCCAGCCCCATCCGCTGCCGAAAATCGCTTTCTGTCGGGTGGAAAACTTCGGTGTCTACCCGGTTGGGGACAACCCGGATGGGGTAGTCCCGCAAAAAGCTCTCCCGGACAAGCTCTGCCAGCCACTGGGAGGGAACCTCCAAAGACAGATCCGCAATGCCCGTGAAGAGGGACTTTTTGTGCAGATAGTTTTTTCGGCTGGCATCCAGAAGCGCTTTGGGATATACGTTTTTCTGGGGGCAGCTGCCGCAGCAGGTTTTCCATTTTTCGCAGCCTACGGCGGAAAAATAGGGGCAGTTGCCGGTAAAGGCCCAGCAGTCGTGAAGCGTCCAGATGATTTTCTTTCCACTGCCGCGCAGGTAATCAAACAGAAGACCGATATGGATGTAGTAGCCGTGCAGGTTGTGCAGCCAGATCACGTCCGGATCATATTCCCGGACCTGACGAAGAAAACGGGCAGTGGCGGCCCGGGAGCCGAAGCCGCCGGTGCCAAAGATTCGGTGGGTAAGCGCGTGAAGCCGATAGTCCCAGGCGTTTCCAATGGTCATGGTGGGGATGTCGCAATCCACCGCTTGCCGCCCATAGGCGATGCGGCAGGTGTGGCCCTGCCGCTCCAGCTGTTCACAGGTGGACAGGATGATTCTGCCGGTGCTGCCAAAGCCGGCTACGGAATTGATGAAGAGGTATTTCATGCGTCCTCCTTGCCGAGAAGCTCCCGGAAGAGACGAACATATTGGGCAGTACACACATCCGGTGTGTAGCGCAGGAGGTAAAGCTCCCTGCATTTTTGGGACATGGCGCGGCACCGCTCCGGGTCTGCTGCCATGCTGCGGATCAGTTCTGCAAGACGCTGGCACTGGCCATTTTTCAGATGAACGCCTGCGCCGCTCTCGATATCTGCAACGATGTCGCTGTCATCCATAATGGCAATCAGGGGGATGCCCTCCATCATATAGCTGTAGGTTTTGCTGGGGACGCACAGACCGGTGGTGCCGCTTTCCAGGGAAATCAGTGCTGCTCCACTGATTTGCAGCGCGTCCCGGTAGTCCTTGCCGTGGAGATAGTCCAGGACTTGAGCGTTTTTCAGTCCCTCCTGGGCAATGGCTTGCTTCAGGGCCTCCAGCTTATTGCCGTGACCGGCAAAAAGGAAGAAAATGCCTTCCTCCTCTTTTAGAAGCCGAACCGCGCCAAGAATGGTATCCACGTCCTGAACGGTGCCCATGTTTCCAAAGTAGGAGACAACGAATTTGTTCCCCAGAGCTTCGGCGAAACGGTTGCCGGTCAGGTCCCGGTTTGGCTCGCCGCCGTCAGGATACCAGTTGGGGATAACGCAGATATTGACGGGAGAAATTGCGCGGTTGGCCGCCAGAAAGCGCTTCATCTCAGAGGAGAGGGCGACAACCCGATCAAATCGGGGATAGGCTGCTTTGTTGACGTGCCGCATGAGCTTGGTAACGCTGCTGCCCGGACCAAGGGCCCCGGTTTCCAAAGCAAGCTCGGGGTACAGGTCGTAGGAGACGAAGACCAGTTTGCAGCCAAAAAGGGGCTTTGCCCAGGAGGCAATCCAGGGGAGAATGGGAGGGTTGGAATAAACTACGATGCTGCGATAGTTGCGCAGCTTCCCCAGGTGAAGAAATACGGAAAATGTAAAAGAAAAATAATTCAAAAGCCGTCCGAGAACGTGGCTTCGGCTAGGCTGCAAATAGGAAAGCCGATGAATGCCAACGCCGGAAAGGGTTTCCTGCTTGGAAACCTGGGGGCCATTGTAGTATTCTTTTGGATAGCCGCACAGCACATCTACGCTGAGTCCGCTTTTTTGCAGAGCCTTGGCGGTGTCGAAGGGCAGCTGGGCGGAGGAGATGTACTCGGGATGGAAGAACTGACACAGAAACAGTATGTCTTTTTTTGGTTTCACGTTGGATGAAAGCTCCTTTCTGTATCAGCATTCGGATTCCCACACGGAGGCGGGAAAGTCCCACAGGCAATAATCTTTAGAATATTGGCTTAGGGCAGGGTCGTAGCACAGGCTGCCGAAGGCTTTGTCCACAGCTGGGGTTATGTGGCGCAGCAGGGAAAGGGCCCAACCAAAGCCAGGGACAAGAACCAGACGCTTGCCATGTGCCTGAGCAATTTGGCGGACAAGGCGGGAGGTGTTGGCGTATTCTCGGTTCTGAGGGTAGAAGGTGCCGCCCTCGCCGCTTTGCAGCAACAGCCGGACCAGCTCATTCAGATTGCCTATATAGAGCATGGACCGCTGATTGGAAACGGCGGGGAAGAAGGGCAGCTTTTTCGCCATGGCTTCCAAAGTGCGGTAGTTTCCCTTGCAGCCCTTGCCATAGATCATAGGCGGGCGGAGAACGGCGACATGGAAGTTGTCATCTTCCAGAGCCCGGAGTCCTTGCTCGGCATTCCATTTGCTGATGCCGTAGTTATCCACAGGTGGGCGGGCGTATCGGCGGTGATGGTGATCGTTTTTCCATAGGGAGCTGTGCAGCCGTAGATGGCGGCGGTGGAGAGAAATACAAACTGTCTCACGCCCTCTGCCTTGGCCTTTTTGGCAATGGAAATGGGGAGACGGGCGTTTACCCGGTCATAGAATTCTGCCTGCGCAGGATCCTGCTTGTTCTGCTCCATGTGCACCAGGGCAGCAGTGTGATAGATGGCATCGAAGAAATGAAAATCGGTCTCTTTCCAGGTGTCGTCCCGGACGCTGGTGGCCTCCACCTGAAATTCATCCGGCCACTGCTTCAGATATTCGGTCAGGCTTTTCCCCAGATAGCTGTTGGCACCGGTGATGAGGATACGTTTCATGCTTTGTGCTCCTTGTCCATGGCACCTGTACCGCCCTCAACAACGCCCTTGTGCTTCAGCACGGCTGTGATAGAGCCGAAGAAGCAGCGGCAGTCAAAAGCGAAGCTGAGCTTTTGTGCGTATTCTCCATCCAGTCTTGCCTTTACGTCAATGGGCAGCTCGTCCCGGCCGTTGATCTGGGCCCAGCCGGTGAGACCGGGGCGAATGTCGTTGGCACCGTATTTGTCCCGCTCAGCGATGAGGTCAAATTGGTTCCATAGGGCGGGGCGAGGGCCAATTACGGACATTTTTCCTGTAAAGATTTGGAAAATCTGAGGCAGTTCATCCAGAGAGGTTTTGCGCAGGAGTTTTCCCACTCTCGTGATGTATTGCTCCGGATTTTGAAGCTGATGGGTGGGGACATCATGGGGGGTGCACATCTTCATAGTGCGGAATTTGAGAATCTGAAAGTGGGTTTTGTGCAGCCCTACCCGCTTCTGCCGGAAGAAAACAGGGCCCGGGTCATCAACTTTGATTGCAATGGCAAGAAGCAGATACAGCGGCGATAGGACGATGATACCGCAGCCGGAGAGCAAAATATCCAGCGCTCGTTTCCCAAACTTTTGATACAAGCCGATTCCTTCTTTCTCCTTGCTGCCGAAACGAATAAATGGCAGCCTTCTAGCTTTCAGTAAAGATTAGTATACCACATATAGGCTCTTTCAGCAAGAAAAAGTTTCCTTAAAAAGGACTTTTCCGTCTGCGGCAGAAATCGCAGACGGAAAATGGAAAAATGTAAAAATTATTTGTACTGCGCCAGGCATTCCCGGACAATCTGTTTCATCGCTTCCCGCCGGGCAAGCATATCCTTTGCCAGGGCAATCTGGCAGCGTGTGCGGACCAGATTGTGCTCAGGGTACAGGGTCTTGAAATAGGGATCGCCCTCCAGATAGTCCCCCAGGAAACGAACAGCCAGCTCCATGGTCAGGCAGAAACAGCTGATGGCCAGGGTATCGGCTTCCTCCTGAGTCATGGCCTGGGCGGTCTTTTCCAGAAAGCCCTCAGCAAAGGTACGGAAGACATCCATATCAACGCCGGCCTTGCTGGGGTCCGGGCAGTCCTCCTCACAGCGATTGGCAGCGAAGCGGATAGCGTCGCCAAAGTCATGACCCATCAGACCGGGCATCACCGTATCCAGGTCGATGACCACCAGAGCGCTGCGATCATCTGGGCTGAAGAGCACATTGTTGATCTTTGTGTCATTGTGAGTTACCCGCAGAGGAAGCTTACCGGCCTGATGCAGGTCTGTCAGAGTGCAGGCAAGGTCCTCATGGTCCAGCAAAAAACGGATTTCCTCCCTGACTTCGTCGGCGCGGTGGGCTTTGTCCTGGGCGACTGCCTCTTTGAAGTGGGCATAGCGCTGACGGGTATTGTGGAAGTTGGGTATGGTTTCTTTCAAAGAGTGAATGTCAAAATCGGAAAGCTGTTCCTGGAATTCGCCGAACACACGGCCAGCATTGCGCAGAATCACAGGGTCCTTGATGGAATCGTAGGTAATAGAGGGAATGTAGTTCGTCATGCGCCAGAAATTGTCGCCATCGACAACGTAAGTCTTCCGGTCTGCGGTGTGGTGGAAATGCAGACAGGTCTTTCCGGGGGATTTTGCACGGATGTGTTCTGTGACCTTATCGATATTATCCATGAGCCCCACGGGGTCTCGGAAGGCATAGGTATTGACATTCTGAACCAGGAAGGATTTTTCCCTGCCGTCAGACAGACGGAAGTTTACCTTGTAGGTGCGGTTGACATTGCCTGTCTGGATGGTTTCGTAACCAAGATAAGTATCTTCAATGCGGAAGAGCCGACATACCTGCTCCAATTTCTCATTCAAATCCAAAATAAAAGCATCCTTTCGCGTTTCAGTATTTCGAAAAGAAAAATGTGCCATGTATGCTGCGCCGCAGCAATACATATACTCTTTCATTTTACTGCATCAGGGGATGAATGTCAATCAAATTCCTGATTGTTGATGAATATCTGCAAGAAATCCGAAAATGTTTTGGCGTAATTCTGCGAAAAATGGTTACTATTGCTAAGAGCAGCCTTTGCGAAGAAAGAAAAACAAAGAAAATCGGAGAAATCTCTGCGGTCAGTCCGGAAACCTTAAAAAGGTCATTGCAATTCAAGAAAAAAACGGATATAATAAACTGATTCATTATCCGTATCATTATGGAGCGGATGCCGAATGTATTCGCTTTTGAATGGTACGAAACGAGGTTATGCTGTGTACTTAAAATCACTGGAATTGCAGGGCTTCAAGTCCTTCCCAGACAAGACGGTGATCCGGTTCGGCGATGATATCACCGCCATCGTGGGTCCCAACGGTTCCGGAAAGTCCAATATTTCCGATGCAATCCTGTGGGTCATGGGCGAACAGAGCTCCAAGACCCTCCGGGGTGCCAAGATGGAGGACGTAATCTTCGGCGGAACAGCAAAGCGTCCGCAGCTGGGCTTTGCAGAAGCAACACTGACCCTGGATAACTCCGACAGGGCGTTGGCTTATGATGCCGATGAGGTGGTCGTCACCCGGCGCTACTACCGCTCCGGCGACGGCGAATACTATATCAACCGCCAGTCTGCCCGCCTGAAAGATATCAATGAGCTCTTGATGGATACCGGCCTGGGCCGGGAGGGCTACTCCAATATCGGCCAGGGCCGCATTGATGAGATCCTTTCATTGAAAAGCGGCGACCGACGGGAAATCTTTGAAGAGGCTGCCGGTATCTCCAAATACCGCCACCGGAAAGAGGAGACAGGGCGCCAGCTGGAGCGCACGGAAGACAATCTGCTGCGCATTGGCGATAAGGTTTCTGAGCTGGAGCTGCAGCTGGAACCGCTGAAGGTTCAGTCGGAAAAGGCCCAGAGGTATCTGGAAATGAAGGAGGAGCTGAAAGGGGTAGAGGTGGCCGTATGGCTGGATACCCTGGATAAGCTCTCTGCTGCCGCAAAAAAAGCGGAAGAGGACTATGCCTCCGCTTCCTTTGTTCTGCAGCAGGCCCATGACGATCTGGATGGCCTTTACCGTCAGGCGGAGACGCTGGGGGTGGAGCTGCGGGAAAAGGATGCGTCCCTGGAATCGGTCCGGGTGAAGACGTCTATGTTCCAGAGTACCCATCAGCAGCTGGATGGTCAGATGGCCGTGCTGCGGGGAAATGTGGAAAACAACAATGCCAATTTAAGCCGCATTGAAGAGGAGCTTCGGGGGCAGCAGGACCGGTCCGGCGGCCTAGAGAGCCAGATTGCCCAGACCGAGCAGCGGGTGGAGCAGATTGATCGGGACCTTGCCGATGTCCGGTCCTCTATCGCGGCCTCCCAGCAGAAGCTGGTCGAGATGACCGCTTCCGCGCAGGGCCTGAGCAAACGGTTCCTGGAGCTGCGGACCAAGCAGACAGACCTGCAAACGGAGATTGCCGGCTGCGAGGCGGATATCCGGGCTTTGGAAGAGAACCGGGAGAGCTCCCGGCAGCGCCTTGCTCAGCTGGAGGAGGATCTGTCCTCCGGCAGAGAGCGGCGGGAAGATGCAAAGAAGAATCTGGAGGACTGCCGCCGGGAGCTGAAAAACGCCCAGGACCAGGTGACAGCATCCAAAAATGTGATCTCAGGCTTTACGCTGCGGCAGGAGAGCCGGAAAAAGAACCGGGACGACGCTTCGGAAACGTTGCGGCAGCTGTCGGCCCAGCTGGATGGCATCTCCGCCAAGGTCCGGGTGTTCCGGGCCATGGAGCGGGACTATGAGAGCTATCAGAAGTCCGTAAGGATGATTATGCAGGAGGCCCAGCGGGGTGGACTGCGGAATATCCATGGGCCGGTGTCTCGGCTGATTCGTACAGAAAACAGCTACACCGTGGCCATTGAGATTGCCCTGGGCGCGGCAATGCAGCAGATCGTTGTGGACAGCGAGGCTGACGGCAAAGCGGCGATTTCTTATTTGAAGCGCACGGGCGGCGGCCGGGCCACGTTTTTGCCCCTGTCGACCATCTGGGGCAAGAGCCTCCAGGAGCCCGGCGTGGAAAGGTGCCGGGGCTTTGTGGGTGTGGCGGCAGATCTGGTCAGCTTCGACCCCAAGTACCGGAATATTGTATTGAATCTGCTGGGCCGGACGGTGATTGCCGAGGATATCGATGCGGCCATTGCCATGGCACGGCAGTTTAAAAACCGGTTCCGTATCGTGACCCTGGACGGCCAGGTCATGAATGCCGGCGGCTCTATGACCGGCGGCTCTGTGAATAAAGATGCAGGTATTCTGTCCCGGGCCAATGAGCTGGAACGGCTGACAGCCCAGGAAAAGCAGCTGCTTTCCCAGCAGGAAGAGGAGCAGGCCAGATTGCAGGAGTGTCAGCGGCTGTTTGACCAGGTGGAGTTCCAGTTGAGTACCGCCCGGGATCAGCTCCGGGAGGCGGAAGACCAGGTTCTTCGGCTCCAGGGGCAGGAAAAGCAGTATGAGGTGCTCTATAATGCCATTGCTGAGGCGGAGAGCTCTTCTGACCGGGAGCGGGAAAGCCTGCAATCCAGAGACCGCAGCGACGGGGAACGTCTATCTGCCCAGAAGGCAAAGCTTCAGATTTTCGAAAAGGATCTGGCCAAGACCCGGCAGCAGGCGGAAAGCTTGGAGGGCAGCCAATCCGAGGCGGCTCAGGCCACCGATGCCATTACGGGCCACATGACGGAGCTGCGCACCAAGGAAGCGGCTCTGGATGCTGAACGGACTACGGCCCTTTCTCATATGGAGGACTTAAAGAGTCTGATGTCTGCCATGGAGGGCGACCGGGAGAAGAAGCAGGCGCTGATGGATGCTATGCGGCAGGAAAATCAGCGCATTTCCCAGGAAATTGAGCAATTGGAGCAGCGGCAGCAGGCCAACGATGCGGAGGCCGCGGCCATGAACGAGACCTTGCTGCAGATGCAGCAGGCCCGGGCAGACACCGAGGCAGGCAAGACCAAGGCTGAGCACGATGCCCAGGAGAAGAACAAGGAAATTCTCAATATGGAGCGGGCCTGCGCTCTGCTGGAACAGAAAAAGGTGACCTCCTCCATGGAGGAGCGGCAGATTGTGGACAAACTGTGGGATTCCTATGGTCTGACCCCCGGTACGGCCGGAGAGGCCCGGGGCGAGATCGAGTCCGTGTCCGCAGGCAACAAGCGCATTGCGGAGCTGAAACGGAAAATCGCCGCCTTGGGAACGCCCAACCTGGGTGCCATCGATGAATATGCCCGGGTCAACGAGCGCTACAGATATCTTGCGGAGCAGCGGGACGATGTGCTCACCTCCAAGCGGGAGCTGGAAAGCATCATCCGGGATATTACAAAGGAAATGACCTCCATTTTCGTGGAGCAGTTTGGCAGGATCGATCATTATTTCGGCCAGGTCTTTGAAGAGATGTTTGGCGGAGGCAAGGGGCAGCTGATTCTGGAGGATCCGGAAAACCCCTTGACCTGCGGCATTGAGATTCGGGTGCAGCCCCCCGGAAAGCAGGTCAAGACCATTACGCTGC
>OLZI01001790.1_pt1 | contig 10910 bp, 7 predicted proteins | sample 1674061 | NCBI WGS metagenome assembly OLZI01 (sample SAMEA103958139, study PRJEB25191) | human gut metagenome | biome: human-associated habitat [ENVO:00009003]; feature: intestine environment [ENVO:2100002]; material: feces | place: Germany | collected 2013/2015 | reverse complement strand
AGCAAGACAGCTGCAACGGAGTGCCATGCGCACGGGCTGACACCTGTCTCCTTTGCGCGGCAGGTGTTTCGGGAGACCGGAGCGCCTTTTTCTTTTATCCTTTTTCGCAAATCATTTTCAAATTTCCAATATTTTCTCAAGGGGGGACGTATTATGACACTTGTTACCAACGGACGGCTCATCACCCGCGACCCGGAGGGTCAGGGCTACTACGAACACGGCGCGGTGGCCTACGAGGGCGCCAAGATCGTGGAGGTAGGTGAGGAAGCCGCTCTGCGGGCAAAATATGCCGATGCCGAGATCGTCGACGCCAAGGGCGGCGTCATCATGCCCGCGTTCATCAACGCGCACACGCATATCTACTCTGCCCTCGCCCGCGGCCTTTCCATCGTCGGCAACAACCCGACGAACTTCTACGAAGTGCTCGACGGCACATGGTGGGCCATCGACCGCCACCTGATGATGGACGGCACGCGCGCCTCCGCCGCCGCGCTTTACATCGACTCCATCAAGCAGGGCGTGACGACGATCTTCGACCATCACGCCTCCTACGGTGAGATCCCCGGCACGCTCCACACGATTGCCGAAGAGAGCAAGCGCCTGGGCCTTCGCTCCTGCCTGTGCTATGAGGTCTCAGACCGCGACGGCGAGGAGAAGTGCTTACAGGCCATTCAGGAGAACGCCGATTTTATCACCGAATGCGAAAAGAATAAGGACCCGATGCTCGCGGCAATGTTCGGCGGCCACGCGCTGTTCACGATCTCCGATAAGACCTTCGACCGCATGGTCGCGGCCAACAACGGCCGCACGGGCTATCACATCCACGTGTCCGAGGGCATGAACGATGTGTACGACTCCCTCCAGAACTACGGCCGCCGCCCCGTCCAGCGTTTGCAGGACCACGGCATCCTCGGCCCCAAGACCATTCTGGGTCACTGCATCCATGTCAACACCGCCGAGATGGAGATCATCAAGGAAACGGGCACGATGGTCGTGAACAATCCGGAATCCAACATGGGCAACGCCATCGGCATCTGCCCCGTCCTCCAGCTCTACAAGCGCGGCATCCTGCTCGGCATGGGCACCGACGCCTACACCAACGATATGCTGGAATCCCTCAAGGTGGCCCTCTGCTCCCAGCGGAGCCAGAACTGCCTGCCCAACGTCGGCTGGTGCGAGGTCACGGACATGCTCTTCAAGAATAACGCGAAGATCGGTGAAAAATACTTCCCCGACACGCTCGGCGTGCTGAAGCCCGGCGCCGCGGCGGACATCATCGTCATGGACTACAAGCCCTACACCCCCTTCTCCGATGAGAATATCGACGGCCACATGCTCTTTGGCATGATGGGCAAAAACTGCCGCACCACCATCATCAACGGCCACGTCCTGTACAAGGATCGCGAGTTCGTTGGCATTGATGAGGACAAGATCAACGCGTGGACCATGGCCGAGTCCAAGAAGCTCTGGAGCACGCTCAACGATCGCACCTACTAATTCACAAGTAGATTCGCGCGCGTCGGATGTTTCGCCGCATCCGACGCGCGCATAGGCGGCCTCCGCGGGGTTGCCGGCGCTGTGCTAGCGCTACACCGTATTTGCGCCCGCCGCGCGGTCTCGCCGGGCGTTACAGAGAGGAGCTCACTATGAGCGACATCATGAGGCCGATCCCGTTTTCGCAGCTGATGAACTGGATCATCGAGGAGCACAAGACCCAGGACGCCATCTTTGGCGTGCGTAAGATGGTCACGACCAACCAGGAGGGTGCGCTTCCCATTTTTGACGAGCGCATCGAGACTCCGTTTGGCCCGGCTGCCGGTCCCAATACGCAGCTGGCCCAGAACATCGTGGCCTCTTATGTGGCCGGTTCTCGCTTCTTTGAGCTCAAGACCGTCCAGGTTATGGACGGCGAGGAGCTCTCCAAGTGCGTCAACAAGCCCTGCATCGTGGCTCAGGACGAGTGCTACAACTGCGAATGGTCGACCGAGCTCGAGGTTCCGCAGGCCTTTGCCGAGTACGTGAAGGCATGGTTTGCCTGCCACCTGATCGCTCGCGAGTACGGTCTGGGCAGCCCGGACGGCTTTGTCTTCAACATGTCGGTGGGCTATGACCTGGAGGGTATTAAGAGCCCCAAGGTCGATGCCTACATCGAGGGCATGAAGGACGCCAGTGGCTCCGACGTCTGGAACGAGTGCCGCGCATGGGCGCTCGCCAACCTGGACAAGTTTGAGCATGTCGACGCCGCGTTTGTCGAGTCCATCCCGGCGCGCGTCTCTAACTCCATCACCGAGTCTACCCTGCACGGCTGCCCGCCGGCGGAGATCGAGCGCATCGCGACCTACCTCATCACCGAGAAGGGCCTCAACACCTACATCAAGTGCAACCCCACGCTGCTGGGCTATGAGTTTGCACGTCAGCGCCTCAACGAGCTGGGCTTTGACTACCTCCGGGACAATATGGCTATCTACAAGCAGGAGCTGGTCCAGCGGGGCCATGCCTTTGCTATTGTGGACGAGGTGGACTCCATCCTCATCGATGAAGCCCGTACCCCTCTGATTATCTCTGGCAAGGGCGAGGATTCCTCTCAGCTCTACCAGATGGCGGACAAGTTCGTCTCCACCCTGCGCAAGCAGGTCTTCGCCAAAACCGAGGACAAAGAGGAGAAGGACGACCTGGACTGCGACTACTATGTGGACGAGAAGTCCCGCACCGTCTCCCTGACCGCTGAGGGTATTGCCAAGGCGGAGAAGTTCTTCGGCGTGGAGAATCTGGCGGATGCGGAGAACACCACCCTTTCCCACCACATCAACCAGGCCATGAAGGCCCGGGGCCTGATGAAGAAGGACATCGACTATGTGGTCAAGGACGGCGAGATCATCATCGTGGATGAATTCACCGGACGACTGATGTACGGCCGCCGGTACAATGAGGGCCTGCACCAGGCAATCGAGGCCAAGGAAGGCGTCACCGTCGCCAGTGAGAGCAAGACCCTGGCCACCGTCACCTTCCAGAATTTCTTCCGGCTCTATGACAAGCTCTCCGGCATGACCGGCACCGCCCTGACGGAGCAGGAGGAATTTGAAGCCATTTATAATCTGGATGTGGTGGAGATTCCCACCAACCGTCCTGTTATTCGAATTGACCATCCTGATGTGGTCTACAAGACCGAGGCAGGCAAGTTCCGGGCCATTGTGGAGCAGGTGAAACAGTGCCACGCCAAGGGTCAGCCTGTGCTGGTGGGCACCATCTCCATCGAAAAGAGCGAAATCCTCAGCAAGATGCTCAAACGGGAGGGCATCCCCCACAATGTGCTGAACGCCAAGTACCACGAGATGGAGGCCCAGATCGTGGCCCAGGCCGGTAAGCTTGGGGCTGTGACCATTGCCACCAACATGGCCGGACGTGGTACGGACATCATGCTGGGCGGCAACGCGGAGTTCCTGGCCAAGGCGGACCTGCGCAAGCAGGGAAAGCCCGAAGAGCTCATTGCCGAGGCGGATTCCTTCGCCGAGACCACAGACCCCGAAATTCTCGCCATTCGGCAGGAATACAATGACCTTCTGAAGCAATACAAGGGCCATATTAAGGAAGAGGCCGAGAAGGTCCGTGCAGCCGGCGGCCTGTTCATCATCGGCACCGAGCGCCATGAGTCCCGCCGGATTGACAATCAGCTGCGGGGCCGTTCCGGCCGTCAGGGAGACCCCGGCGAGAGCCGGTTCTACCTGAGCCTCCAGGATGACCTGATGCGCCTGTTCTCCTCTGACCGGATCATGGGCATGATGGATTCTCTGGGCCTGGACGAGGATACCCCCATTGATGCGAAGATCCTCTCCGGTGCTGTGGAGAACGCCCAGAAGAACGTGGAAAGCCGGAACTTCAAGGCCAGAAAGAGCGTCCTGGAATATGACGACGTGATGAATACCCAGCGTGAGGTCATCTATGCCCAGCGCCAGAAGGTGCTGGACGGTGAGGACCTGCGGGAGAATATCCTGACCATGCTGCGCTCCGTCCTGGAAACCACGGTTTCCTCTGCCCTGAGCCAGCACGGCGGCATTGCCAATGAGGAGGCTCTGAAGGAGCTGTCCGTTCAGCTGGAGGGTATTTACTTCGTCAAGGGCACGCTCCAGAGCCGCAAGACCGAGCTGGAGGGCATGGATGCCCAGAAGCTCACGGATACTGTTTACGACATCGCCCTGAACACCTACCAGGCCAAGGAAGCCGCCTACGGTGACAAGCTCATGCGGGAGCTGGAGCGGGTCATCATGCTGCGGGTGGTCGACGAGTACTGGATGGACCACATTGACGCCATGGATGACCTCAAGCAGGGAATCCGACTCCAGGCCTATGGCCAGCATGACCCTGTCATTGCCTATAAAGAAGAGGGCTACCAGATGTTCGAGTCCATGATCCAGTCCATCAAGGAGGAGACCGTCCGCCGGATGTTCCTGGTGCGCATTCAGCCTCAGCAGGAGGTCAAGCGGGAGAAGGTGGCCAAGGAGACCGGCGCTGCCGGCGCCGACGACGGCAGCGTCGTGAAAAAAGCCCCCGTTCGCACCGCCGCCAAGAAGGTAGGCCCCAATGACCCCTGCCCCTGCGGCAGCGGCAAGAAGTATAAAAAGTGCTGCATGCAGAAGGACAAGGAAGCGGAGATGCAGCAGTAAACCTTCAGGAGAAACAGAATGATACAAACGATTCATAAGGGAAGTCTGGAATATCTGGCGGCGGAGGGAATTTCTGTGCCCCATGCCTTCACCACCCGCTTCGGCGGAGTCAGCACGGACTATCTCAGCTCCCTGAATCTGGCCCCCACCCGGGGAGATGACCCGGAAAACGTGGTGAAAAACTACGAAATTCTGGGACAGGCCCTGGGCTTTGACCCGGGGAATGCGGTGCTCGCCCGGCAGGTCCACTCGGATATTGTCTACCGGGCAGAGGAGAAGGACCGAGGGGCGGGGCTCTTTGCGCCGCGGCTGCCGGACTGCGACGCGCTGGTGACGGATGTGCCGGGGCTGGCCCTGGTGGTGTTCTCCGCAGACTGCACGCCCATTCTGGCCTATGACCCCGTGACAGGTGCCGTGGGTGCGGCCCACGCCGGGTGGCGAGGGACGGTTTCCGGTGTTGGTGCACGGATGGTGGAGGCCATGGCGAAATACTACGGCAGCCGCCCGGAGGATATCCGGGCCGCCGTAGGCCCCAACATCGGCTTCTGCCATTTTGAAACCCATGCCGATGTCCCGCAGGCTCTGCGGGAGGCCTATGGCAAGGAAATGGATCCCTTCATCCGCACCCAGGGGGAAAAATACTTGGTGGACCTGAAAGCAGTCAATGCCTGGGTGCTTCAGCAGGCAGGTGTCCGCCAGGTGGAGGTCAGCACGGCCTGCACGGTCTGCGAAAGTGACCGATTCTGGTCCCACCGGGTGACCCAGGGTCACCGGGGCAGCCAGGGGGCTGTGATCGTGTGCAAAGGAGGGACAAAATGAAACGGCTGCTTGCACTTTTGCTGGTGTTTGCCACGCTGACGGCACTTATTTCCGGCTGCGCCTCGGAAAAGGACAGCGCCTATGTGCCCACGGGGGATGCCATCCTTATGGAGGATGACCCGGACCCTACGGAGGAGGATACCCTGGCGGATCAGACCATGATCCTGGCCTATTATCCCAACCGGTCCATGAATCCCATTATCGGCATGAACTTTTCCAACCGGGTGCTGTTCTCCCTGATGTATCAGGGCCTGTTTGCCTACAATAGCGATAACGAAACCACGCCCATTCTCTGCTCCCGGTATCGGGTCAATTCCCAGAGAACCATCTATACATTTTATGTGGATGATAACGCCCGGTTCTCCGACGGAACCCGGGTGACGGCCAACGATGTTCTGGCCTCCTATCAGGCCGCTCAGCAGAGTGATTTCTATAAAGGGCGCTTCACGCACATTGCGGAGATCAAGCTCCACGACGACGGCCAGGGCGTCATGTTCTACCTGGACACCTCCTATCAGAACCTGCCCCTGCTGCTGGATATCCCCATTCTGAAAGCCAGTGAGGTGGGGGCCGAGCACCCGGTTGGTACAGGCCCCTATGCCTTCTACCAGAACGATGAGGGGGCCGAGATGCGCAAGGTGGAATCCTGGTGGTGCGACGCAACGCTGTCCGTCCGGGCCAATACCATTACCCTGATGGAGGCCACAAGCCAGTCCCAGCTGCGGGATGAATTCGAGTTCGGCGAGCTGAACCTGGCCGTTGCGGATCCCATGCTGGATTCCTTCGGCGAGTACCGCTGCGACTATGAGCTGTGGGAAGTGGAAAATGGCGTGCTGCTTTATCTTAGCTGCAACCTGCTCTACAGCGACTGGTTCAAGAATTCCGATGTTCTGCGCAAGGCACTGACCTATGCCATTGACCGGGAGACATTAAATGAGGAGAATTACCGGGGCATGGCCCAGCCTACGACGCTGATTACCTCGCCGGGCTCTCCCTATTACTACCCTACGCTGGCCTCTAACTACGGCTACGATCCTATGAAATTCCTGGATTTGCTGGGCAATTTCCAGTATCCCCGGGATGAAAAGACCCGGGAGGTCAAAAAGCTGCGGCTGCTGGTCAATGCGGACGATTCCGCCCGGCTGCGGACTGCCCGGGACATTGCCGCCCATCTGACGGAGCTGGGTATCCCCTGCGGCGTGCTGGAATATGGCGGCTCCGGCGGAGGCATCACCTACCAGCAGATTCTGCGGGCGGGAACCTATGACCTCTACCTGGGTCAGACCAAGCTGCCCCCCAATTCGGACCTTTCCGAGTTCTTCAAGGGCTACGGCACCCTGACCAACAACGTGCTGAATAACGACACCCTTTTGAGCATGACCAAGGAGGCCCTGTCCAATGCCGGCACCTTCTACAACCTGTGCCAGATGGTGGCGGAGGACGGCAGCGTGATTCCCATCCTCTACGGCTGCTACAATGTCTACTCCAAGCGGGGCCAGCTGCTGGATTTGCAGCCCGCCCGGGATAATGTATTCTATTATACCATCGGTAAAACCATGGACGACATCCTCGAACAGAGCAGCGAAAGCTGAGCCGTCCGGTTTGTATAATTATAATAAGAAGAGGTACGACACAATGAAAAAAATCATCTGTCTATTGCTGACTCTGAGCCTGCTGCTGTGCGGCTGCGGCGGTGCATCCACCCCTGCCGCCACCCAGGCCTCCACTGCTGCCACGGAAACCACTGAGGCCCCCGCGACCGAAGCTCCAACCACGGAGGAGCCCACCACGGAGCCCGCGCCTGTCTACACCAATCCCCTGAACGGCAAGACTCTGGATGAGCCCTTCACGGGCCGCGTCTATGCTGTGTCCATCAGCAATATCCGGGGTGCGCTGCCCCACTACGGCACTATGAATGCCGATATCCTCATGGAGATGTGGGTCAATGGCTCCATCGTCCGGGATTTGGCCCTGTTTACGGATCCCAGCCAGTCCGAGGCCATCGGCTCCGTCCGGTCCGTGCGGCTGATGTTCAATGAGATTGTCAAGCATTACGATGCGGTCCTTTTTGATGCCGGCGGCTCCGAACAGGTGCTGAACAATGCCAAGAAGACCGGCGTTGACCGGTTCAACATCGATACGCAGAAGGACAGCGGCTATTCCTTCCGGAATACGGACAGAGCCTATGTTTTCCCCAACGAATCCGGCTGGGAGCACTGCCTGTTCGCCCGGGGCGATCAGCTGGAGACTCTGGCCCAGGAGAAGGGCTTCCGCACCACCCAGCCTGCGGACAAGGACTATAATCTCCGCTTCCGGGAGAATGGCACCCCGGCTGACGGCGAGAACGCCGAAACCGTTAGTGTGACCTTTACCTATGGCGGCAACCGGAAGGATACCTCCATGGTCTATGATTCCTCCCTCGGAAAGTACGTCTACAACCAGTATGATCATGCTATGGTGCTGGGTGACACCCAGGACCCTGAGACCTTCACCAATGTGATCGTCATGCTGGCCGACATCTCCACCGACGGCATTTATTACACCGCCAATTTTGAGGCCGGCGGCCAGGGCTACTATGCCAACGGCGGCAAAATCATCCCCATCACCTGGGGCGCAGATGATGCCGAGAGCCCCTTCTGGTTCAAGACCATGGACGGAGAGCCTCTGGAGCTGGGCGTCGGCAATACCTACATGGCCATTGCTCCTGTAAATTCCCCGGTGAGCTACCAGTAAGCCGGATTTTGCACAAAAACTTGCAGAAAAATTCTACGGGTTTTGACAGAATTTCCAGTTTACATTAACTGGGGGTTATAGTATAATAAAATCCGTACGGGCGTATCGATAAAGGTCCGTGCTGACAGTATGATAAGACTGCGGAAGCAGTAATATGAAATGGAGGAAAATCCCATGTCTGTTAAAGTTGCTATCAATGGTTTTGGCCGTATCCTCTCCCAAGATGCTGGCTCATCTGCTGAAGTACGATTCCACGCAGGGCGCTTATGCAAAGCCCTTCGGCACCCACACTGTCGAGGCCGGTGAGGACAACATCGTTGTCGACGGCAAGAAGATCACCATCTACGCCAAGGCCAACGCTGCCGAGCTGCCCTGGGGCGAGCTGGGTGTTGACGTCGTCCTGGAGTGCACCGGTTTCTACACCTCCAAGGCCAAGGCTCAGGCTCATATCGACGCCGGCGCCAAGAAGGTCGTTATCTCCGCTCCTGCCGGCAACGACCTGCCCACCATCGTATATAACGTCAACCACAACACCCTGACCAAGGAAGACAACATCATCTCCGCTGCTTCCTGCACCACCAACTGCCTGGCTCCCATGGCCAAGGCTCTGAACGACCTGGCTGGCATCGAGTCCGGCATTATGTGCACCATCCACGCCTACACCGGCGACCAGATGATCCTGGACGGTCCCCAGAGAAAGGGCGACCTGCGTCGTTCCCGTGCCGGCGCTTGCAACATCGTCCCCAACTCCACCGGTGCTGCTAAGGCCATCGGCCTGGTTATCCCCGAGCTGAACGGCAAGCTGATCGGCGCTGCACAGCGTGTTCCCACCCCCACCGGCTCCACCACCATCCTGAACGCCGTTGTGAACAAGTCCGTCACCAAGGAAGAGATCAACGCCGCTATGAAGGCTGCTGCTACTGAGTCCTTCGGCTACAACGAGGACGAGATCGTTTCCTCCGATGTCATCGGCATGCGTTTCGGCTCCCTGTTCGACGCTACTCAGACCATGGTCTGCCCCCTGGAGGGCGGCAAGACCCAGGTGCAGGTTGTTTCCTGGTACGACAATGAGAACTCCTACACAAGCCAGATGGTTCGTACAATCAAACACTTTGGTAAATTACTGAACGCTTAATTTTCAGTAAGTGTAAAGGAATAGACTCCAACGAAGGGTCCGGTCTGATTTGGACCGGACCTTTTTCGCGTGGTCTGGAATGACAGCAGGAAATCAATAAGTTACTGTTTACAGATATGCAGTAACTGTTAAAGAATATTATTAAGGAGGCACCACAAATGCTGAATAAAAAATCTGTTGATGATATCAATGTAAAAGGCAAAAAAGTTCTTGTAAGATGTGACTTCAATGTTCCTCTTCAGGATGGAAAGATCACAGATGAGAACCGTCTGGTTGCAGCTCTTCCTACAATCAAGAAGCTGATCGCTGACGGCGGCAAGGTTATCCTTTGCTCACATCTCGGCAAGCCGAAGAACGGTCCCGAAGAGAAGTTCTCACTCGCTCCCGTAGCAGTAAGACTTTCTGAACTCCTCGGTCAGGATGTTGTTTTCGCTAACGATGACGAGGTTGTAGGCGAAAATGCTAAAAAGGCTGTTGCAGAAATGAAAGACGGCGATGTTGTTCTTCTCCAGAACACTCGTTTCAGAAAAGAAGAAACAAAGAATCTTGAGCCATTCTCATCAGAACTTGCTTCACTCGCTGATGTATTCGTAATGGATGCATTCGGTTCGGCTCACCGTGCACACTGCTCAACAGTAGGTGTTACAGACCACATCAAGGACACAGCAGTAGGTTACCTCATGCAGAAGGAAATTGACTACCTCGGCAATGCCGTTGAAACTCCTGTTCGTCCGTTCGTTGCAATCCTCGGCGGTGCTAAGGTTGCTGACAAGCTCAATGTTATTTCAAACCTCCTCGAAAAGTGCGACACACTCATCATCGGCGGCGGTATGGCTTACACATTCCTCAAGGCTCAGGGCAAGGAAGTCGGTCTTTCACTCGTTGACGATACAAAGATTGACTACTGTAAGGAAATGATGGCTAAGGCTGAAAAGCTCGGCAAGAAGCTCCTTCTCCCAATCGACACAACAATCGCTGCAGGCTTCCCTGATCCTATCGATGCTGAAATCGAAGTTAAGGTTGTTGATTCAGACAAGATTCCTGCTGATATGGAAGGTCTTGACATCGGCACAAAGACACAGGAACTCTTTGCCGACGCTGTAAAGAGCGCAAAGACTGTTGTTTGGAACGGTCCTATGGGCGTATTTGAGAACCCGACTCTTGCAAAGGGTACAATTGCTGTTGCTAAGGCTCTTGCCGACACAGACGCAACAACAATCATCGGCGGCGGCGACAGCGCAGCTGCTGTTATTCAGCTTGGTTTTGCTGACAAGATGAGCCACATCTCAACAGGCGGCGGTGCATCTCTTGAATACCTTGAGGGCAAGGTTCTTCCGGGTATCGCAGCAATCGCTGACAAATAATTTAATCAAATAAAAGGGCGGATTTTTCCGCCCTTACTGATTTAACCCTGTTACTTTATTATAATAAAAACATATTCTGAAAGGAAAATTATCATGGATAAGTCAAAGAGAAAGGCAATTATCGCCGGCAACTGGAAAATGAACAAAACTCCAAAGGAAGCTAAAGAGCTTCTCAACGCTATTACTCCCCTCGTAAAA
>OLZI01001788.1_pt1 | contig 10937 bp, 8 predicted proteins | sample 1674061 | NCBI WGS metagenome assembly OLZI01 (sample SAMEA103958139, study PRJEB25191) | human gut metagenome | biome: human-associated habitat [ENVO:00009003]; feature: intestine environment [ENVO:2100002]; material: feces | place: Germany | collected 2013/2015 | reverse complement strand
GGTTACAAGATCAACCGTGCAGCTGATGATGCATCAGGCCTGTCCATCAGTGAGAAAATGAGAAAGCAGATCAAAGGTCTGACACAGGCTTCCGCAAATGCACAGGATGGTATCTCTACTGTACAGACCGCTGAAGGTGCTCTGAACGAAGTTCAGGATATGTTGCAGAGAATGAATGAACTGGCAGTAAAATCTTCTAACGGAACTAATTCCGAAGATGATAGAGAGTATATCCAGAATGAAATTGATCAGTTAACCACTGAAATTGATCGTGTTTCAACAACCACAAAATTTAATGAAACGTATCTTCTGCAGGGTGAAGGCCGCCAGCAGGCTAAGGCGAAGAATGAACTTACTACTATTTCTTTGACTGGCGCAGATGGTACAACTCCCGTGGATACAAAGATTAAAGCAAGCATTGCTGCTGGAAATACATATACTGCAGGAAAAGTTACAGTAGGTAGTGTTACAGCAGAAATTACTGGTGGAACAGCATCCATTGATCAGAGCAACATTAGTGGTGCATTGAAAAAGGTATTAGATGCTACAGATGCAGCAGCAGTTACGTTTGCGCATAAAGTAGATGGAGGTGTTGATAAATGGACTGTAGATAACGTAGATTATACTGCAGCACAGTTGAAGGAAATGGGATTAAATGCATCCGGCACCGATGACATTGAGATCACAAAAAAATTTACAGCATCATCTAACCTTCCTACCGGTGTATCAGTAGATGCAACCGGTGCTAAATTAGCTGGATTGTCCATTGGCACGGAACTTAATGTTACATTGAAGACAGATACCGCAGCCAACGGAAATGGCATGACTGTTGCAGCATATGATCCGACTTACGCACCTAAGGCATTATCATTTGACTTACAGGTAGGTGCAGATTCTTCCAAGGATAATAAGATTTCTGTTGAAATTGAATCCATGAGTGCATCTGGACTTGGTTTATTGGATGACACTGGTAGATTACTTGTTAACGGTAAAGATAGTAAAAATGCTGATGCAGCAATTAACACAATCGCAAATGCTATCCAGAAAGTATCCACCCAGCGTTCCGCTCTTGGTGCTGTCCAGAACAGACTTGAGCACACCATCAACAACCTGGACAACGTAGTTGAGAATACCACCAGCGCAGAGAGTCAGATCCGTGATACCGATATGGCTACTGAGATGGTTAAGTACTCCAACAACAACATCCTGGCTCAGGCAGGTCAGGCTATGTTGGCTCAGTCTAACCAGTCCAACCAGGGTGTACTGTCTCTGTTACAGTAATCTTAACCACAGTTTGATCCAAAACATTATTAGAATTAGTTGTGTAAAAACTAACATAAAAAGGTTCCGCCGGAGGATTCCGGTGGAACCTTTTTGAGTGCAGACCAGTCAGAAACGAAAGCATTAAAAAAGCAACCGCCTCCACCAAAGGTACAAGTTGCTTTTTAGAACTATAAACTAAGGCGAACCGTTGCTGTACGGCAACACTCTTTTTGCGACTAAATATTATCACAACGGCAGATTTTCGTCAACCGTTTTTACTATGTCTTCTTTTGAGAGTTGTGCTTCTAATTCAGCAAGTTTCTGCTTCAGAATTTCATTGTCCTTGATTAAATCCTCATTCTCTTTGCTGAGAACTTCTTTTTGCTGCGTTAATGTATCAACTTCCGCACTTAATGTATCTACCATATATTTCACGGTATTGTCATCCATTACCTTTAATTCCTGTGAAAAGAATCCCATAACTTTCTCCATATCCAGACACGTTCGATAAAGTGTCTCATACATTGGCTTAAATTCCGGATATTCAGTAATAAGTTGCACAATAGTGGCTGGATCATCATTGCTGAAGAATGTAAGCCAAGCATCTAACTGAGTTTCTATATTTTTATTGTGCATACAGACACGAAAAATGTCAAGTGGGATAAGTATCCCTGCATACTTGCAATCATTCTGCAAATGCTATAGACTAAGAGTAATCTACATTGATCTGAAAACAGTAAAGGAGACCACTATGTGCACAGCAGCAACTTATAGATCGCAGGATTTTTATTTTGGCAGAACTTTTGATTATGAATTTAATTACGGAGAAGAAGTGGTGGTGACACCGCGTAATTACTCTTTTCAGTTACGGCATCAGAATGCATTGACTGAGCATTATGCCATGATCGGTATCGCTCATATGGTGGGGGATTATCCGCTGTATTATGATGCGGTCAATGAGAAGGGCCTGGGCATGGCAGGTCTTAATTTCGCGGGCAACGCCGTATATCGTAAGCCCAAGGAGGGCAGAGACAATATCGCACAGTTCGAGTTCATTCCCTGGATCCTGGGACAGTGTGCTACGGTGCAGGAAGCCCGGACGCTGTTAGCCCACATCAATCTGGTGGATACGCGGTTCAGCGAGCAGTTTCCGACATCACAGCTACATTGGATACTGGCGGACAGGGACGAGGCAATCACGATAGAGGCAGTCGGGGAGGGACTGAACATTTATGACAATCCCGTAGGGGTATTGACGAACAATCCTCCCTTTGACAAGCAGCTGTTCCGGTTGAATGATTACAGCTATCTGTCTCCGGACCAGCCGGTGAACCATTTTTCAGAGCAGCTTCAGCTGCAACCGTACAGCCGTGGCATGGGAGCTATGGGGCTGCCCGGTGATCTGTCCTCTGCCTCCCGTTTTGTCCGGGTGGCTTTTACGAAAATGAATTCTGTATCGGGAACCTCGGAGTCTGAAAGCGTCAGTCAGTTTTTCCATATCTTAGGAAGCGTGGCTCAGACGAGAGGATGCTGCCGTCTGGAAAACGGTAAGTATGAGATCACTATTTATACTTCCTGCTGTAATGCAGACAGGGGGATTTATTATTACACTACCTATGAGAACCACCAGATCACAGCCGTAGATATGTACCGGGAGAACCTGGATGGGGAGATTCCCGTGCATTATCCCCTGGTGCAGGGAGAGCATATCTTACTGCAGAATGCGGCAGATACAACGGAGGAAAAACTGTAAATGGATGTAGAACAGAGAGAACATGTAGTGTCCGGCTTCGCCTTCTATTCCGAGAAGGATGCCAGACTTGCGGAGCAGGAACGGCAGAAGATCGCCTATCTGGATAAGCGCATTGATCATACGGATATTCAGTCGGTTCTTGCCATTTATAAAAAAGCACTGGAAGACCGGGTGTTCCGCACCCCGGTAGGACTGGAGTACCTCAGGGAGCTGCAGGGAGAGCTGCGCGCCCGGGAAGAAGAACTGGGGGAGGAAGTGCCTCCGATCCCTCTGTGGACGAACTTTGCCGATGTCAGGACGAAGACGTCCCCTGCCAGAAGACGGATCCAGCCGATGCCGGAAGACGGGGGCAAAAAGGCGGGTCTTTGCCTGTCAGTGATCATGAACATCGTGATGATTGTGGCAATCATTGCCATGTTTGTGATCACATTGAATTCCGACCAACCCAATATCCTGAATTACGAGCGGAATCTTCAGAATAAATACGCATCCTGGGAACAGGAGCTGACCCAGAGAGAGCAGACGGTTAGGGAAAAAGAGAGAGAGCTACATATAGAAAATACAGGGAATACAGGAAATACGGAGACCGAAGTTTCACAGAATTGACATATTTCTGCGCTATACTATGTCTACAACAGAAAGGTGAGGGTATGTATGGACAGACTGAAAATACTGGTAGTAGATGATGAGAGCAGGATGCGTAAGCTGGTCCGGGATTTCCTGGTGAAGAGTAATTTTGAGGTGCTGGAGGCCGGAGACGGCGAGGAGGCACTGGATATTTTTTATAAGGATAAGGATATTGCACTGATCATTCTGGATGTCATGATGCCGAAAATGGATGGTTGGCAGGTATGCCGGGAGATCCGTGTGAACTCCAAAGTTCCTATTATTATGTTGACAGCCCGCGGAGATGAGAGAGACGAGCTGCAGGGTTTTCAGCTGGGAGTGGACGAGTATATTTCCAAACCCTTCAGCCCCAAAATCCTGGTGGCGCGGGTGGAAGCGATCCTACGCAGGACGAACCAGTTAGGGCAGGACGAAGCACTGACCTGCGGTGGGATCACTGTGGATAAGACAGCACACCGCGTGATCATAGACGGCAAAGATGTGGACTTAAGCTATAAAGAATTCGAGCTTCTGACCTATTTTATGGAAAATAAGGGAATTGCCCTGTCCAGAGAGAAGATACTGAACAACGTATGGAACTATGATTACTTCGGGGATGCCCGTACCATTGATACCCATGTGAAGAAGCTGCGCAGCAAGCTGGGCGAGGAAGGCAATCTCATCAAGACCATATGGGGAATGGGGTACAAAATGGATGAAACAGCAGAATAAACAGCAGAAGAAAAAAGTGCATTCCATCAGAGGACAGTTCGCCTGGATATTTATCGGGCTGATGATCGGGACGATCCTTTTGTGCCTGCTGCTGAATTACATGTTTTTAGGCAGAGTCTATATGCAGAGCAAGATGGATGTCATTCACGATGCTTATGAGACGATCAAGCAGGCGGCGGAGAGTGACAGCTATGGCTCGGAAGAATTCGCACATGAGCTGGATGATGTGTGCAGAAGCTATAACATGACAGTATGTGTCATGGACGTGAATTCCAACATGAAATATGTATCCATCAACGGCGGCGAGAGACTGGAGAACCGTCTGATTGGCTATGTGTTCGGCTTCGGAACGTTTCCGGATAATGAGCGGATCATCGAGAACGGTGATGACTATGTGATCCAGAGAACCGGGCAGGAGAATAAGGAATATTTAGAGATCTACGGAAGGCTGAACACCGGAATCTCTTTTATCATGCAGACACCGCTCTCCAGTATTCAGGAGAGCGCTAAGATCGCTAATCGTTTTTACGTGTTGGTCGGCTGTCTGGGAGCACTGGCGGGTGGTATTATTATCTGGTTTGTCTCCAGACGTGTGACGAAGCCGATCCTGGAGCTGAACGATATCTCACAGCGGATGGTACAGCTGGATTTTGAAGCAAAATATCAGGGCAGGGCTCATAATGAGATTGATCTGCTGGGTGAGAACATTAATAAACTGTCCGATTCCCTGGAACAGACGATTTCAGAACTGAAGACTGCGAATAATGAGCTGCAGCGGGATGTGGAGAAAAAGGAAGCTATCGATGAAATGCGTAAGGAGTTCCTGGCGAATGTCTCCCATGAACTGAAGACTCCCATCGCTCTGATCCAGGGCTATGCGGAAGGACTGCAGGAGGGTGTCAATGACGATCCCGAGAGCAGACAGTTCTACTGTGATGTCATCGTGGATGAAGCGGCGAAGATGAACAACATGGTGAAAAAGCTTCTGACGCTGAACCAGCTGGAATTCGGCAACGATGTTGTGACTATGGAGCGTTTCGAAATTACGGCACTGGTGAAGAATTATATCCAGTCGGCGGCAATTCTGACCAAACAGAACGATATCACGGTGCGGATGGAAGAGTATCCTCCCATCTATGCCTGGGCGGATGAATTTAAAATAGAAGAAGTATTTATGAACTTTTTCTCCAACGCGGTGAATCACTGCGAAGGTGAGAAGATCATCGATGTCAAAATGGAACAGAAGGATGGCAGGGTGCGCGTATCGGTATTCAATACCGGCAAACCGATCCCGGAGGATTCCATCGGCCACATCTGGGAAAAATTCTATAAAGTAGATAAAGCCAGAACCAGAGAATACGGCGGTAGCGGTGTGGGACTGTCCATCGTGAAGGCAATCATGGATTCCATGAACCAGCCTTACGGTGTGATCAATTATACCAACGGTGTGGAATTCTGGTTTGAATTAGAGACAAAATAATGATTTTAAAAGGATATATTTTTATATGAGGGAAGAACAGATGCAGGAGGCACCGGTAAAGGTGCTGTTAGTCGGTGTGGACATCGGGGAAGAAGCGGATTTTGAATATTCCATGGAAGAACTGGCAAGTCTGGCAGAAGCCGCGGAGAAGGAAGTCGTGGGTCAGATCGTACAACGGCTGGATCATGTGAACAAAGCATTGTATATCGGAACGGGCAAGGTGGATGATGTACGCAGACTGGCGGAGGAGAGAGGCGCGCAGGAGGTCGTATTTGACAATTCCCTGACACCTTCGCAGGTACGTAACCTGGGCAAGGAGCTGGAGCTTACCGTTATTGATCGTACGAATCTGATCCTTGACATATTTGCCATACGTGCACAGACCAGAGAAGCCAAACTGCAGGTGGAGACAGCGAGATTGCAATACATGCTTCCGAGACTGGTGGGCATGTACGATGCACTGAGCCGTCAGGGCGGCGCCAGCGGCAGCATGAGTAACAAGGGTACCGGTGAGAAGAAGCTGGAGCTGGACAGACGTAAGATCGAACACCGGATCACGGAACTGAAAAAGGAACTGGAGGATGTCAGCAGGACCCGGGATGTGCAGCGTAGGAAAAGACAGCAGTCCCGGACTCCGCAGGTGGCGCTGGTGGGATATACCAATGCGGGAAAGTCTACGATCCTGAACCGCATGGTGGAACAGTTCGGAGAACTTCCGGAGAAGACGGTCATGGAAAAAGATATGCTGTTCGCCACATTGGAGACCAGCGTCCGTAGCATAGACACAGGGCATAATAAGCCGTTTTTCCTGACGGATACGGTTGGATTCATTCATAAGCTGCCTCACGGTCTGGTAAAGGCATTCCGTTCGACCCTGGAAGAAGTAAAATACGCAGATCTGCTGGTCCAGGTGGTGGATTTTTCCGATGAAAATTACAGACAGCAGATGCAGGTCACTGCCGATACTCTGAAGGAACTGGGAGCAGGTGACATTCCGCAGATTGTGGTGTATAATAAGGCAGACAAATGCGGCATGGAACCACTGCCGCAGAAGAGACAGGAGCACTGGTATCTCGCCGCAGGGCAGAATACCGGTATCCGTGAACTGGCAGAAGCCATTGAGCAGCAGGTCTATGCGGACAATGTGGATTGTACTTTCCTGATACCGTACAGCGCGGGGAATGTAGCTTCCTATCTTATGGAAGAGGCGCAGGTTTTTTCTACGGAGTACAGGGAAGACGGTATTTTGATCCATGCCGACTGTCACAGACAGGACATGGAGAGATACAAAACATACATGACGCAATAGATCATACAATGCGGGAGGATATTATATGGAACAGAATACACAGCAGGACAGAGCAAAGCTTTTGGAGCAGCAGGCAAGGGAATACCTGATGCAGTCCAAGGACCCGATCTTTACACAGTATGTACAGCAGCTGATCCCGAGAATACAGAAACAGCCCCAGTATGTGGAGCAGTTACAGGCGGAGCTGGATAAAAGCGTGGAATACTGGCATCAGAGACAGCAACTGAATGCGGCAAGAGCAGAAAGTGCTGCCGCAGGGCAGATACAGGAGTCCGTACAGCCTTCTACACAGGAGCCCATGCAGAAACAGCCGGCAGGACAGTTCACTGGGCAACCGGCAGAACAGGTTACTGCACAATCGTCAGGGCAGTTCTCCGCACAGCCGGCAGCAGAGACTGTAGTACAGGGGACGAAGAAAAAGCAGAATGCGGAATATCTCATTGGAACCATAGCTCTGTCGGTGGTGGGAGGCGTATTTATCCTGACAGCCCTGGTGCTGATGGGAATGTATTTCATGAACGGATGGATCAAGGGAATCTCTCTCTATGTGGTATCCCTGGGCGTAGTGTTGCTGGCAGAGCTGTTGATCCGGAGAAAATTACCGAAGCTAGCACAGATATTTTCGGCGATCGGCATGGCGGCTTTGTACCTGTCCACCATGATCAATACGCTGTCCTTACATAATTTCGGGATGTTTCCCGCAGCATTGATCATTGGTGTGATCACCGTAGGCACGGTATTGTTGAGCCGGAAACGGGATTCGCTGATCCACAGACTGCTGGGAATTGCTTCCTGCTGGCTCTGTGCTTACCCACTATCCATGTCCTCCGGGTTATCGATGGCGGAGGTCCTGATGGTAATGGGATTGATCCTGATCCTGAGTATATTGTGCGCCTGTGTACCGGTGCACAGATTCCATACGGCATCACAGCTGATCCTGCTTGCCAGTACCACAATGCTGTTCCCGACGGCTGTAGGCTGTATTGTGTGGACACAGGGCATGTCGGTTGGTGTTGCGGTTGTAGCTTATAGTGTGTTTTTCCTGATAGCACATCTGGTACTTGTCGTACAGAGCCGTTATGCGCAAATAGAAAAGCAGACCGGACGTGTGGTGAAAAGTGGAGGATTGCTTGCTATTTACATTGCATTTATTCTGGTATCCGGAATTATGACGGGTGCCGGTATGGATGATTATTGGAGAGCAGCAGAGACGGATGGATATATTGGCATTTTTGCCCTGACCGGAATAGCATTTGTTATCACAATACTGACTGTGATTGCTATGCGGAAGGCGGAAAAGGGATGGCAGAAATGGCTTTCCTGCTATTTCTTCAGTTTCGTGACTTTCTGTGGATTTTCAGTAATAGAGAATGATTGGGGGATCGTGATCTGTGCTACGGTATTGCTGATAGCAGTAAAAGTACTGTCACGCCTGGCAAAAGGGGGCCTTGCGGCACTGGATGCCATCCTTACTACGGTATATTGTATCCTGCTTCTGATGAACGGGAAGGAGATCCCCTATGCTTATGTGCTTTTGGCAGGAACGATCCTCAGTATGTTCCTTGTGCATGAATGGAGTACCTACCAGGAGATCGTGCTGACTTTTTCACTGGCATTTTTTGCGCTGTCGCATTTGATGCCTATGATAAAACTGCCGGCATTTTCCGGAATTCTCTTCGTGAGCATTCTGCTGTTCAATAATGTGAATTGTATGCGGGGTAAGGGAATCCTCGTATTTAACGTATTCGTACTGATCGGACAGGTCGGAGCACTGATCGGTCTGGCAGACCCGGTATATCGGAATTCCTACATTACTTATTTATGTATGTTTGTGTTTGTGCTGGCTTATCTGGTGCTGACCCTGCAGGAAAAATATTATAAGAATTTTAAACACAGAGAATTGATCATTGTGATATTCCTGACCTATATGGCACTGATCGTCAAGACGAATATCCCTGTGATCAACAGCATTCTGATCATGCTGATCGCACTGGTAAGCGTGACTGCCGGTTTCGTGAAAAAGGATAAGCCCGTCAGAATCTATGGCTTAGTGCTTTCTTTGTGTACTTGTGGTAAAATAGCCTTATATGATTACTGGGGCGCACCGATCCTGCAGAAGACCATACTTTTCTTCGTGGTAGGCGTAATTGCTCTTGTAATTGCCGGAATCTATATTATACTGGAAAAGAAATGCAATGAGTGATGCAATGGACAGGAAGGAAGAAAAGGAACGAACTATGACAGGACGTAATAAAAATATGGTATGCGGAGCCTTATTATGTGCAATGATGTTATCCATGACAGCCTGCGGCAACGAGATCCCGGATCTGACGGAAGAGGAATCCCAGCGGGTCGGAGAGTATGCGGCAGTTACTTTGTTAAAATATGATGCCAATAATCGTAGCCGCCTGGTAGATCCCGAAATGGTGATCGCCAAATTGGAAAAGGAAGCAGCAAAGGAAGCATCGCAGGAAGAGGAAAAAGCGGAAGAGACGGGTAGCACCGGTACCACGGAAGTGACGATGCCCACGGCGCAGGAAGAGATTACTGCCAGTATGGAAGATTTTTTTGGCCTGCCGGAAGGTGTCAGCATTACCTATGAGGATTATATGGTAGCAGATTCTTATCCCGAGGACGGGGTTGAGGATGACTATTTTGCGCTGGACGCATCCATGGGGAAGAAATTGCTGGTACTCAGATTTCATCTGACAAATGGATCAGAGCAGGAAGAGACGATAGATCTGCTGAATACGAATTCCAGATATATTATTACAGTGAATGACAGCATCAGAGCAAATGCGCTGACTACCATGCTGCCGAATGACATGTCTACCTATGCGGAGACACTGGAACCCGGACAGACACAGGAACTGGTATTATTACTGGAAGTAAACGAAGATGTGGCAGGTGCTGTACAGACGATAGCACTTCGTCTTAAAAATGCATCAAATGAATATACAATTCAACTATTGTAGATATTTTTTGAAAAAAATAAAAAACAGTGTTGACAAGTGGAAGATAGGGTGATATACTCAGTTTCGTTGTTGCGGCAGTGCTAAGACAACGAAACAGCTTCCGATAAGACTTAAAAAGTTTTTGAAAAAGCTGTTGACAGATACCGACAAGGTATGATAAGATATCGATTGTCGCGAAAAACGAAAGTTTTTCAAGACAAAAAAGTTTTTAAAAAAGTTGTTGACAAACGAAAGCGGTCATGATAAGATATCAGAGTTGCCGCTGAGAACAACAGCAACAAAAGAATCACTGATCTTTGACAAATAAACAGTAATGCAACCCTGAAAATTCCAAGATTTTCAGAAAAATGAATTGCGAGATTCAAGAACAAGCAGATCGATCGAAAGATCGAGAAGCTACCCGAATTAACAGTAAACAATGCCAGATAAAACTGGCAGGACACAAACACCATTTTAACATGAGAGTTTGATCCTGGCTCAGGATGAACGCTGGCGGCGTGCCTAACACATGCAAGTCGAACGGACTTACATTGAAGCCTAGCGATATGTAAGTTAGTGGCGGACGGGTGAGTAACGCGTGGGTAACCTGCCTTGTACTGGGGGACAACAGTTGGAAACGACTGCTAATACCGCATAAGCGCACAGCTTCGCATGAAGCAGTGTGAAAAACTCCGGTGGTACAAGATGGACCCGCGTCTGATTAGCTGGTTGGTGAGGTAACGGCCCACCAAGGCGACGATCAGTAGCCGGCCTGAGAGGGTGAACGGCCACATTGGGACTGAGACACGGCCCAAACTCCTACGGGAGGCAGCAGTGGGG
>OLZI01001780.1_pt1 | contig 10950 bp, 7 predicted proteins | sample 1674061 | NCBI WGS metagenome assembly OLZI01 (sample SAMEA103958139, study PRJEB25191) | human gut metagenome | biome: human-associated habitat [ENVO:00009003]; feature: intestine environment [ENVO:2100002]; material: feces | place: Germany | collected 2013/2015 | reverse complement strand
CCTCCTGTAGCCCCAAATGACATAGAGGTAGGTGATACACTCCAACCATAACTCCAAGATTGAGAGGCCGCTGCTTGAATGAAGGTTAATTTAAAAGTTTTACCCGATTCATACTGTGTAACAAGAGTATTGGAATCCGACCGAGAGGTTAATCCCAAATTCTCTGAAGCAGTCCAAGGAGGTGCTGAAGGATGATTAGCTATCCATGCGGGTGTATTACTAATAACATAATTTACCGTAATTTCAGACCCATTAGCTACCCCATCCCAATATTTCTGTTTTGTAGAAATAAAACCAAACCCCTGATTAGAAGAGCTTGGGTTACCCAAAGCATCGAAGCTTACACTACTGTATCTAGTAGTAAAAGTATACTTATAGGTTACCTTATGAATATCTTCGAGTTTGACACATTCATTATTTCCATAGGAACTGGCATTGGATAGTTCCAACCCCACATAATTCTCCCCGGTTCCTGTCGAGGAGAGTGCTAACAATTCAGCCTTGGTAGGGCAGTCATTTCCTGTCTTACCAAGGCCTACTTTAGTTTTGACAGCACTCCAGGTTGCTATCTCTCCCATGATTATTTATTTTTAAGTTCTTGAATCTCAGCCTTCAAAGCCTTAATCTCATCGTAGAGAAGTTTAATACCTTCAATTGCCAAAGTTGACATCTTGTGATATTTAACTTGTTTTACGAGTACATACTCTTCCCCATTGATTTCCAAAGTTTCGAATTCCTCTGGATTAGGTACTGTAGATTTCTCTACTGGAACTTCCTCTACATATTTACCAAATCCCAATCCCTCAAGATTCTGAGCAATAGTTCCCTCGTCCTCTTTACCAAGCATTTCGAATGACTTAGTTGGTATCTGGCAAATCTGTTCCAGAGTATGATTCAAATCCTTAATATTAGATTTGAGTCGAACATCTGAAGACTCTTTGAAGAAACCGGAAGGAGCAGTAGTCTTAGCAAATACTACCTGGTCGGTAGTTGCCAATCCCAATTGAGCTCTAGTTACTATATGAGGATTATCCTTTCTACCTGCATGGTTATTGATAGAAGTTTGAGCAGCAGTACCTGCAGCCTTAGCATCGGCAATAGCAGCAGCCTGAGCAGTAGATACTGGCTTATCAGCATCAGAAGTATTATTAACATTACCCAAACCAACCTGGGATTTGGTAACTCCATGAGGATTAGATTTATTGGCAATATGGTTATTTACCTTAGTTTCCAATGCAGTTACATCTGAACCTGTATCGGAGATTTGATTATCAATATAGGTTTTTAGTTCTGTACGAAGAGCATTGATAGCATTGGTTCTATCGGTAATTTCATTTGCCAAGCCTTGTACCGTATTATCCAGGTTAGTTTTATCGGATGCCGTCATTACACCAGCAGCAGTTTTGGTTGCTGCAGGGATATTAACATCTACATCAGTACCTCTAGCATATGAACCTTCTTCAGTATTCTTTACCCATCTAAAATATTTTAGAATGAGATAACCCGCAGCTGGATTAATAGAGTTAATTACCGTCATTATTTCATTCGGTAAACTATTAATCAGCTTATCATGAGCATTATCTTTTGCAATACGGGCCTCTTGTTCAGCTTCAATAGCATCTGGTAAGGTTTGATTAAGCTTTATTACACTATCAGCATCCATAAGACCAGCTTCTTGAGTAGTGGCTGGGGTTAGAGGGATTACCATCCCATCGGGTTTATCAATGTAATGCCCTTGACCATCCGTAGCAGAATAGTTACATAAGATAATAATATTACGCTTATTTCTGTTAGCTATTGAAACCTTACTAATTAAATTTTTAGGCATGCTAGATACCACATCCTCAAGATGCTTACCTCTACTACCTTCGAAAGCAGTACCTGCAATTTCCCCAATGATAAGAGACGAAGTATTACTGTCTACGAATTTAGTACCTGACCAACGGAATTGGTATGGAGGTTCACCATCGGCAACATTTATATAAATCTTACCAGATTCTCCAACTACGGGAGTTTGGTGACCTGCATCCGTATACAATTGAACATTAGTAAGACCTCCAGTGGGGCTTACATCATAGGTAGCATATACTTCAAGTACATCATCTACATATGAAGGCAAATGGTTAGCAGGTACTAACCCATTCCCATCCAATGGAGCAAAGCCATCAGCCTTACCCTTAGTTGCTACAAAGGCATCATGCTTAGCTTCTAGAGTGTTAATGTTATTCTGCAGTTTAGTATCAAGGGCAGTGTCTGCCGCAGTTCTATCAGCAATCTCTTTATCAATCCTTGCACCCAATGCAGTATCAGCAGAAGTACGAGCAGTTGCTTCATCGTTTACAGCTTTAGTAAACTTGGTATCTAAAGCAGTATCTGCAGCTTTTCTATCAGCTACTTCTTGAGCAAGAGCGGCTTCTGATTTACCGTCCAAAGCTTCGATAGCATCTTTACGGTCCTGAACCTCTTGAGCAATAGCATTGGGTAATGTCTCATCCAGATTAACTTTATCTTGGGCGGTCATTACACCAGCTTTCTCTGTAGTAGCTGCTGGGATATAAGTAGTCTTATAATCTTCAGGCTCATGAGTATAAATACCCTCTTCTTTTTTAGAAGAAAAATTATGAGTTAAAGTAACATGACTACTTTGTTGACCTACCTCAACTGGTTTATCACCAGATAAGATAATAATATTATCTGGTATAGAATCAAACAGCTTCTTATCTGCTGCAGTTTGTACACCAGCTTTCTCTGTAGTAGAGGCAGGCAATGTAATAGGATTCTGTTCTACTGTACCATCTTCAACTACGGTCTTAGTTGCAGCTATACCTACTGTGGTTTCATTAGGTGTTACTGCACCAAGGGCAAAGTTAGCAGTAGAGATTCTATCCAATTCTACCTTATCTTTCGCAGTCATCGTACCAGCCTTAGTAGCCGATACCTGAGGCAAATCGAAAGTTTCGGTAGTATCAGCATTCAAACCGTTATCCTTAGTTACGGTTACTGTTACCTTATTAGCATCAGAAGCTGCAGAGAGATCAGTTAAAGAATTTTGGTCTAACCCATCTAACTTAACCTTGTCTGCTGCAGACATAACTCCAGCAAGAGTTTGAGTTACCGGGAGTAAGTTCTTGGTAGCTTCTACTTCTTCACCATATTGGTTATTTGCATTATCCTTGGTTGAAGTCTTTACTTTGAAAGAAAGCTGAGTACCTGTTCGGGTTACAGTACTAACATCGGTAACCATGGTATCAGGCAAAGCATCAGAAGTACCTTCTTCAGCTACCAGTCTTTCTTCATGGTCATCGGTAATGTTAGTGAACTTATTATCTAAGGCAGTATCAGCATCGGTTCTGTCCTGAATTTCTTTATCGATACGTTTACCCAAAGCTGTATCGGCAGCAATACGGGCAGCTTCTTCTGCATCGATGTTATCCTGGAGAACTTTATCTGCGGCCTTTCTTTCCTCTCTCTCTGTATTTAAGTCAGAATTATTCTGGTCAATCTTTGCTTCTAATCGAATATCCTCAGCCTTACGAGCAGCGATTTCATTATTCAGCAAATCGGTAATGGCAGTATAGTTACCATTAATGTTATCCTGAATACCCTGAATCAATTCCAGATTACGTTGAATATTGGCAGCATTCTGAGTTACCAGAGCATTGGTAGCATTCAAGGAAGTTAACAGCTCCGTACGAGTTTCAGTTACGAAAGTTCTCAACTCATTTACCGTAGTAGTAAGAGTATTACTTAAGTTAGTGAAAGTCTGTTGCAGAGTATTATCTCCTTGTTCACGCAGATTCTTTTCAGCTTCAAGCTTATTCTCCAACTCAGTAAGCTTAGCAGTCATAGTTGCTGCAAAGTTGGGGTCATCACCGAGAGCCTTAGCAATCTCGGCCAAAGTATCAAGTACCTCTGGAGCAGAGCCAATAATCTTTTGGATAGCTGCCTCTACTTGTTCAGCACTCTGGAAATCTGAATCGTTTAATAACTCAGATACCTTAGTGATGTAATTTGCATGTTCTTCGATGCCATCCAACTTGGCATATAGCAAGTCAGTGAAGTCATTTGAAGAAAGTACTTTACCGTCTACCTTATCTACCTTCTTTCCATCCATTGCCTGGTCAGCAGCAATTCGATCTGCTTTTTCCTGAGCAATAGCATTATTAATAAGGGTATCTTGGTTAGCACGTTCTGTAGCTTCCTTATCGATATTATTCTGCAACTCGGTATCACCAGCTAAGCGGTCATTCTTTTCGGTAAGTATATTTTGGTTGATACCCGCCATATCATCTTTATGGTTCTGAAGGTTGGTATCAATCTTTGCCTCAAGTGAAGTCTCTTTGGCAATTGCTCGGTCTTTCTCTGCATTAATAGCAGTAGTATTAGCATTTACCTTTGCTTTTAATTCATTCATAGCATCGGTATTACCTGCCTCTAGAGAATCAATACGAACTCCCAAAGCATTATCACCGGCAATACGATTTTCCTTTTCTTGTTCAAGCTTAGTGTTAAGATTAGCCACCTCGGATTCCAAAGCCTGCTTAGCATTATCTAATTTAGCTGTGAACTCAGTACTCAGAGATTTATCGGCTGCAGTACGGTCTGCTACTTCTTTATCCAAATTTACCTGAAGAACTTGGTCTGCAGCTTTTCTTTCTACACTCTCAGTATTAAGGTCAATATTGAGAGTATCGATACGAGAACTCAAAGCACTGTCGGCATTCGTACGGTCAACGATTTCTTCGTTAATCATATCCTTAACTTCCTTGTAGTTATCACCTACAGTCTTAGTTAAGTTTGTGATTGCCTCTGAATTTCTTTCTATATTATGTTGATTAGTAGCGATTGCCGTAGTATTGGCATTTACCTGCTCAGTAAGCTCATTACGCAAAGTATTGATAGACTCTTGAATACTCAAAGCCAAGTCTGAGATACGCTGGTTAACGTTAGCCAGACTTTGAGTATATGCTTCATCAGCAGTCTTTCTTTCGGCAATCTCCTTATCCAAGTTAGCCTGAATTACTGCATCGGCATCTTTACGGTCTTGGATTTCCTTATTAAGGTTATCTCTTACAACTCCGAGTGCAGCATCTCCAGTAGCAGACTTATTGTCTACGTATTCTTTCAGTTTAGTTTCAAGGGCAGTATCTGCATCCTTACGAGCTTGAACTTCAGCAGCTACTTCAGCACTGTTTGCCTCGTCTCCTGCAATACGGTCTTCGATTTCTTGGTTAACCTGTTCTGTAATTGCAGCCAACTTCCTAGTGATGGTAGTTGCAAAGTTGGGGTCATTTCCAAGGGCATCAGCAATTTCCTTAAGAGTATCAAGTACTTCAGGTGCTGAACCAATAATCTTTTGGATAGCCGCATTTACTTCCTCTTCAGTTTGGAAACCGGCATCATTGATAAGCTGGGAGAGATGGGTAATATAGTTTGCCTTTTCTTCGATGCCATCCAATTTAGCTTTGAGTATATCGGTAAAGTCGTTCTTAGTCAAAGAATAACCTTCACGTTTATCTACCTTCTTAGCATCAAGGTCTTTATCCCCTTTTTCTCTAGCAGCAGCCTCGGCAGCAATGGCATTAAGTAATTGTTCTTTGTCTTCTACACCCTGCTCTTTTATATCCTCAATTTTATGTTCGAGAACTAAATCCTGAGCAGCACGAGTAGTGGCCTCTGAATCTATATTGTTCTGTAATACCTGGTCTGCAGCAGTACGTGCTTGAGCTTCCTGGTCAATCTTACCTTGAAGAGCATTGTCTGCATTAATACGGTCTGTTACCTCTTTAGAGATTTCATTGTGAAGAACTTGGTCCTCAGAATGACGGTCTACCTTCTCTTGGTCAATCTTACCCTGGAGAGCTAAAGTATCAGCCTGGCGATTAGTGATTTCTTCATTAATCTTAGAATCCAGTACGGTATCTGCATTGGTACGATTTGCAGTTTCTTCAGCAATCTTTGCCTCGAGTGCAGCCTTATCATTGATATGAAGAGTCTTAAGGTTATTTACACTTTCCTTAATCTCATTATCGGCAGCGATACGTTCATCTTTTTCCTTTTGAATAAGGTCCTTGAGTTCTTTCTCAAGTTCATCATTACCTTGATTTACCTTATCTTCAAGGTCTTTGATGTCTTCAGCATTCTTATCTACCTTCTTCTCAACTCGGTCGATTTCAGCTTTTAAGTCTGCCTTAACGGTATCAATCTTCTTATTGATTTGGTCTAACCCATATTCTAGGTTATCCTGAACTGCAGCTACTGCAGCACCCAGAGCAGCTTCGGCTTCCTTAGCACGATTAACCTCTTCGGTTAAAGCAGTACGAAGGTCGGTTAATTTATTAGTGATGGTAGTTGCAAAGTTGGGGTCATTGCCCAATGCTTCTGCCAACTCTTTAAGAGTATCAAGGGCATCATCAGCACCATCAACCAAATCACTAATCATCTGTTTAACTTCTTCCTCGGTTTGATATTTCAAATCATTCTCAAGCTGAGAAACTTTAGTGATATAATTTGCATGTTCTTCGATGCCATCAAGTTTAGCCTTCAACTCATCGGTAAAATCATTTTTCGATAAGTCGTATCCTTCTTTCTTATCTACCTTATTCTTGATAGAAAGTACGAAGGCCCAGAACTCATTTATAGTTCCTCCAAAGCCAGCACGAACAAAGTCATCATAGTAACCCTGTAACAACCGCTGGTCAATCTCTTCGCAGGTGTAATATTTACTTACATACATATTTATAAAATTTAAGGATTAATTACTGAACGTTGACGACCCAGTAAGAATTCCGAATCTATATCCCTGAATGGTTCTCCCTCTGAACCACAGAAGGCATTCATTGGTATATTCGGATTTTCTGGATCTACATCTCCACCGTCTTCTATATCCCCCCGTATGCAAGCATAATCGGGAAGCTTATTTACACGGAATTTCATTACCTGGCCTATACCAGGATGAGGTATTATTTTATCCCAGATATCACCGAAGTAATCTTGAAAGCAGGTGACAAATTTGTTTCCGGTCATCGATTGAAATGCCGTTACATCGTTGCCATTACCTTTCATTTCAATATGAACTCCAGATGTACCATTAAGGATAACCAGATTACTATCAAACCAGATTCCACTGGAGGTAGTAATTGGGGTCCACCTCAGTACTAACATCTTTGCCATACACTTAATGTTTTATTCTACAAATTCAATTTTGGTATCTCGGTCTCTCTTTAGGATAACCATGAAAACTAGGGCCTCATCCTTTGCCTGAGCAGTTTGAGTGTCACCGGATGGTTTATACGTTATACCATTGATTACGAACCTATCTTGTTCCCAATTAAAATCCCAATATCCCTCAGAGGTAAGATAACCAATCTGTTCTATATAAGATTTAGAAATTAGTATTGATAAGTTTTCATCATCCAATTCTCCTGAAATAGTTGCCTTATTGATAGGCCAGTTTCTGAAAGCATTGTAGTAACATAATGCCTCGATTTGGATATTGTAATACTTGGGTATACTATCTTCGGCATGACTGAGAAGTTGGTTAACATTTTTTGCCCAAGTTATGGTTTGTCTACCAGCATCCCAATCCAAGAAATCGGTGATAATTTTCTTGTATCTATCCCAAGAGCGGTTCTTTACCATTCTCCATGGTTCTTTTGTCATAGTTTAGTTAAAATTGAGTCATTACCACCCTTTACTGGTGTACTTGGGTTAGGCCCATCTAATATACCAGGTTTTCTTCGGTTAACTACCCTTGGTATTACAGTTCTGAATACTTCATCACAGAACGGTAAGTAGATTTCCAACCGTGAAGCTAACATACAAAGGTTCTTTCTTAATTCATCTATTAATCCACCAGGTTGCATTGCTTGAGAAAGTGTTTTCCATAGGGAACTTGTAGCATCTGCCAAGGTATCATAATATTGCACTTCAGTAGGCCCAGTAGTGATTTGTTTAATTCTATCACCTCGGGCAAGTTCTGGTTTAGAGGTACCATCACCGGTTTGTTCTTTGGTAGAAGTTAATTGACTTAAATATTCAGAAGTACTCGTTAATAAGTTAAGTATCTTCACATTAAGAAAATCCCATGCTGCCAATTCCATTATTAATTGGTTTTCTAGTGCTTCATACCATAATTCGTCAGTATATTTATCTGGTGGAATTGTATGATTTACTAGAGGTCCAATATAATATTGCCACTTGGTGATGTAAATGGATTTATCCTCTCGTGTCATACCATCGGAGATTTCTGATGGAATATAATGGTCAATTAAATTATATATTGTATCGGCTAATGCCGTATGCCCATAATCACAAACTACCAGAGTCTTATCTACGGTGATATCTAAACCATTCGAGTTAGTTACATGTAGGGTTACTGTATAGAAACCGGGAGCTTCATAAGAATAGGAAACATGTCTTCCACCATTGAAAACCTCTCCCTTATCATCGCCAAAGTCCCAGTCAAAAATAGATTTGGCCGGGACTTTGGATATGACTCTGAATGAAACTTCCAGACCTGACGTAACGTACAAAAAGTCCAGATTATTTTTCATATTAGTCTGTCTTATGTAATTTTCATATATTAACCTTTAGAAGAAGATTCAAATTCTTCCAGCAAAGCCTGGAGAAGTGTTTCTACTGTATCATCTTTCTCGGCAACGATTTCATGTAAACCAGCTACTAGCTTCAGTTCTTCAAGAGAATATCCCTTTGAAAGCTTTTCCAAAGTCATGCCCTTTTTAAACTGGGCATTTAACCTCTTGTCCAACTTTTCGATGTCAGCCTCCGAATACTTTTCAATTTCCGATTTATCAGCAATGATAATCAGATGACCCGAAGCAACAGCCTTCTGAATTTTCGGTGTACGGAATTGACGACGAGTGAGTTCTTTTTCTTCTCCTCTACAAATGGTAATACCAGTTGATTGGTCATGAAAACTGTAAGCTCTTGGTCCAACAGTTAATGTGTATTTATTATCTTTAGCCATATTTCCTAAGATTAAAATAAAAGTTGATTAAAGAGGGGATGGGTCTTTTTAGTTACCCACCCTCTCTGGGAATTTATATAGATGAAACCGGGCGTTCTTATTCAAGATTAACCATCAGGTAAGGATCTACGTTCATGAATTCTGGGAATCCGAATTCAGAGAACTTCTTATCTGCAGCCAGCAACAGAGCAGCATCTTGGTACATCTTGGAGAAGCCAGTAGTTAAGCTTGCATAAACAGCCTCAGTTTGGTTAGAAACGATTCTTTCAGATTCCAACATCAATTGACGAGCGGTAAGCTTAATCAAGGCAGCAGATGTATCAATTAACAATAATTGCTGATCTGGAGTGCCCGGGTGAATATAGAAGTCAGCATTCTTGGGAACCGGAGACTTCACATTCAGTGTAGCTTCAGTTGTACCAGAATGACGATCTTTGAATTCTGGCAAGTTCAACATTTCAATTGCCTGATCTTCACCACCAATCATAGTAGTAAAGTTACGTCCCATACGAGCAGCACGAACCCAAATATGCAATAGATCCTTGTAAGTAATGCCATTGGTTGTTTCGTATACACCAATTACTGGGGCAGACTCAGAGCCATCAGGGTTGTTACCATTGATAGCCACGTCCATAGCCAGAGTATCCAAAGCATAACCCAACTGAACACCAAAGTCACGAAGATAGATCCCCAAGACATCGAGTGAAACATAGTTACGAACTTCATCAGTAAGTTTGAAACCCTTTCCGATTTTGAAGAGGCTAACTGATTTTTGTCCGAAACTAACATCACCCAAGGGAATAGTTTCTGCTTCGTTAACCTTTGCAGGAGCAGCATCCGACATATTAACCATCGGCATAATTGCTTGCAATCCGTTAATGGATTGGTCTGAAGCGATGATGTTCGGATAGAACGGTGCTTGACGCATACCCAGAGTGATAGCAGCACGGATAATCTCCGGAACAATCCAACGGATATTCTGCTGAGGCATAGTAAATATGTTCTGCATGGTATCAACCTTTGGATTGATGCCCACCTTTTCGAAGAGTTCATCCTGTGAAATTCCCCATTTACCTGTAACCAATTCTTCAAAGGTTACTTCTACAGGCTTCTTATCCTGTGAACCGGAACGAACAGCTTCCAAGCTTCTTACCATTTCCGGCAACTCATCCATAAAGTCCTGAGCCTTCATTTTTGTAATATCAATCTTATTTTCCATAACTTTCTTTTCTCTTATTTAATGAGTACTTGGATTACCTCATTTACCTCCTCTGCAGGATTGAGGGCAATGAACGGAGTTGAAATACCCTGATTAGCCTTAACGAAACGGTCGTTAAGCAATTTTCCATCGGGAGTTACATAGCCAGCTTCGATAGTTCCGTTTGATACCCAGTTACAAATCATATAACCTTCTACAGCCACTGTTACTTCTATTGGGAAGTTTCTTTGAGGCTGATAAGCCGGGTTAAAGTTATCCGTTACTGCCACACCCAAGTAAACTTGAGTAGACGGGTCAGTACAAGGGTAGATCAAACCGTCTTTATTTAAAGCTACCGGCATACCTTGTACAATTTTCTCTCCAGCTCTAACATTGAAAGCCTGATGCAATTTGTGGGATTCACTCTTGTAAATCACCGCTCTCGGAGTTCTTTCCCCAAAGAGAGTAAGTTGCTGAGGATCGTTTACGATTTTCGTTGTTTCCATAATGCAGATATTTATATAATAACTTATTTAATTTTGTTTCGATACAAATTATCGATCACATTCTTAGTACTCGGTAATTCTGAATTCTTGGTTGTGTCTGCACCGTCGGTAGTTTTTTTACCTTGAGTATCATCTTCAGTAACTGAAGAAGCACGGTTAACATCCTTAGAACCACACTTAGAGCAGGTGAGAGGGAACTTCTCTTCCAAGCGAGCTTGGTAATCCTTAGTCAAGGAAACAAGAGTAGTAATACCAGT
>OLZI01001777.1_pt1 | contig 10965 bp, 8 predicted proteins | sample 1674061 | NCBI WGS metagenome assembly OLZI01 (sample SAMEA103958139, study PRJEB25191) | human gut metagenome | biome: human-associated habitat [ENVO:00009003]; feature: intestine environment [ENVO:2100002]; material: feces | place: Germany | collected 2013/2015 | reverse complement strand
TTTCAAAAACCCTAGAAACGCTGCCGCAGGTTCTCTCAGGCAGAAAGACCCTAAGATAGCGGCAAAAAGAAAACTTGATATCTTTGTGTTCAATGTTCAGCAGATAGAGGGCAAGGAGCTTACTTCCCACAAGGAGTCTCTTGACTATCTGAAAACACTGGGATTCAAGACTATCCCTGATTACAAGCGTGTGTCTACCGCTGATGAAATCATAGACTGCATAAAGGCTATCGGAGAAAAGCGTTTTGACCTGCCATTCGATATTGACGGCGTTGTTATAAAGGTTGACGATTTCAGACAGCGTGAGATACTTGGTGCAACTGCAAAAGTGCCAAAGTGGGCTGTGGCTTACAAGTTTCCGCCTGAGGAAAAGACCTCAAACCTGCTTGATATAGAGCTTAACGTGGGCAGAACTGGTGCTATAACACCTGTGGCCGTGTTTGAGCCTGTTTTTCTTGCAGGCACGAGCGTTTCAAGGGCGACCCTACACAATCAGGATTTTATAAGAGAGAAAAACATTTCCGTGGGGGATATCATCAAGGTGCGCAAGGCAGGAGATATCATTCCCGAGGTGCTTGGCTCTGTGGAAAAGCATGGCGACGGAGTTTTCACGCTCCCTGAGTGCTGTCCTGTATGCGGAACAAAGCTTGTGAAGTCCGAGGAAGAAGCGGCGGTAAGGTGTCCGAACGTTGAATGTCCTGCGCAGATATTCAGAAGCATCGTTCACTTTGCTTCAAAGGGCGCAATGAACATTGACGGTCTTGGTCCGCAGATAGTTCACACCCTTCTTGACAACAAGCTTATCACCTCTGTGGCTGACCTTTACACCCTAAGCGAAAACAAGCTTTTACAGCTTGACAACTTCAAGGAAAAATCAGTGAACAATCTTCTTAGTGCTATAGAAAAGTCAAAGTCCAATTCTTTGGACAGATTGGTGTTTGGTCTGGGCATAAGAAATATCGGACAGGCTTCTGCGAAGCTTCTGTGCGACAAGTTCGGCGACCTTGACAACATCATGAACGCTTCCTCTGAGCAGATATCCGAGATAGACGGCTTTGGCGGCGTAATGGCGCAAAGCGTTTACAATGCTTTCCATGAAGAGCATATGATAGAGCTTATCCAAAGGCTCAAAGAATGTGGGATAAACACAAAGTATGAGAAGATACAGATAGACGACCGCTTTGCAGGAAAGACTTTTGTTCTCACAGGCACTTTGCCGACACTGAAAAGAAGCGAAGCAAAAGCACTTATTGAGAAATACGGCGGCAAGGCAAGCGGCTCGGTGTCCAAAAAAACGGACTATGTTCTTGCAGGTGAGGAAGCAGGAAGCAAGCTTGATAAAGCTCAGCAGCTCGGTATCGAAATAATCACAGAAGAACAGTTCAAGGATATGATAAAATAAGATAATATCTTTTTATATAAATAAAACAGGAGGAATGTAAAATGAACATTGACATTAAACACATTGCCAAGCTGGCAAGACTTCGCATCGAAGACGATCAGCTTGATAAGTTTGAGTCAGAAATGGAAAACATCGTGGGAATGGTTGAAAAGCTCCCCGACATTCAGGACGAAATGACCCTTGACCCTGACAACCCGATGATACTCAGAAAAGACGTGGCTGTTCAGGATAAATTCACAAGACAGGAGCTTATGCAGAACGCTCCTCAGGTAAAGGCAGGCTGTCTTGTCGTGCCTAAAACAGTAGAGTAAGGAGTGTTATAATTGGAACTTTTTGAAAGAAATGCCTGCGACTTGTCAGAAATGATAAAGAACAAGGAAATAAGCTCCGCAGAGCTTACAAAGTCTGTTTTTGACAGAATAAAAGCCGTTGAGGGCAAGGTAGACGCTTATCTGACACTTGACGAAGAAAACGCTATGAAAAAAGCCGCTGAGATAGATGAAAAGCTTGCAAAGGGCGAGGAGCTTTCACCTTTGGCAGGTATACCTGTTGGTATCAAGGACAATATCTCAACAAAGGGTCTGAGAACAACTTGTGCATCAAAAATGCTTGGAAACTATGTTCCGCCTTTCAATGCAACTGTAATGAACAAGCTTGACGATATCGTTGTAACAGGCAAGCTCAACATGGACGAGTTCGCTATGGGTTCATCGACCGAGAACTCACATTTTAAGCCTACTAAAAACCCATTTGATACAGAGAGGATACCTGGCGGTTCATCAGGCGGATCTGCTGCGGCTGTTGCAGCAAGAGAGGCTATCGTTACCCTTGGTTCTGACACTGGCGGATCTATCAGACAGCCTGCTTCATACTGCGGCGTTGTAGGTCTGAAGCCTACATACGGCAGCGTTTCAAGATACGGTCTTGTTGCTTTCGCTTCATCACTGGATCAGATCGGACCTCTTGGCAAGTGCGTAAAGGACGTTGCTATGGTACAGTCCGCTATCGTTGGTCATGACAAGTATGACGCTACTTCTTCCTATAGAGAGTATCCTGATTTTGCGGCTGACCTCAAGGCTGACGTAAAGGGTCTGAGAATAGGTATCCCAAAAGAATATTTCGGCGAGGGTATCGACCCATTCGTTAAGCAGTCTGTAATGAACGCTGTGAAAGAGCTTGAAAAGCAGGGCGCAACTGTAAAGGAGATCTCTCTGCCGTCTACAGATTATGCACTTTCATCATACTACATCATTTCTTCTGCAGAAGCTTCTTCAAACCTTGCAAGATTTGACGGTGTAAGATACGGCTTCAGAGCTGAAGAATATGACGGACTTGTTGATATGTACGAGAGAACACGTTCAGAGGGCTTCGGCGACGAAGTAAAGAGAAGAATAATGCTCGGCACATTCGTGCTTTCATCAGGTTTCTATGACGCTTACTACAAGAAAGCAAAGCTCGTTCAGAAGAGAATAATGCAGGAGTTCGCATCTCAGTTCGCTGACGTTGACGTTATCGCTACTCCTACAGTTCCGTCAACAGCATTCAAGATCGGTGAAAACACTGACGATCCCCTTAAAATGTACGCAAACGATGTCTGCACTGTTACAGTGAACATTGCAGGTCTGCCTGCAATAAGCATTCCTTGTGCATATGACGACAAGGGTCTGCCTGTTGGTATGCAGCTTATCGGCGGAAAGTTTACAGAGCAGCGTCTGCTTAACACAGCTTATGCTTATGAGCAGCTTGTTGGCGGATTCAAAATGCCTGAGCTTTAAGGAAAGGGGTCACAAAAATGGTAAAAGGCTACGAAGTTGTAATCGGTCTTGAAACTCATGCTGAGCTTAATACCGAGTCTAAAATATACTGCGACTGCAAGAACCAGTTCGGTCTTGAAGTCAATTCACAGGTTTGCCCTATCTGCATGGGTATGCCTGGCACACTGCCTACTCTTAACGAAAAGGTAGTTGATTATGCAATAAGAATGGGTCACGCACTTAACTGCGAGATAAACCGTGTCTGCAAGCAGGACAGAAAGAACTATTTCTACCCTGACCTGCCAAAGGCTTATCAGATATCACAGGCAGAAGTTCCTCTCTGCGGCAAGGGTTATGTTGATATCCTTGTTGACGGCGAGGAAAGAAGAATAGGTATCACAAGAATACACATCGAGGAGGACGCAGGTAAGCTGCTCCACTCTGACAAGTTCCATGGTGTATCACTTGTTGACCTTAACCGCTGCGGTGTTCCGCTTATCGAGATAGTTTCTGAGCCTGATATGCGTTCCTCACAGGAAGCAAAGGTTTATCTTGAAACACTGAAATCTATCCTACAGTATCTTGGCATATGCGACTGTAAGATGCAGGAAGGCTCTATCAGATGTGATGTAAACGTATCTGTTCACAAGCCTGGCGAGCCATTCGGCACACGTTCTGAGATGAAGAACGTAAACAGCTTCTCTGCCGCTGTAAGAGGTATCGACTACGAGGTAGAAAGACAGATAGCTGTTCTTGAAGCAGGCGGAAAGGTCGAGCAGGAAACTCGCCGTTGGGACGACGAAAAGGGAATGAGCATTCCAATGCGTTCAAAAGAGGACGCACAGGATTATCGTTACTTCCCTGAGCCGGACCTGCTCACTATAGTTGTTGAGCAGGAGCGTGTTGACGAGCTTAAAAAGAGTATCCCAGAGCTTCCAAACGTAAAGATACTCAGATATGTAAAGAAGTTCGGTCTGAACATAAAGGACGCAACGTTTATAGCAGAGTCTGTTTCCCTTGCAAAGCTTTTTGACGATTGCATGGCAAAGGACAAGTTCCCTGCAAAGTGCTATACAACATGGATACTTGGCGACCTTGTTAAGTACATGAACGCAACAGGCAAGACTCTCGAAGATACAAAGCTCACCGCTGACAATCTTACTGACCTCGTCGCTGCTATCGAGGCAAAGACCATCTCAAACGCTGGCGGAAAGAAAGTTTTTGCAGTTCTTCTCGAGGAGGACAAAAAGGTAAGCGACATTATCGAGGAGCAGGGTCTTGCACAGGTCTCTGATGACAGCGCACTTGAAAAGATCGCTGACGAAGTTCTTGCCGCAAACGAAAAGTCTGTAAATGACTACAAGGGCGGAAAGACAAATGCTCTGGGCTATCTGGTAGGTCAGTGCATGAAGGCTTCAAAGGGCAAGGCTAACCCAGGAAAGATGAAGGAGATAATCCTTGCAAAGCTTGGATAAGCCTGAGTATATTTGGATATTACGAAAGAGGATCGCATTTGCAGTCCTCTTTTTTGTACTCATATAAGTTTTCCGTAACAAAACTCGCCATCTGACGAGGTTATTTCTATCTTTAAAAGCTGTCGCCTTAAGGAAACTTCTTCGCTTGTCCTCGGTATTTTAACTGTCACATAATTTGGTGCATGACCTTGGTGCCACTGAGGGCTTGTTTCCTTTTCAAACAAAACCTCCTGCACTGTGCCAACAAGGCTTTTGAGATACAAAGCCTTTGTTTCGTTGCATACATCTGCCATTTGAGCCGCACGACTGTGCTTGGTCTTGCGGTCGAGCTGACCTTTCATTTTGTCGGCAACAGTGGTAGGTCTGCGTGAATACGGGAAAATATGCGTTTCTGCAAAAGATATCGTCTTTGCAAATGCCAGCGACTTTTCAAATTCCTCGTCAGATTCCTGGGGAAAGCCCACCATTATGTCAGTGGTTATAGCGCAGTTTGGAAAATGCCTGCGAAGCTTCTCACAAAGCTCAGCATACTCCACCGTATCATAATGGCGATTCATGCGCTTCAAAGTTTCGTCACAGCCACTTTGCAGGGAAAGATGAAAATGCGGACAGAGTTTTTCAAGCTTTGACATTCGCAGGATATCTTCATCTGAAATAAGCTCAGGCTCAACAGAGCCGATACGCACTCTGTAATCGCCATCACAGCCGCAGGCGGCTTCAACAGCGTCAATGAGCCGTGTGCCGTTTTTGAAGTCTCTGCCGTAACAGCAAAGATTTATGCCCGTGAGGATTATCTCCTTGTGACCTGAGTCAACGAGCTGCTGAACTTCGGGAGCGATATCCTCCAAAGGTTTTGAGCAGATATGTCCTCTAGCAGTGGGGATAATACAGTAGGTGCAATACTGATCACAGCCGTCTTGAATTTTGATATACGCACGAGTTTTTTGGTCAGCACCTGAGTTTGTCATTTTCTCAAAAGCCTCTCCTCTCTCACGAGGAACTATCCTGATAATACGCTCGCCACTTGTGATATACCTTTTTATAAGGGCAGGTATCTCCTTTTTTGCACCTGTGCCAACTATGATACCGCACTCGTCAAGAGCAGAAGCTTCCTCTTCAAAAGCCTGCGGAAAACAGCCTGCCAAAACTATCAGACACTCAGGATTGGCTTTTTTTATCTTGTGAATAAGCTGTCGGCATTTTGAGTCCGACTGAGCGGTAACAGTGCAGGTATTTACAACACAGACCTCTGCATCAGCATAATCCTCCGTGACCTCATACCCCTCGGACAGCATTGCTTCCTTTATATTTTCTGTTTCATATTGGTTTACCTTGCAGCCGAATGTATAGAAAAAGGCTTTCATATTTGATTTCCTTTCAGTAGCCAAATGTTTATAATGCACAATAAGTTGCAATAATATATGTGCATATTGCATAAATCCAAACTTTGATTTTTATCACTCTTGACTATTGTACCATATTTTAAATTTTTTTGCAAATATCCATTGACAAATCAGAAAAATCGTTTATAATATAAATTGTAGAGAAAAGATCTACAGAATTTATGTGGGAATCAAGATCGGATATACCGATCATTCTGAAGGAGGAATATTTATGACAAAGGTAAAAATCATGCTCGATTCCATTGCAGCGGTAAAGAAGTTTGTAAGCGTAGTTTCTATGTACGACTTTGATGTGGATCTTGCGTCAGGAAGATATGCAGTTGACGCTAAGTCAATTATGGGTATTTTCAGCCTTGACCTTTCAAATCCTATCCAGCTCGTAGCACACACAGACGACGCTACTAAATTCCTTGACGAGATCAAATAATTTATTGTTGACTAAACTTTGATATCACGAAAGCACTGAGTTTTAAAAGCTCAGTGCTTTTTTTGTTGCAAAATTTAAACGATTTCGCATTTTTGCAAAATATCATCATATAGTTTAATATATTTACGAATATACACTTTCTACTTTTGTTGTATTTTCATTCAAAGCGCATATAAAACGTTTGAGATTTTCGTAATAAGAAAACTTTTAGCTGATTTGTTATAGCTTTTATATAAGTTCCACATTAACTAAAACGTTTTAACATGATTAATTATCCAAATTTTATATAACAAATTAACATGAAATAAGTAAAATTCATATTAATATCTTCGTATATAATATTTTACACAATATCTGTTTACTATTTGTTCACACAGGCATATAATTATATATGGATTAAGATATGTGACATATAAGTATAGAACTGCTGTTGCCAATGTAATAAGAAACGAAAATCTCAGAAATTTTCGGTTCTTTTTACTTTTTCAGAGGTTATTATTGCGAAAGGAGGATATGCCAAAGGGCATAATCACGAATATGATCAAAGCTTATATCAGGATAAACGATCTTAATGACATCAAGACTTTGCATGAAGCGGCTTTAAGCTGCAAATACGATCTGGTGGTGCAGTCAGGAACAAAAATACTCAATCCAAAATCACTTATGGGTATTTTCGGTCTTGGCACAAAGAAAACTGTATCGCTGGTAGCTAAATATGACGACAAGCGTGATTTTCTCGAAAAATTCGGTGATCTGATCTCAACTTAGATCATTCCTTATAAAAGCGTTCTGCTGCTGCGGAGCGCTTTTCTCTTTTGCCCTTGTAATCACAAGAGCTATATGTTATAATAGTACAAAAAAGACAAGGAGATAACTAATGAGCGTAAAAATAATATTGCTTGCACTGGAAACTTTGCTGTTGTTTCTGTTTCTTGTACCATTACCTGTTATATGCTCGGGCAACCTGCTTGGCATCATCGTTTCGGTGATGCTAATGCTCATAACGGCAAACTGGACAAAATTCTGCGGTATTATATCAAAAATATGGGGACATGGCGCAGGTAAATTCGGGCTTATCTTTGTAAGCACATTGATACTTGCTGGGATAATATATGTGGGCATTCTTTCCATACTTATGTACAAAGCACAGGAAAACCGCCCTGAAAAAGCCAATGTTATAGTTGTGCTTGGCTGTCAGGTAAAAGGCGAACGCCCCTCACGAATGTTACGCAGACGACTTGACGCTGCAATTACGGCTATGAACGACAATCCGGATACGCTTTGTATAGTTTCAGGTGGCAAGGGTGATGATGAGAAAATAAGCGAAGCCTTGGCAATGAAAAACTATCTGCTTGAAAAAGGCATGGACAGCGACAGGGTAATAATGGAGGACAAGTCCACTTCAACTTACGAAAATATCCAAAACTCTCTCAAGATACTCGATGAACTCGGCATGAGCCATGATATGACTATCGTCACAGACGGCTTTCATCAATACCGTGCAAGCCTTATCGCAAAGGCTCAGGGTGTGGAGAATGTCACCGCTTATTCAGCCTACACCGAGCCACGATACCTGTTCACATATTGGGTGAGAGAGTGGCTTGGGCTAACGCACTTTTTCATGCTGGGCAGCTAACTAAATTTCACGAAAATTTGCACAAAAAGCTATTGAAAACAGCACAAAGGTATGCTAGAATAAAGTCATAAATAAATGAAAATCGGAGGTTGAAACATGAAAAATATACCAGAAGTAAAACTTGGCATCGTTGCAGTTTCAAGAGATTGCTTCCCTATGTCGCTTTCAGAATCAAGACGTATCAAGGTCTGTCAGGAGTACAAAAAGGCTTACGGAGATATCTACGAATGTCCTACAGTTGTGGAGAACGAGAATGATATGCTCAAAGCCCTTGACGAGGTAAACACAGCAGGCTGTAACGCACTTGTTGTATATCTTGGAAACTTCGGACCTGAGTCCTCAGAAACACTTCTTGCAAAGAAGTTTGGCGGTCCTGTTATGTTCGTTGCGGCCGCTGAGGAACCATGCGGTGATGTACTTATCGACAACAGAGGCGACGCTTACTGCGGAATGCTCAACGCAAGCTATAACCTTGCACTGAGAAACATCAAGGCTTATATCCCTGAGTACCCTGTTGGTACACCTGACGAGTGCGCAAAGATGATAAGCGAGTTCGTTCCAGTTGCAAGGGCTATCCTCGGTCTTAAGGATCTGAAGATAATCTCATTCGGCCCACGTCCGCAGGACTTTCTTGCCTGCAACGCACCTATCAGACAGCTCTACAACATGGGTATCGAGATAGAAGAAAACTCAGAGCTTGACCTTTTCGAGTCATTCAACGCCCATGCCGGCGATGAGAGAATATCTGCTGTTGTGGCTGACATGGAAGCAGAGCTTGGCAAGGGCAATAAAATGGCAGGCATACTTCCAAGACTTGCGCAGTATGAGCTTACTCTTCTTGACTGGGCAGAAGCTCACAAAGGCTCAAGAAAATATGTTGTATTTGCAAACAAGTGCTGGCCTGCATTCCAGACGCAGTTTGGCTTCGTTCCTTGCTATGTTAATTCAAGACTTACAAAGATAGGCATTCCTGTTGCCTGCGAAGTAGATATCTACGGTGCTGTCAGCGAATACATAGGCGTTTGTGTATCACAAAAGCCTGTTACGCTCCTTGACATCAACAACACTATTCCTGCGGACATATACAATGATGATATCGCAGGAAAGTTCCCTTACACACATAAGGATACATTCATGGGCTTCCACTGCGGAAACACAGCTTCATGGCTTGTAAAAGAGCCTGAGATGAAGTTCCAGCGTATCATGAAGAGAAATCTTGAGCCAGACAGCGAGCCTAATATTTCAAGAGGTACTCTTGAGGGCGATATCGTTGACGGAAATATAACATTCTTCCGATTCCAGTCAACGGCTGACGCACAGCTCAAAGGATATATTGCAGAGGGCGAAGTTCTTCCTGTTGCAACACGTTCATTCGGCTCTATCGGTATTTTCGCTATCAACGAAATGGGCAGATTTTACCGCCACGTTCTCGTGCAGAAGAACTATCCTCACCACGGTGCTGTTGCTTTTGGTCACTATGGAAAGGCACTACACAGTGTTATGACATATCTTGGCATGACAGACATAGGCTTCAATCAGCCAAAGGGTATGCTTTATCCAACAGAAAATCCGTTTGCAGATTAATATTTTAGGGATACCGCACTGTAATGGTGCGGTATTTCTGCTTTTATGAACTAAAAAATCAACAAGTGAGCCAACGCTTATTCACACATAATTATATGCCCTGCCGAATAATAATAATTTTATTGACAAATATGCGAAAAATGTAGTATAATAGAAGTAACTATTATAAGGAGATGTAGCCATGTCTGTTTACCGTATTTATGTAGAAAAAAAGCCTGAATTTGCAGTTGAAGCAAATTCACTTATCGGCGGAATAAAGTCAGCTCTGGGACTTGATAACCTTACAGGTCTGAGAGTTATAAACCGCTATGACGCAGAGGGTCTTTCAAGAGAGGATTTTGACCTTGCAGCACCAGTCGTTTTTTCTGAGCCTGCTGTTGACGTTACTTACGATCACCTGCCTGCTGTAAAAGCTGACGAGTTTGTTTTTGCAGTTGAGTATCTGCCAGGTCAGTTTGATCAGAGAGCTGATTCCTGCGCACAGTGTATCTCACTTCTCACTGGAGGAAAAAGACCTACTATCAAGTCAGCGAGAATTTATATCGTTTCTGGCAAACTCACAGAAGCAGAGCTTGACCAGATCAAGCACTATATGATAAACCCTGTTGAGTCAAGAGAAGCTTCCCTTGATTGCTTCGATACACTCGATATCAAGTATACTATCCCTACCACAGTTAAGACTGTTGAGGGCTTTATCTATTCAACAGACGATGACCTGAGATTCATGCTCACAGACTTGGGTCTTGCAATGGACTTTGACGATATCAAGTTCTGTCGGGATTATTTCAAGAATGTTGAAAAGAGAAATCCTACTATCACTGAGATAAGAATGATAGATACATACTGGTCTGACCACTGCCGTCATACCACCTTCTCCACAGAGCTTAAAAATGTAACCTTTACAGAGGGCGAATACAAGAAGCCAATTGAAGATACTTATAAGAAATACCTGGCTGACCGTGCAGTAATCTACAAGGACCGCAAGGACAAATATGTATGCCTGATGGACCTGGCTCTTATGGCAATGAAGAAGCTGCGCAGCGAAGGCAAGTTAGAAGACCAGGAAGAGTCTGACGAGATCAATGCCTGCAGCATCGTAGTTCCTGTTGAGATCGACGGAAAGACAGAAGAGTGGCTGGTAAACTTTAAAAATGAGACTCACAACCACCCAACAGAGATCGAGCCTTTCGGCGGCGCGGCTACTTGCTTAGGCGGTGCCATCCGTGATCCGTTATCCGGCCGTACTTATGTATATCAGGCAATGCGTGTTACCGGTGCAGCAGA
>OLZI01001774.1_pt1 | contig 10972 bp, 8 predicted proteins | sample 1674061 | NCBI WGS metagenome assembly OLZI01 (sample SAMEA103958139, study PRJEB25191) | human gut metagenome | biome: human-associated habitat [ENVO:00009003]; feature: intestine environment [ENVO:2100002]; material: feces | place: Germany | collected 2013/2015 | reverse complement strand
CCGACTTTACCCGCGGCAGCTGGAACAAGGTGAAAGGTTATCGTCACGCATTTGCTAAGTAATGTCTGCAAATATCATATTTTAATTCAGGTAATATAAAAACAGAAGAGGTTGTAGCCGACATCGGTTACAACCTCTTTTTATTGTATATATTCTGTTTATTCTTCTACAATACTAGTACGTGGCTGTTGAGGCGTGATTTCTTTTTGCTGTTTCAGATATTCTATCAAAGCATCCGAAGAGGTGGCAGTCATTTCATGCCCCGGGTCGGCATGGTCGAATCGATAACTGGAAGCGATGTAGCTGTTCATACCTACTTTGTACTGTTTATTTTCGTCCAGCGGGTTGCCATTCATGTCTTTTATGGTGACACTCACGGCTTTGCCGTCACGGGTATGAATGGTGTAGGTCATGCCCGACACCAATAGATCGGCACGTTTGCTGGCTTTGCGGTAGGAGTTCATTAATAAAGTGCGAATCTCTGCCGGAGTCATTTGATAGACAACTACAGTATTGCCGAAGGGGTCCAACTGATAGATTTCGGCCATGGTGATTTCTCCTTTCGCCATTTGTCCGATGCGCACACCGCCGGCATTCTGGAAAGCAAAGTCGAGATTATGCACATCGGCTACGGCATCGGTCATCAGTGAGCCGAGTGGCTCTTTACCGTTGAACTGTGCTGTGGCATGTGCTATTACTTGGTCTAAGTGGCAATCCTTGCGGAATTTCTGAATAGACTGCTTGATATCTGTATCTTCGTCTTTGAGTTTTGCCATATTAATCAGCTCGAATTTCTTCTCTTTTACTTTATTATCCTCCAAGGTGATAGTAGTCTTGCCCAGATAATGAAGGTTGCTCTGCGCCTGACTTATCAAGACACCATTGACGACAATGGTAGAATCAATGCGTGTATGTGAGTGTCCCCCGATGATAACATCTAGTTCGGGCATCGCTTCGGCTATCTCACAATCTTTGTTATAACCGGTATGAGTGAGACCGACAAACAGGTTGCACCGGCTGCGTAAGTTCTTGTATTTAAGTGCGGTTGATACAGGCTCGGTGAATGTGATACCTTTCAGGCGTGCGGGATGGGTGGCGGGCAACAGCTCACCTGTTCTTCGCTTACTCACTTCGATAAGGCCCAGGATGCATATCTTGGTGTCACCGATTTGCAGAAAAGCGTATGGCTGAGGTTGTTTGATTCCGGCTGTTTCTTCATCAACAATCATGTTGGCACATAGGAATTGGAAGTTGGCTTGCTCCATTCGCCGGTTCAGTACCTCCTGTCCGTAGTCGAATTCATGGTTGCCGAATATTTCATACTGATATCCTATCCGGTTCATCAGGTCAATCATAGGAAAGCCTTTCTCAGGGTATTGGTCCACCACCGGATTACCCGAAAACATATCTCCCCCACTCAAAATCAGAATGTTGGGATTCTTGGCACGCTCTTTTTGTATATAACTTGCTATTTTGGCAAAGTTGTCGATACTGCCGTGCATGTCATTAGTCGAAAAGATGATGATTTGCGTTTCTTTTGCTGACAGTGAGCAGCATAGAAAGACGAATAACAATAGAAAACCAGATAGCTTTTTCATTTATTATTGGTGTTTAATAGGTTAGTTTAATGCTGCAAAGATAGGCTATAAATATTTCAAATTCCTTGCAACGTGCAGAAAAGTTTATTTCCGGTGCAAAGGAATATTTGCCTGCTCAATGGGGAGAATACTTATAAATAGTGATTGTATGAAAGAAATGACTGTTGAGGAAGGTTTCTAAATTACCTATAAAAAGCGATTGTGGCGCGTCAGTTTTATCAAGACCTTTGCATCCGAATAAAGAATGTAATTACTTAGAAGAAGAAAACGTGAAAACAGCAGTTCGGAAAGTGAATATTTTAATCATCGTTTTATTGACGGCTGTATCTGTATATGCACAGCAGCATAAAACCATGATTTCGGGTAAAGTCGTATCGAAGGAGAAAGAAATCATAGACTTGGCAACGGTGTATCTGAAAGGAACCAATTATGGTTGTATGACCAATGAGCAGGGAATATATCATTTGCATGCCCCCGCAGGGGAGTATACACTGGTCGTTTCTGCTGTCGGTTATGAAACGATAGAGAAGCCGGTGAAGCTCTTTCGAGGTGAGAGAGTAAAAATGAATGTAGTATTAGCTTCGTCTGTGACAGAGTTAGACGAGGTCGTTGTCGTGTCCAATGGGGTAGGCCGTGTGAAGCGTTCGGCTTTCAATGCCGTGGCTGTGGATACGGAGGAGTTGCAGAACTCGACGAAGAATTTGAGTGATGCTTTATCCAAACTGCCGGGTATGAAACTGCGGGAGGCAGGAGGTGTAGGTTCTGATACCCAACTCATGTTGGATGGGTTCAGTGGAAAGCACGTCAAAGTCTTTATTGACGGAGTGCCGCAGGAGGGGGTAGGCAGCTCTTTCGGGCTGAACAATATTCCGGTGAATTTTGCCGAGCGTATAGAAGTATATAAAGGAGTTGTACCGGTAGGATTCGGTACCGATGCTTTAGGAGGCGTCATCAATATTGTAACGAATAAGAAGAAGAGAAAATGGTTTTTGGATACTTCTTATTCTTATGGTTCGTTTAATACGCATAAGTCGTATGTCAATTTCGGACAGACTTTCAGAAGCGGATTGATGTATGAGATTAATGCATTTCAGAACTATTCCGACAATGATTATTATGTGGATACGTATGTCACTCATTTTTCTCCCGATGGCAATACCACCGACAAAAAGAAGATTGAGCATGTAAAACGTTTCAATGACACTTACCACAATGAGGCTGTCATCGGAAAAGTGGGTTGGGTGGGGAAACCCTTTGCCGACCGTCTGCTTTTCGGTTTTACTTATTCCAATATGTACAAGGAGATTCAGACAGGAGTGCGCCAAGAGGCAGTATTTGGAGAGAAACACCGCAAGGGACATTCGCTGATGCCCTCATTGGAGTATCATAAGCGGGATTTATTTACCAAAGGACTGGATGTTAGTTTGACGGCAAATTATAATTATAATCTGACTCAGAATATTGATACGGTGCCTTATCAATATAATTGGTATGGAGAAAAGCAATATACCGGTTCAAAAGGAGAGCAATCTTACCAGGACAATGAATCGAAGAATAAGAACTGGAATGGGACGTTCAAGGTTGATTATCGTCTCAGCAGGACGCAGACCTTTACACTGAGCCATGTACTGACGGTTTTCGAGCGCAGTAACCGTTCGGATGTGAATTCCACTTCGGCTGTTTCGGATTTTACCGTTCCCAAGAAGACAAGGAAGAATATCACCGGACTTTCTTATCGTCTGATGCCTGCTGAAAGGTGGAACTTCTCTGCCTTCGGAAAGTATTATAACCAGCATAGTTCGGGATTAGTCTCACAGAATGCCGATGGTATAGGGAACTATATTGATATGTCCAAGCGCGTAAGCGCTCTGGGGTATGGAGCGGCAGGCACATATTGGATAATAAGGGATTTACAGGTAAAGCTCTCGTATGAGAAAGCTTATCGGTTGCCATCGAATGAAGAGTTGTTCGGTGATGAGGACTTGGAAGCGGGTAAGGCTGACCTGAATCCGGAGAACAGTGACAATATCAACTTGAACCTCAGTTATACGCACCGCTTGGGCAAGCATGAGCTCTATGTGGAAGGAAGTCTGATTTATCGTGATACGAAAGATTACATCGTCCGTACCATCAGCTCTTTTGGTGGTAAAAGTTATGGTTCCTATTATAATCACGGGCGTGTAAAGACGAAAGGTTTTAATGTGTCTGCACGTTACAGCTATTCGCACTGGCTCAGTGTGGGAGGTACTTATAGCAGCATGGATACGCGTGACAATGAAAAATATCTGGAGGGAGGCTCCCTGCAGGAAAGCCTGAAGTATAAACTTCGTATACCCAATCAGCCTTACCGTTATGCCAGCTTGGATGCTTCGCTCTATTGGCATGATTTGTTTGCAAAAGGAAACCGCTTGTCGCTCACGTATGACAGCTATTATCAGCACGAATTTCCGTTGAATTGGGAAACTATCGGAGAGGCTTCTTCCAAGAAACGTGTGCCGGAACAATTTTCACACAATCTGGGGATTACGTATAGTATCAAGAATGGACGCTATAACCTCTCGTTGGAATGCAAGAATTTCACGGATGAGAAATTGTATGATAATTATAGCCTGCAGAAAGCCGGGCGTGCATTCTACGGGAAGGTGAGGGTTTATTTCGGACAATAGAATATGAATCGATAAAATATAAATAGAAGAATGATGAATAGAAAATTTTTGTTTTGGTCTGTTGTCATGGCATGTTGTGCAGGCAGCGTGTTGACTTCATGCAGTGATGATACAGTACCTGAAAATTCAACGCCGGATGCTCCCGGTACCGGGGCAGGGACATACGTGGTTGCTGCCACAGTTGATGGGGTAAATTATCTCCTGACTGCCGAGTCTTTGGACGAAGGAAGCGTTACAGTGAAAAATAACGGTCTTGAGACAGAGACCGGTACGTATTGGGTGTTTCATAACAATGATTACCTCTTCCGCCTTGTGTATAATAAGGGAGGAGACGGAACCGGTTCTTCTTACATTCTGAACAGTAATAATAAGCTCGAAGAGCATCTGTCGTATGCTTTTAAACGCATCACCACGTATGGCACGTGGGGAGATAATGTGATTACCGCTTCTACCGGAGATACAGACCGGACGGATGCCGGCGGATATGCGGAGCAAGGTATTTTGGTCAACTATCTGAATTCACTGGACGGTACTACAAGTACCAAGACCTACCCGTGTGAAAACTACTTGGGTAATGGTGAGTATGTTACTTTTTCCGGGTTTGTACAGGCAAACGGCAAACTTTACACTTCAGTAATTCCGATGGGGATGAGCCAATATGGTGTAAAAGCGTTCCCGGACAAGGTGACCGATCCGCAACTTGTGGCAACCGTGGCGGGAGGCAGTGGCAGCGGTGCTTATAAAGAAGGTTCTATTCCTTCTACTCAGTATCCCGACCATGCATATGTGGCTATTTACAGCGGAAATGATTTCAGCAGTACTCCAACGATTGTTGCCACTGATAAAATCGGCTTTGCCAGCGGACGTATGCGTTCTCAATATTACCAGACTATTTGGGCGGCTGATAACGGCGATCTTTATGTATTCTCACCCGGCTACGGACGACTTACCACTTCTTCGGATGACTTAAAGCGTGTGCAGGGAACACTTCCTTCGGGAGTGATGCGAATCAAGGCAGGAGAAACTTCGTTTGACGATACTTATTATGTCAATCTAGAAGAGCTTGGAAACAAGCATCCGATGTACAAATGCTGGCATATCACAGAAGATTATTTCCTGCTTCAGATGTATACTCGCGGGTTACAGTCGAAAGGGGAGTATACTACTGAACTGGCAGTCTTTAAAGGTGAAGACCGGACACTGAAACCGGTGACTGGATTGCCATCGGAAGATGTTCTGAGTGCTTATGGAAATATTCCTTATAACGAGAACGGTTACATATATATGCCGGTATCCACTACCGATGGCAGTACTCCGGCACTTTATAAGATTGACCCTCGGACTGCTACTGCCACAAAGGGGCTGACTATCATTGCGGAGTCTGTTAGTACTGTAGGTAAACTTACATCTCAGAAATGAAAAAGATATTTCGGACACTGCATCTTTGGCTTTCTGTGCCTTTCGGACTGCTCGTCAGCCTGATATGCTTTTCGGGTGCCATGCTGGTTTTCGAGAACGAAATAACAGAATGGAGCCGTCCCGACCTTTATCGAGTGAAAGAGATAAAGGCGGAACCGCTGCCTGTGGAGATGCTTCTAGAACGAGTGGCGGAGACATTGCCCGATAGTGTATCTGTTGCCGGAGTGAGTATTCCTTCGGAGAAAGGGCGCACGTGGCAGGTAAATCTTTCCAAACCGCGCCGTGCATCAGTTTATATCGACCCTTATACGGGTGAAGTGAAAGGGAAATACGAACGTCCGGCTTTTTTCCTGACCATGTTTAAACTGCATCGCTGGCTGTTGGACAGTATGAAGCCTGATGGCAGTATTTTTTGGGGAAAGATGATAGTAGGAGTGAGTACACTGATGTTTGTTCTTATTCTGTTGACGGGTATCATTATTTGGTGGCCGCGTACACTGCAGGCGATGAAGAATAGTCTGAAGATAACGTCGCGGAAGGGGTTTCGCAGGTTCTGCTATGATTTTCATGTGGCGGGCGGTCTGTATGCGTTGTTGTTTTTGCTGGTGATGTCACTGACGGGGCTGACTTGGTCTTTCGCCTGGTACCGGACCGGATTCTATAAAATCTTTGGAGTAGAAACCCGGCAAGGAAGTGGGCATGCAGCTCATGGACAGGAAAAGAAGGGAAAGGAAAAATCACAGGCTCCGTATGCACATTGGGAACAGGTTTATCGACAGTTGAAGAATGAGAATCCCGATTGCAGACAGATTACCATATCCCGGGGTACTGCCAATGTCTCTTTCGACCGGTTGGGCAATCAGCGTGCGAGTGATCGTTATGAGTTTGACCCTCGTTCGGGTGAGATAACAAATGTATCTTTATATCAGAATGCTGAGCCATCGGGGAAGATTCGGGGATGGATATATTCAGTGCATGTGGGAAGTTGGGGCGGCATGTTTACCAAAATACTTGCCTTTGCTGCGGCTCTCATCGGAGCTTGTCTGCCACTGACCGGCTATTATCTGTGGATAAGGCGTAAGATAGGGCAAAGAAAGAGGAAATGCCGATAGAATTATGAATTTATTGTATCGTTATCTGTCGTGGCGGATATATTCCGACACGACAGCAAAACGATAGTAAAGTAATTTTCGGCTTAAAACCACTTTATCTTTTTGAAGATAACGAATGCCATGGCCGATAGCATGATAGATATTAATATGATGAGGCTGAAAGCATGCGGTAACTCATCTACATGTACATCTACGTTCATTCCATAAAAGCTGGCTATCAATGTAGGTACCATCAATATGATGGAGATGCTGGTCATGCGTTTCATGATGGTATTCACATTATTTGAAATAATGGAAGCGAAAGCATCCATTGTGCCTGTTAAGATGTCACTGTAAATATTTACTGTGTTATATGCTTGTTTCAATTCAATGACCACATCTTCTACCAAATCAGGGTTTTGGTAATCCTTTTCCTGAAAGATACTTTGCAATTTGCCTATCATCACTTCATTTCCACGTATCGAGGTGTTGAAATAGACTAATGTCTTTTGCAGCTTCATCAGTCGAAGTAAATCTTCGTTGCGGATGCTTTTCTCCAACTCTTTTTCGGCTGCCGTCACATCATTGTTTATTTGCTTCAGGTATTTCAGGAACCATACTGCAGAAGAGTAAATCAGCCGTAATATCAATCCAAACTTATTGCGCACCACTATTCCTTTTCGGCGTGTATGGTCGATAAAGTCGGGTATCATTTCAGTGGAATGATAGCAAATGGTGACAATAATCTCATTGTTTGTGATAATGCCGATGGGAATGGTTGTATATGGAATACTTCCTTGTTGCTGCAAAGGAATACGGATAATGGTCAGCAACCAGTTTTCCTCGGTGTCGGTACGCGGTCGTTCATCTACATCGGCAATGTCCTCTAAAAAAGATTCGGGGACTTTTAAATCTTTGGTCAGAAAGTCAAAATCGCTTTTATCAGGGCATTCTACATTTACCCAGCAGTTGGGCATCCACTGCGGCTTTTCCACAAAACCGTTTTCACAATAAAGATATTTTCTCATCTTATTGCCTCCTTTCGTTTGTTTTAATTCCGGGCAGAGGCATTGCAGGCGTGCTGTTTAGAGCCCTGCCGGATAAGTTAATACTATACTGTACGTTCGTGGGTTTGAATCGTCCATTTCTTGTTGTTTTTTATAAATTCCGAGGCAAAAGTACGTAAAAACTTTAAATACACCTAATCTTCTGTACCTATTTATGGTGATTGTTGTTCTATATTATCCTAATAATTAGGTATTGCAGAGGGAAACGCAGTGCACTACCTTTGCAAATGTAATAATTACAATTTAAAAATTAATTTCATTTTTAAAATAGAAAGTGTATGGAACCTATTATTAATTCACAAATACCTGAATTTAAAGTTCAGGCATTTCACAATGGAGAGTTTAAAACAGTGACTAACAAGGATATCGAAGGGAAATGGGCTATTTTCTTTTTCTATCCTGCCGACTTTACTTTCGTTTGCCCTACTGAGTTGGTAGACATGGCAGAGAAGTATGACCGATTCAAGGAAATGGGTGTAGAGGTGTATTCTGTCAGCACAGATTCACATTTTGTTCATAAAGCATGGCATGATGCTTCCGAAAGCATTCGTAAAATCACTTATCCAATGTTGGCAGATCCTACCGGAGCTCTTTCTCGCGCATTCGGTGTGATGATTGAGGAAGATGGCATGGCTTATCGTGGTACCTTTGTGGTTAATCCTGAGGGTAAGATTAAATTGGCTGAAATTCAGGACAACAGCATCGGACGTAATGCCGATGAGTTACTTCGTAAAGTGGAGGCGGCTCAGTTTGTTGCCGGTCATGATGGGGAAGTTTGTCCCGCAAAGTGGAAAAAAGGTGCCGAGACACTGAAACCGAGCATTGACCTCGTAGGTAAAATTTAAAGCAATTGGGAAAAATATGTTGGATAGCGCAATAAAAGAACAGTTAAAAGGGCTATTTGCCCAACTGGATGCGCACTATACTTTCGACATCTTTGTCCACCCTCGGCATGAAAGCCGTGCCGAGTTGGTGGATTTGTTGGAAGAAGTGGCTTCTTGTTCCGAAAAACTCTCCTGTCGTTTGCAAGAGAGCGAAGGTTTGAAATTTATTCTTTTAAAGGAAGGGGAAGATACGGGTATTACTTTCCGAGCCGTACCCGGCGGGCATGAATTTACTTCTTTGCTGATGGCGATACTTAATGCTGATGGCAAAGGTAAGAATTTTCCCGATGAGTTTATCACCCGGCGTATCCGTGCATTGCGCGGACCGATAAATCTGACTACATATTTATCGTTGGGCTGCACCAACTGTCCTGATGTAGTTCAGGCATTGAATCTGATGGTGGTGCTTAATCCTCAGATACGCCATGAAGCTGTAGACGGTGCTGTGAATGAAGAGGAGGTGAACCGCATGAAAGTGCAGGCTGTTCCTACAGTGTTTGCCGATGGCGAACAGATTCATGTGGGACGCGGTAATATCGGTGATTTGCTCGAAAAACTTGAAGTGCGTTATGGTGCATCGGTTTCGGAATCTTTTGAAACGAAAGAGTATGATGTGTTGGTAGCGGGAGGCGGTCCTGCCGGTGCTGCGGCTGCCATATATTCTGCTCGAAAAGGGCTGCGGGTGGCTGTAGTGGCTGAACGTATAGGTGGTCAGGTGAATGAGACCATGGGTATTGAGAATCTGATATCCGTGCCTCGGACTACCGGTAAAGAACTGGCACAGGACTTGAAAAGCCATTTGGCTGCTTACCATATTGATATACTTGAGAATCGCAGGATAGAAAAAGCCGAGGTAGTCGGGGAAATGAAAGTGCTGTCGGTTAAGGGTGGTGAAAGTTACAAGGCTCCTGTGCTGATTATTGCTACAGGTGCCAACTGGCGGAAGTTGAATGTTCCGGGCGAAGAGAAATATATTGGTCATGGAGTGGCATTCTGTCCGCATTGCGACGGACCCTTTTATAAAGGCAAGGAGGTAGCTGTTATCGGTGGTGGTAACTCCGGAGTGGAGGCGGCCATTGATTTGGCAGGTATTTGCTCTAAGGTGACGGTCTTCGAGTTTATGGAGACTCTGAAAGCAGATACCGTTTTGCAGGAGAAAGTCAGGAGTCTGCCTAATGTAGATATCTTTACTCACACCCAGACGGTTGAAGTATTGGGCGATGGGGATAAGGTGGTCGGTATGATTAAGAAAGACCGTTCTTCGGATAAAGAAGAAATCTTTGCTTTGGACGGCATTTTCGTTCAGATTGGTTTGACTGCCAATAGTGCTTTATTCAAGGATTTGGTAGAAACGAACCGTATGGGCGAAATCCTGACCGACAAAAATGGCCGCACTTCCGTGAAGGGTATTTATGCAGCAGGAGATGTAACGGATATATCCTATAAACAGATTATCATTGCGATGGGTGAAGGGGCAAAGGCCGCACTTGCCGCTTTCGAAGATCGTATGCGTGGCGAAGTCGGATGAGATATGGCTTGTTGCCGCTTTGGTACACAATTTATAAGAAATAAAAAAAGGTTCGCAGATGCGAACCTTTTTGCTCTCCGTTTAGGACTTTTCTCGCACCAGTTCTTGGTGGACTTAGATAGGTTCTGGCAGTTACGGGATTGTTTGCCAAAGTTAGATAGGTAACTGCTTTCTATATGATGTAAAATGAGACTTCTTACTACCTATGGGTTTTGCGTGAAAATTTTTTCAGGAAATCCTGTTCTTTTTCCAACTTACTTACTATTTATATATAAATGGTATAGAAATGGATGAACTGACTAAAAGAAAAATAGCGTATAAACTTCGAGGTAGAAAGAAGTCGGCTAGAACCAAATGGTTAATAAGTAATACAATGAGAGGTAAAGAAAAATCAAAGCAACACAAGCAAGCTATAAGTGAAGCGATGAAGTTGTTTTGGCAACAACACAAGAAAAATAAGTAAAGTAAAATATGAATGTAATGGATATTAAAATAGATAAATTGAAACTATGTTATAAGATAAAGGAAAATGGATTGATTCAAAAAATGAGAGAGGGTGTACCAGTTGAGGCAGATTGGGATTTCATTGGCTTCTTCTTGCGAAAGATTGAGGGTACACACTATGATTTCATTTATGAGATAGTCTATAAGGATTATTTGGATGTAAACTCTGATGTTGTAGGTGAGCAGGTGTTTCGGTACAATTTCATGGGGGTTAA
>OLZI01001767.1_pt1 | contig 11034 bp, 8 predicted proteins | sample 1674061 | NCBI WGS metagenome assembly OLZI01 (sample SAMEA103958139, study PRJEB25191) | human gut metagenome | biome: human-associated habitat [ENVO:00009003]; feature: intestine environment [ENVO:2100002]; material: feces | place: Germany | collected 2013/2015 | reverse complement strand
GTTATATTGGAATGCGAAAAAGACTCCACATTAAATTTTGTTCCATGAACTATAACTTTCATACCCTCCGTTTGCACAATAAATGGCTTAGCTGGATCATGAACAACATCAAAATATGCTTCTCCTTCAACATTCACAACCCTATTAGCTAATTTATAATCGGTATCATAAGTCAAAGAAGTATTTGTATGCAACCAAACTTCCGTACCATCCGGCAATGCAATTTTAGATTTTCCACTCAAATTAGTATAGTGCTGAGTACTTAATTCCGGGCGACCCAAATTTATACCTATATATAATGTACAAGAGAGAGCTATAAGCAAAAAAACAGAAGCAACAGCAGCATAGCGTTTGAAAGATACAGAACGAGTCTTATGAACAGAAGGTTCAGCTTTTACCTCTGTAGTCTTCATTCGTTTCGATAATTCTTTCCAATAATAATTTGTATCGAGAGTGTAATTAATAGCATTTTCCTGTACCTTTTGCCACAAAGTTTGTAACTCCTCAAAAATTACCCTATGGTTATCCTCAGCCAACCACACGGTCAAGTCGTGTTCTTCTTCAGCTGTAATATCGTGTTTCAGCTTTTGAATAATTAGATTCCAGGGTATTTCTTTTTTCATTTCGTATGTCTTTTTAGCTTTTTACAACCGTATGACACATCAAAATGAAATAACCCTTATTCAAAAAAGAGTTTTTTTTAAAAAAGATAGATATATTTTTCGTCCAAGAAGTTCTTTATTAACTTTAAAGCTTTAGTTATCTGAGCTTCTACCGTTTTTATTGAGATTTGCATTTTTTCTGCTATTTCTCTATTTGAGAGGTTTTCATGCCGACTATATTGAAAAACCTCCCGACATTTATCGGGTAATGCACAAATAGCCTCCATAATAAGATGTTGCAATTCCTCCATTTCAAGAGCCGAGATATCTTCATCTCTTATTTCCTCTTCCACTTCTTCAAGACGAAGCATTGAACGATTGTCACGCAGATAATTTAAGCACCGGTTGCGGGCTGCCTGAAAAAGGTATGCTTTAAACGAAAGAGTAATATTTATTTCATTTCTATGTTCCCAAATATGAACGAAAAGCTCTAATATAAGCTCTTCAGCATCTTGGGTATCTGATACATAGACATGCGCAAAACGACATAACGATGCAAAATAAGTATCAAATAAATACTTAAACGCTTGCTCATTACCGCTTTGAATGAGTTTCAATAACAATATATCGTCATTAATGCTCATAAAATAATTATTGAACGCAAAGATAGGAATTAAATAAGAGAAAGCCGCCTGAAAGATAATACTTATCTCACAAACGGCTCTTATTATTATACCTTAAACTAGATTACAACCGAATTGCTTTCATAATCTTCTCCAAGGCTCCGGAATTATTCTTCACATAATCTCCGGCTGCATTTCCCGCCTGCTGCAAATAGCTGTTATCAGTCAGGAATCTATCCATCAAACGTTTAAATTCCTCATAATCATTGATTTCAAACCCACCCTTCTTTTCTAAAAGATGTTGAGCCTCACGGAATTTCTTATTGTTCGGACCAAAAATAACCGGAATGCCGTACACAGCTGCCTCAAGCACATTATGAATACCAACTCCAAATCCTCCACCGATATACGAAATTTCCCCATAACGGTAAATGGATGAAAGCAACCCATAACAATCAATAATCAGGCAATCGGCTTTCGATACATTTTCTGCTGTTGCCTCTGTATAACGGACACAAGGACGCTTTACCTTCTCCATGATTTCTTTCAAATGGCTGTCACTCACCACATGAGGGGCTATGACCAACTTCATTTCGGGGTGTTCATTAAAGTACCTGATAAAAATATCTTCATCAGGTCCCCACGAACTACCGGCAACAAAAGTCTTAGAATTTCCTTTAAATGCTTTTACCAAAGGGAGATCCTTGGCAACAGTGCAAATATCCAATACCCGATCAAAACGAGTATCACCTACAATCGTTACATCAGTAACACCGATACTTGCCAACAGTTTTTCAGAGACTTCATTCTGCACAAATAAATGTGAAAAAGTCTTCAGCACTTTACGGTAATCCTTACCATACCAACGGAAAAAAATCTGATTCGGGCGGAATATAGACGAAACACTATAAACCGGAATACCTTTCTTATAAAGTGTATTCAAATAATTCTGCCAAAATTCATACTTTATAAAGAATACCATACAGGGATTCACCATCTCGATAAAACGCCTCACATTACGAGGTGTATCAAAGGGCAGATAACACACAATATCAGCCCCTTGATAGTTTTTTCTCACTTCATACCCTGAAGGAGAAAAAAAAGTCTGCAATATTCTATACTCAGGGTGCTCCTTACGAATACGCTCAATTAATGGACGTCCTTGTTCAAACTCGCCCAAAGATGCTGCATGAAACCAGATATAACGGGCATTCCGGTCAATCTTGTCACGCAGGATATCAAATACCTCCCGATGACCTTTCACCATCTTGGCAGGCTTGGAGCTGAACAATGCAGCCAGCTTAACCCCGAATAGATAAATATAGATGACTAGATTATAAATCATGATTCACGGTATTACTTGAGCACTTCCACAGCCCGGCGAATGCGTCTCAATGTTTCTTCTTTTCCTAAAACAGCAGAAATATCAAACATGTGCGGCCCTTTGCCCTCGCCTACCAATGTCAAACGGAAGGCATTCATGATATTGCCCAAATGATAACCTTTATCTTCTATCCATTTCATTACTACCTTTTCCTGATTCTCCAATGAGAAATCATCCAATGCTTCCAATACATCGGCAAGCTCCAACATACGCTCGGGAGAGTCTTCTTTCCAGCGTTTCTTGGTAGTCTTCTCATCGTACTCCATCGGAGCGACAAAGAAGAACTTGCAGGTTCCCCACAAATCTTTAATGAAACTAACGCGGTCTTTCATCAATCCCACCACTGTTATCACCTTATCCATAGGAGCCTCTATGCCGTTTTCTTTCAGGACAGGCATAAACAAAGCCGCTATTTCAGCATTGTCTTTCTTCAATATATATTCGTGATTAAACCACTTTCCTTTTTCAAAATCAAATTTTGCACCGGCCTTACTGCAATGGCTTAAGTTAAACAATTGCACCAATTCATCCAATGACATGATTTCTTGGTCATTACCCGGATTCCATCCCAACAAAGCAAGGAAATTGATAACAGCTTCAGGCAAATATCCCGACTCGCGATATCCGGATGATACTTCTCCGGTTTTAGGATCATGCCATTCCAATGGGAATACGGGGAAACCAAGACGGTCACCGTCACGCTTACTCAGCTTTCCATTTCCATCCGGCTTCAACAATAACGGCAGGTGAGCGAATTCAGGCATCGTATCTTCCCAACCGAAAGCACGATATAACAATACATGTAAAGGAGCAGAAGGCAACCATTCCTCTCCACGAATAACATGAGAGACTTCCATTAAATGATCATCCACGATATTTGCCAAATGATAAGTAGGCAACTCGTCTGCAGATTTATATAATACTTTATCATCAAGAATGGACGAATTTATCACCACTTCACCACGAATAATATCATGTACATGAACATCTTCATTAGGTTCTATCTTAAAACGTACCACATACTGTTTTCCTTCTGCTACCAATGCATCAACTTCTTCTTTCGACATTGTCAAAGAGTTGCGCATGGTCATACGGGTTGAAGCATCATACTGAAAGTTAGGAATCTCCTTACGTTTCGCATCCAACTCTTCAGGAGTATCAAAAGCAATATAAGCTTTGTCGTTATCCAACAAGACTTGCACATATTTTTTATAAATATCGCGACGTTCAGACTGACGATACGGACCGAAATTACCACCAAAACTTACGCCTTCATCAAACGTAATCCCCAACCACTTGAACGATTCGATAATGTATTCTTCCGCTCCCGGAACAAAACGATTTGAATCGGTATCTTCTATACGGAAAATTAAATCTCCACCGTGCTGACGAGCAAACAGGTAGTTATACAAAGCAGTGCGCACACCACCAATATGCAACGCTCCCGTTGGACTCGGAGCAAAACGAACTCTTACTTTTCTTTCTGACATTGTTGTTTTATATAAAATACGCCGCAAAATTAATCTAAATTTCCCGATTTTTTCGTATTTTGCGCGCAAAAATATACGATTATGAAAAGTTTAAAGACCGGTAAACGGTTTTCATATAAAGATTTGCTGTATAAAAGCCTCATTTTCATTGCCACAGTGTCAGTTATAGTTTATTTTTTGCCCAATGAAGGCAAATTTAACTATCAATTTGACATCAACAAACCATGGAAGTACGGACTATTACAAGCATCGTTCGATTTCCCCATTTATAAAAATGACATGCAGGTGCAAAAAGAGCAGGATAGTATTCTTGCTACTTACCAGCCCTATTTCCATATAGAAAAGAATGCGGAAAAAGAGATGATTGAGAGACTGAGAGAAGACTACAACAAAACACTTCGCCATTCCTTGCCCGGCACAGATTATATAAGATACATAGAGCGCATGCTGAAAGAGATGTATAGAAATGGAATTATTGCCGGTAATGACCTCACCCGAATGGAAGAGGACAGCATCACTGCCATACGAACGGTAGAACAGAATACGGCCACAAGTCGGCCGGTCGGTCAGTTATATACTGTAAAAGATGCTTATGAATACCTGCTGAACGCCGATACCACCCATTACAAGAAGAAGGTTTTGCAGCAGTGCAACTTAAATAATTATATTACTCCAAATCTTATTTATGACGAAGCCAAATCTGAAGCAGCACAGAAAGACCTGCTATCCAATATTTCCTATGCAAACGGTTTTGTCTTAAACGGTCAAAAAATTATAGACCGCGGAGAAATTGTAAACGAACAGACCTACAATATATTAGAGTCTTTACGAAAAGAATGGGAAAAGCGCAGTGATTCTTTACAAGAGAAACGGCTGACACTGGCCGGACAAATACTCTATGTCGGCATCTTCCTGTTTTGCTTCATGGTCTATTTGGATTTGTTCCGTGCCGATTATTATGAGCGCAAAGGCAGTTTAAGTTTGCTTTTCGCACTGATAGTGCTATTTCCGGTTATCGCCTCCGTCATGGTATCGCAAAGTCTATCCAGTATTTATATCGTTCCTTTTGCGATGATACCGATTATAGTGCGTATCTTTCTTGACTCGCGAACGGCATTCATGGCTCACGTCACCATCATCCTGCTCTGTTCCATCACATTGCGTTTCCCTCATGAGTTTATTCTCTTGCAGGTGGTGGCGGGCATGGTATCTATCTATAGCTTACGCGAATTATCACAACGCTCGCAACTTCTGCGAACGGCTTTGGTAGTTTTTGCCAGTTATGCATTGTTGTATTTTGCTTTTGAGCTGATTCACGAAGATGATTTGACCAAGCTGAATACACGTATGTATATCTACTTTATGATAAATGGCATTCTACTGCTGTTTGCTTATCCGCTGCTGTTTATTTTGGAAAAGACTTTCGGCTTTACTTCCAATGTTACGCTGGTAGAGCTTTCCAATATCAACAACAGCTTACTACGCGAGATGTCGGAAATAGCTCCGGGCACTTTCCAACACTCCCTTCAGATGGCTAATCTGGCAGCAGAAGCAGCCAATAAAATCGGTGCAAAAAGCCAGTTGGTTCGTACAGGAGCACTTTACCATGATATAGGTAAAATGGTAAACCCCGCCTTCTTCACCGAGAACCAGTCGGGAGTAAATCCGCATAAAAGCCTCAACTATGAACAAAGTGCGCAAGTTATCATCAGCCATATCACAGATGGCTTAAAGCTTGCCGAGAAACATAATCTGCCTAAAGTCATTAAAGACTTTATCAGCACGCACCATGGAAGAGGACTGACTAAGTACTTCTACATTTCCTATAAAAATGAGCACCCTGACGAAGAAGTGGATGCCGAAAAATTCCGTTATCCGGGTCCCAACCCATTCACCAAGGAGCAAGCCATCCTAATGATGGCCGACTCCGTAGAAGCTGCTTCACGAAGCCTGCCCGAATATACAGAAGAAAGTATAGGAACTTTAGTAGACAAAATCATCGACGCGCAAGTTGCAGAAGGATTTTTCAAAGAATGTCCTATCACTTTCAAAGATATCGCCTTAGTGAAAGCGCTGTTTAAGGAAAAACTGAAAACGATGTATCACACTCGAATCAGTTATCCTGAGTTGAAGAAATAGCACGAATACTTTCAAGCAGTCCGGCGCAAGCGTCTTCCAGAATATCCAATACATTCTCGAAACCTTGCGCCCCTCCATAATAAGGATCGGGTACATAATCCACCATCTTCACCCGACAATAGTCTGTCATCCGGCGGATTTTCTTCTCTGTTTCCAAATCAGGCGCCCGTTCTATCAAATCCTCTATATTACGGTCGTCCATACCGATAATCATATCAAAGTGATAAAAATCATCTGTACAGACAGGACGGGAACGATGAGTCAGATTGTATCCCCGACGAGAAGCATGCATACGCATACGGCTATCAGGCAGTTCTCCTTGATGATAACTCAAGATACCGGCAGAATCAACTTCTATTTCTCTCTCCAGACCTTCTTTTCTAATTAAAGTACGCATAACTTCTTCTGCGGAAGAGGAACGGCAAATATTGCCGAGGCAAACAAAAAGTATTTTCTTCATATAGTTCTACAAACAAAGATATTCTTTAAACGATTTCACATCACGGTTCATAATCAGTGACTCCGGGAACTCGGTAAGTTGCAACAAGTCATACAAATAATCATATCGGGCAATATCAAATGAAATATGTGCATCGCTTCCCAGAATCACCGGCACCTCATATCGTTTACACAGCCGCAGGATAGAAAGGTTGTTCTCCCGGGCATTCGGCTTATTGCGTGTTGGTTTTAAAGAACTGTTATTTATCTCCAACAGGGTATGATGTTCTTTTGCCGCCAATACAATAGGCTCGAAATTTAATTCGGCCGTACCATCTCCGGGGTGACTGATAATATGAATAAAAGGATTACTGACTGCCTTCACCATCCCATGCGTATTTTCGTCTACCGTGCCATAACTATAGCATAAAGAATGAATACCGGCAATACGAATATCCAACATTCTCATACAGTTCTCATCCATATCAAGATTTCCCTCCCCGTCAAGAATGTTAATCTCTGCCCCCAATAACAATTCGATGCCGTACATCTGTCGGGGAACAACATGCAGATTTCTAAAATAAATGGGATTACAGCTTCCCGGAACACCGGGAGAATGCTCCGTTATTCCCAACAATTTCAAACCCTTGCCGGCAGCAGCCTGTGCCATCTCCTGTAAAGTACTGAATGCATGCCCGCTGGCAATGGTATGGGTATGCACATCTAATTCTATTTTCATAATTACTGTGGATCTACATCATAATATACTAATAGGGAACGAAAACGCTCGTCTTCAATAATTGCACGTTGCACGGCAAGCAAATAATCGCGCACTTTCGCTATCGAAGCGGTCTGTTCCACTTTAACCATAATCTTTTTAATAAATAAGGTTTGAATACGGGCTACCGGTGGTTTATCCGGTCCCAACACACGACTTCCCAAACCGGAACGAAGTTGTGCAGCCATTGCATCCGCCGCCATATCAAGCACATCTTCTTTCCGATGTTTCAAATAAACATAAATGAGACGGTAATAAGGCGGATACTTGAATATCTGCCGTTCTGCCGACTGGTCATAATAAAGTTGTTCATAATCATTCGATATCACCTGGCGAATCACCGGCAAGTCAGGAGACTTTGTCTGCAAAATCACCAACCCTTGCCTGTTCTTTCTTCCGGCACGTCCCGCCACCTGTGCCATCAGCTGGAAAGCACGCTCATGGCTGCGGAAGTCCGGGTAGTTCAACATCGTATCGGCATTCAGTATACCTACCACACTGACATGGTCAAAGTCCAATCCCTTTGAAACCATCTGCGTACCAATCAATATATCTGTCTTACCCTGTTCAAAATCAGCGATTATCTTCTCGTATGCCGTTCGGGTTCGGGTAGTATCCAAATCCATCCGGGCAACTCTCGCTTCGGGAAAAATCAGTTTAATATCATCTTCAATACGTTCCGTTCCGAACCCCCGATTCATCAGTTCCACACTACCACAGGCAGGGCACGAACGGGGTACCTGATACGTATATCCGCAATAATGACAGGTCAGTTGGTTTAATCCCTTATGATAAGTAAGGCTCACATCACAATTCTTACACTTCGGAACCCAGCCGCAAGTATGACATTCTATCATCGGAGCAAAGCCACGACGATTTTGAAACAAAATCACCTGCTCTTTACGTTCCAATGCCTCTTTAATTTCTTTGACCAAGCGAGGAGAAAAAGGTCCCTGCATCCTTTTTTGATGAGCAAGTTCTTTAATATCCACCAATTCGATATGAGGAAGCTGAATATCTTGATAGCGTTCCTTCAATTCTACAAATCCGTATTTACCCGATATCGCATTGAAATAACTCTCCACACAGGGAGTGGCTGTACCTAAAAGAACTTTAGCACCAAACATCGATGCCAGCATAATAGACGAATTGCGGGCATGATAACGGGGAGCCGGGTCTTGTTGCTTATATGTATTTTCATGCTCTTCATCTACGATTACCAATCCCAAGTTCTTGAAAGGAAGAAAAATGGAAGAACGAACCCCCAATATCACATCATATTCTTCGTCTCCCAACTGCTTCTGCCAGATTTCCACACGTTCGGCATCCGGAAACTTAGAATGGTAAATGCCGAGACGATGGCCGAATACCCGCTTCAGACGTTCGGTTATCTGAGTAGTCAAAGCAATCTCCGGCAATAGATAGAGCACTTGTTTGCCCGTTTTCAGCACCTCTTGAATAAGATGAATATATATTTCGGTCTTGCCGCTGGAAGTTACTCCGTGCAGCAGACAGACATTCTTTTCTCTGAAACATTGGAGAACAGACTGATAGGCCTGTTGCTGTGCCGGGTTCAGCGGATTGATATCCGTTGTCTTCAGCATACCTTTATCCAGACGCCCTATTTCCTGATAATAGATTTCAAACACTCCTTTTTCTACCAGCCCGTTAAGAATGGCGGCAGAACCACCTGCCTTCTCCAATAAAGTTTTCTTAGTGACTTCCTTTAAGGTAGTTTCACGCGATACCCAACCGGAAAGCTCTATATATTTCATCAACAGTGCCAATTGTTTGGGAGCACGTCCCAAATCATTGAAAAGTTGCTGTAACCGGGCTTCATCCATACCGGAGTCTGCCAATTTTACACGCGCTTCCGTACGGGGTTTATAATTACGCTTTAATTCCTCCTTCACGTAAATAGCTTCCTTGTCAAGCAATGACTTAATGACCGGAAGAATATTTTTCATCCCGCTTGCCTTTTCCAGTTGGGTGACACATTGTTCTGTGTCATTACTCAACAAGTCTAATATTTTCTGTTCCTTTTCGGGAAGCGAAGCCGATGCTTCAAAGTCCGGGTTATACACCACCAAAGTCTCACTTTCCAACTTCATGCCGGACGGAATGGCAGCCTTATAAACATCTCCCAATGTACAGAGATAATAAGAAGCCAGCCACTCCCAAAATTCAAACTGTTTAGGCAGCAATACAGGAGTTGAATCAAGCACCTCTTCTATATCCTTTGTCTCATAACCTTCGGGAGCTGCATAATGCACATTGGTGACAATAGCCGTATAGAATTTCTTCCGTCCAAACGGTACTACAACCCTACACCCTATCTGTACTTTCTCTTCCATTTCTGCCGGAAGCGAATAAGTGTACTGACTGGCAATAGGCAACGGCACTATGACATCTACATATTTTTTCATACCGCAAAATTACAAAAAAGGAGACACTCAGTAAAGAATGCCTCCTTTTTATCTTTTATTAAATGAACTTGCTTAGAACAGATACGCAAGTGATACTTGCCAGGTATTGTTCTTAATCTTAATGACTTCTTCATTCGTGGTATCGATAGTAGCCGTATGACTTAAAGCAAAGTTATAATTTACGCCTATCTGTATATGACGAATCAACTTCACACCCGCACCTACATTGAAAGTTGTATTATTCTTCTTCAACTCATAATCCATAAAGCCTTTTTTATTACCGATATTAAAGCCAAACTGCGGGCCGGCAGCAATATAAGCCCCAAACATACTTCCCAATCCAAATGACCATTTCAAATTCACAGGAATTTCAAACGTTTTCAGTTTAGCATCTGTATCATATCCTTTGGCAGCCAAATCTGTTTGTGAATACAAAGCAGCGATGTCAGCTCCCACCCCGATAATAGGCAATGTGAACTCAGCCATAGGACCAATAAACCAACCGGTCTGGTTATCACCTTTCAAGGCATCCTTTGAAAAGCTTGCTTTTGACAGGTTCAAACCACCCTTCACACCGAAGTGTAACTGAGCTTGAACAGGAGCAGCCATCATCAAACATACAGCTACCATAAATACACTAATAATCTTTTTCATGTTCGTCTATTTTTAGTTTACATTGCAAAGATAAGGATAAAAAATGAGAATCAGTAATCAGGATAGAAACAAAGTAAATAAGCACAGGGCAGAAACATAGAAAGGTTAAGCTGTTCCTTACCGACAGCTAAGGCATTTTAATCCGTGGATTATTACGTTCTACCGCAATGGGACATACGTCCTGCCACAGTGGGACGTACGTCCTGCTGTAATGGGACGTATGTTCCGCTGTAATGGGACGTAATAATCGACCTTATAAAATGGCTTAGTCCAAAGAAAGGAAAACCTTAACCCGACCGGGAAAATGACTTAAGAGTTCCCGCCGTTCTACAGATATCATGGAGAGCCGATGTAGGATAAACAATAACAAAAGGGGCCATCCACTTTTTGGACAGCCCCTTCATCACACCACCCCGGTAGTGCTTAATACTCTTCTTCGTTAAAGAAGAAATCCTCTTTGCTCGGATAATCCGGCCAAATATCTTCTATACTTTCATAGA
>OLZI01001765.1_pt1 | contig 11039 bp, 8 predicted proteins | sample 1674061 | NCBI WGS metagenome assembly OLZI01 (sample SAMEA103958139, study PRJEB25191) | human gut metagenome | biome: human-associated habitat [ENVO:00009003]; feature: intestine environment [ENVO:2100002]; material: feces | place: Germany | collected 2013/2015 | reverse complement strand
TGCCGTGATCCAGATGCAGGGCAACGGGAACGGTGATGCCCATGGAATCGACCATTGCGCTGACCATGGCAGCGACGGTCTTGAAACCGGTCATGTACTTGCCGGCACCCTCGGAAACACCCAGAATCACAGGGCTCTTCATTTCCTCGCAGGCGGTCAGAACGGACTTGGTCCACTCCAGATTGTTGATGTTGAACTGAGGCACACCGTAGTGGCCATCACGTGCTTTGATCAGCATTTCGGTTGCATTTACCAACATTATTCATTACCTCCACAAAATCATTGGGGTCTTGCTCGTTTCATATCCGCTTTGTGCACGGTTTAACGAACCTACAGAATTAGTATACCCCAAACAGCGGCCAAAATCAATCCAAACCGGTGTTTTTCCTGTAACAATGCGGGGATTCTGTTTCTGGCAGGGTGCAGGGGGTTACTGCCAGAAGCGCGTATATTCGATAGAGTGCAACAAATTTCCATATAATGTGCAATAAGCGGCCGAAGGACAGAAAGCTTGATGAAGGACGGATTTTCAACACAGATCCACATTCGTCAAAATGATATTGGGCAATTTGGCAAAAGCGGACAGGATGCAGTTCAAAAAATTGTCATATTTCCGACTTGTATTCTACAAATTGTACGCAGGAAATCAAAAAAGGTCGAACCAAAAAGTGGAAAACCTTGTGGAAAGTGTGGAATTCCACAGGCAAAACAGGCTTTAAAGCTGGACTTTTGAACTTTCTCCACAGGGTTTTCAACATGTGGAAAAATAATCGCTCTTCTACGGATTGTATACCGCGTTTTTGTGGAAAACTTTTTTCTCCGGCAAAACAGAGGGATATCTACCCAGCAGCCGGGTAAAGCTGATGCAGGGCGGCAGAACATTTCTGCAAAAAAGCGGAAACGGTCTCCGGCACCACGAACAGAAAAACTTTTGCAGGACGCGGATAAAAAACGGTAATTTGCTGGCAAACAAGGTCGGCTTATGCTATACTTCAAAATGAGTTATCAGCTTCAGATCATACCGGTGCGCGGCCCAGAGTGCGGCGTGCCTTTTGGAGGGTGTGCACAGCACCTTCCGGTGATACAACGGAAGGAGAAAATCATCATGGAAGAAAAGAACCAGCCGCGCCGTCCGCGCCGCAGCCCGGAAGAGCCGCTGCAGAAGAACGAGAGCCTTGTTTATGGCAAAAATCCGGTGACCGAACTGCTGAAAAGCGGTTCCGGCGTGGACACCGTGCTCATTGCTGAGGGCATGGCTCCGGCCGTGGCGGCTTACTATACCGCATTGGCAAAGGAAGCGGGTGCCACGGTGAAGCGGGTGCACCCCAACAAGCTGCGCCTGATGACCGGCACCGAGAGCCATCAGGGTGTGGCGGCATTTGCCAGCGAGATCGAATACGTGACGGTAGACGACCTGATGGCAGCAGCCAAGGACAAGGGCGAGGCACCTTTTCTGGTGCTGAGCGATGGCATTGAAGACCCGCACAATCTGGGTGCCGTGATGCGCAGTGCTCTGCTGTGCGGTGCGCATGGCATCGTGATCCCAAAGCGCGGCGGCGCATCGGTCACGCCTACCGTCATCAAGTCCAGCGCAGGTGCCGCAGAACGCCTGCCGGTGGCTCGTGTGGCCAACATCGGCGAGACCATCCGCCGCCTGAAGGAGCAGGGTGTGTTCGTCTACTGCGCCGATATGGACGGCGTGTCTCTGCGCAGGAACAACCTGACCGGCCCCATTGCACTGGTGCTGGGCAGCGAGGGCAGCGGTGTTTCGCAGCTGGTGAAAAAGCTGTGCGACGGTGTGGTGCGGCTGGATATGGCAGCACCGGGCACCGGTGTGGACAGCTACAACGTGTCGGTGGCTGCGGGCATTATTCTGTACGAGATCCAGTCCCAGCGCGCAGCACAGCAGGCATGATCCGGCATTCGGGCCGGAACCTCAATTTGAATTACAGGAGGGACTAGAATGCCGAAAGATAAAAATAATGGCCGGGAAATGACCCCGGATGAAAAGTTCCGCTCCTTTTTCAGCACCACGGCGGTGGATATCCCGGAGGAGATGACCCGGAGAGACGAAAACCAGCCGGAGGAAAAGCCGCAGAAACGGTTTGGCCTGTTTGGCCGTGGTAAGGAAAAGCAGGAGACTGACGAAGCTGCAGCAGAGCAGCCGCAGGAAATGCCCACCGGTGAGGTGCGGCTGGGTGAGGATGCGCAGCCGGAACCGGAAGCGGATCTGGAACTGATGCTGAAGCCGGAGGCAGACCCGGAACAGGAACTGGCCCCGTGGCCTTTTCTGGAAAAGGAAGCAGAGGATGCACAGCCGGAAGCACCCGCCAAAAAGCCGGAGGAAAAATCTGCACCGCAAACGGCAGAACCCCCGGCGGCAGTGAAGCCGGAAACACCCCGGCAGAGCGCTGTCCCGGCGGCAAGACCCGCAGAGCAGCACAGCACGGCAAAGCCTCTCCGGCACCCCAAGAATGCGCCGGAGGTGCTGCTGCCGCAGGAAGAGCAGGAGCAGCAGGAGATGGCACAGCTCAAGGCGATGATCAACGGCCTGAGCGACCAGAAGCCGGAAAAGCCTGCACCGAGGGCCGAAGCAGCCCCGGCAGCAGAAACTGAACCGGCTGAAAGCAAAAAGAAACCGTCCGGTGCACCGCTGCCCGCGGCTGTGTTTGCAGCGGTAAAGGAGACGGCACCGGAGCTGCAGCCGGAACCTGTGCCGCAGCCGAAAAAAACGGAGCAGCCGGAAAAGCAGCCGGTGGCCGATTTCTTTGGCAAGGCGCAGAGCGAGGACGCACCGCAGGCACCTTTGGCCCCGGCAGAGGAGCCTGCCGCAAAAGAGGACACTATGAGCCTGCCGCTGCTGCCGCTGGACGGTGAAGAGCCGCAGCAGGCACCGGAGAAGGCACCCGCTGCGCCACAGCCGGAACTGAAAGCTGAGGCGGAGGACGCGGTGTCTCCGGAGGAACATGCCGAAACGGAGCTGCCCGAGCCGGAGGCCACGGCGGATAAGCTGCACCGCATGAGCGCAGAGCTGACGCTGCGCTGCGTGCTGGGCGGCATTCTGGCTGTGGTGCTGCTGCATTTTGGTTTGGTGTCGGATGGGCTGCTGCCCGCCATGGCGGCGCTGGACCCGGATGCTGCCCCGGCGGCATTCTATGGTGCAAACCTGCTGCTGCTGGCAGCAAGCCTGTGCGTGGGCTTCCCGGTGCTGCGCGACGGCCTGAACGGCCTGCGCGGACGGTCTTCTTCCGAGACGATGCCGGCGCTGGCCGCAGTGGCAGCGCTGGTGCAGGCGGTCACAGCCATGCTGAACGCAAATGTTTACCGCGGCACCACCGGCATCTCGCTGCTCAGCGGCATGGCCGCGCTGGGGCTGTTCCTTGCGCTGCTGGGCAGCCGGGTGATGCTGGCTGCTGTCAAGGGCGGCTATGAGCTGGTGACCAATGGTGTGGAGTTCGAGGGCGCCTACCGCGCCAAGGACAAAGACCTGCTGCGCGCCCTTGCACGGGATCTGGAACAGAAGGACCCCTGGGTGCTGCTGAGCCGTCCGATGAAGGAAGCTGACGGCTTTGTGGAGCAGAGCTTGAGTGAACGCGCAAGCGAGCGCCGTGCACGCAAAGTTTCGTACATCCTGCTGGGCGTTGCCCTGCTCAGCGGTGTGCTGTTCCTGCTGGCAGGTGCCGGCTGGAACAAAGCTGCGGCTGCCATGGCCGCTGTGCTGTGCATGGGCGCACCGCTTTCTTCTACCCTGATCGCGGGCGTTGCCTCGCTACGGCTGCAGCGTGCGGCTGCGGCTGTGGGCGCAGTCGTGCCCGGTTGGCAGGCCATTGAGCAGCTGGGCGGCATTGATACGCTGCAGATCGATGCAGACGACCTGTTCACCGCCGACAGCGCACAGCTGGAGGATATCCGCATCTTCAAGGGCGGCCGCATTGACCGCGCCATCCTGTACGCGGCCAGCGTGTTGAACGAGAGCCACGGCACCCTGAAGGGGCTGTTCCGCCAGATCGTTGAGGAACGCACAGACATCCTGTTCCCGGTCAAGGATCTGGAGCAGCACCATGGGCTGGGCTTTTCCGCTTGGTGCGATAACAACCGCATCCTCATTGGTACCCGCCGCTATCTGGAGCAGGAGGGCGTGCCGCTGCCGGACGAGGAATACGAGATGCAGCACTCGAAGAACGGCGAGCTGCAAATTTTGTATCTGGCTGTGTCCGGCAATCTGCACGCTATGTTCGTGCTGAAATATGTGGGCGGGCGCAATGTGGCCCGCGGCCTTGCCGTGCTGCAAAAGGAGAACATCCGCCTGCTGGTCACATGCCAGGACCCCAGTCTGACTGCACACCACATTACCGAAGCATACCGCCTGCCGGAAGGCATGATCACCGTGCTGGATCAGGAGCAGTGCAACGCCATCAAGGCCGCACCGGAAGACCCGGAGGACACCTGCTGCATGATCCATCTCAAGGCGTTTGCCAGCCTGACCGGCGGCCTTCAGGCTGCGGATCAGGCCCAGAACGCCGAGAGCAGCGCCACCACGGTACAGATGGTCTCGGTGCTGTTCTCCATTATCATTGCAGCGCTGCTCACCAGTGCAGGCAGCATCTGGGAGCTTTCGGTGGCAACGGTGCTGATGTATCAGGCAGCGTGGAGCGCCCTGAGCATTGCTGTGTGTGCACTGAAACAGCATAACTGAGAAATATTCTCAGAATAAATAGGAATTATTCTTGATTTCTCTCAAAAAATATGGTATACTCTGTTCAGAACCTGAGCCGCAGGCGAAAAAATTACCGCCGGGCTGAATGATAGAGCCGGGATCGGTCGATCCTGACAGAAGATCCGTTTTTGAAAGGAGAGCATCATGGAACTGAAGGGTACCAAAACCGAGAAAAATCTGATGGAAGCGTTTGCAGGCGAGAGCCAGGCACGCAACAAGTACACCTTCTTTGCCAGCATGGCAAAAAAAGAAGGCTACGAGCAGCTGGCCGCGATCTTTGAGGAGACCGCCGGCAATGAGAAGGAGCACGCAAAGATCTGGTTCAAGCTGCTGTGCGGCGGCGCGATCCCCGATACCCTGACTTGTCTGGACATGGCAGCAGGCGGTGAGCACGACGAGTGGACCGAGATGTACCCCCGCATGGCTAAGGAGGCCAAAGAAGAGGGCTTCCCTCAGATCGCAGCACTGTTCACCATGGTGGCACAGATCGAGAAGGAGCACGAGGAGCGCTACCGTGCGCTGGCCGAAAACCTGAAAAACAACAAGGTCTTTGCCCGCGAGGAGCAGCAGGTATGGCAGTGCCGGAACTGCGGCTACACCTATATCGGCAAGTCCGCACCGCTCAAGTGCCCGGTGTGCGCACATCCGCAGAGCTACTTTGAGCTGAAAAAGATCAACTACTAAGCTGAAAATTCAAAAGCAGAACAGCGCCGCCGCATCCGGTTTGCCGGGTGCGGCGGCGTTTTGTACAAAATTGAAAAGCGGATTTTATTATTCTCCACAAAATAAGGCTCAGCTGCCCGGCAGAATGGGCAAAAAACTTGACCCGGTTTTGCACTGCGTGTAAAATAATACGGAGACAGGAATATTTAAAGGATCTTGCAGCAAAGCAGGCGGGGAGGGCAAAGCCCATGAAGCAGGGGTTCAAAGCGTGTGTTTGTGCAGTGGTGCTGTGCGCAGAACTGTTTGCAGCCGGGGCCTTGTCGGCCTATGCTGCGCAGGAGCAGCCGCTGCCGGACAGCGGCATGACATTGGACACTGCCGAACTGACGCTGGATATCACCGAAGGAGACCCGGCCCCGGTGGCCTACCTGAATGTGCAGGCACCCAACGACTACTTCTTTCTGATCTGGACTTCCAGTGATCCGGCAGTGGCATCGGTGGACGGCACTGGCAAGGTGACCGGCCATGCCGAGGGCACTGCGGCCGTCACGGCCCGCAATGAGCGCGGCGAAAAGACCACCTGTACCATCACGGTGCGCAAAAGCACAGCCAGCCGCCTGGTGCTGAACACCAGCGATCTGACGCTTACCATTACAGAGCAGGAGCCTGCCCCGACGAAACAGCTGAAGCTGGAACAGAACAAAGGCGGGTTTACCTATGTGCGGCAGTGGGTCAGCAGCAACCCGGCGGTGGCATCGGTAAGCACAAACGGTACCGTAAAGGCGCAGGGGTCCGGCAAGGCCGTCATCAGCGCACTGACCACAGCCGGGCAGGTGCTGCGCTGCACGGTAACGGTCACATCGGAGATCGGACGGGTGCAGATGAGCAAAAACGCCATGCTGCTGCAGGCAGTGGGAGCCAGTCAGAAGCTGACAGCGCAGGCTGCAGGCACCCAAAACGGAACGATGACATGGTTCAGCAGCAATCCGGGCGTGGCAACTGTAAGTGCGGATGGCATGGTAACGGCGGTGGGCGACGGTGAAACGATGATCCTTGCCGTTACACCGGAGGGTCGTGCCGATGCCTGCTATGTGGCCGTGGGAGCGGCGGCGTGGCGGTTCCGCTCGGAGGACGAGCTTGCCGAAACGCTGACCCTGACCGGCCAGCTGCCCTATTCGGATGGAAAGTAAAAAGAAAAATGGGAGCGTTCTGTGCAGCAGGATGCTCCCATTTTTTCAAAACCCGCTGGGCAGAAAGATCATCGTTCCCCGGGCAGACCACGCCATCCGCTGGGCCATGCAGCCGGGCGCACCGGCCAGCAGAAACAGGGCCAGTGCGGCGAGCAGCAGCACCCATCCAAGGCCGCTGTGCGGCCTGCCGGAAAAAGGATCCCCTTTTTTGCGTCTCATCCCGCTGCCCCCTTTTTGCTGTGCTGGGCCATCCTATGCGCCGCAGGCACCGATTGTGCAACCGGCACGGCTGTGGTACAATAAAATATCGAAATCTACTGTGCAGGGAGAACGATTTTATGCTGACCATCACACTGCTGGGCACTGCGGCTACCATGCCACTGCCGGACCGGGCACTCTCGGCGGCGTTTGCTGCCTGCGGCGGCCACGGCCTGCTGTGGGACTGCGGCGAGGGCACGCAGGCAGCGGCACACCGGGCAGGCGTGAACCTGATGCGGGCGGATGCCATCTGCCTGACCCACTTCCATGGCGACCACATCTTTGGTCTGCCGGGCCTTTTGCAGACTCTGGGGGCGCAGGGCCGCACAAGGCCGCTTGCGCTGCTGGGTCCGGAGGGCCTGCCGGATATCTGGGCGGCGGTGCGGGCACTGACCGGCCCGCTGCCCTATCCGGTGAAGCCGCAGGTGCTTATGCCGGGCCAGCCGCTGGCGCTGGATGCGCTGAGCGAGGGCTGGCCTACCGGTGCGCGGCTGGTGCCGTTTGCCACAAAGCACCGGGTAAAAAGCCTTGGCTACCGGCTGGAGCTGCCCCGTGCAGGCAAATTTTCGCCGGAGCAGGCCCAGGCGCTGGGGGTACCGGTGCAGCAATGGAAGCTGCTGCAGAAAGGGCAGAGCGTTGCCGTGGAGGGCAGAACGGTGCAGCCTGCGCAGGTGCTGGGCGCCCCGCGCAAGGGGTTGAGCGTGGTATTTTCCGGCGATACGGCCCCCTGCACGTATTATTTGCAGGCGGCGCATGACGCAGACCTGCTGATATGCGATGCCACCTATGCCCTTCCGGAGCAGGAAGACCAGGCCCGTCAGTGGGGGCACAGCACCTTTGGGCAGAGCGCATCCCTTGCCGCGCAGGCGAGGGCAAAGCGGCTTTGGCTGACCCATTATTCCCCCATGATCACCGACCCGGAGGAATATGCCGCGCAGGCACAGAGCATCTTCCCGGCGGCGGAGTGCGGCTTTGACAGCAAAAGCATCACCCTGCAGTACGAGGAGGCACAGCCATGACCATCCGGATGGACGAGGGTGCGGCAGAGCTGCTGGACACCCTGCACAGGGCGGGCTATGCAGCCTACGTGGTGGGCGGCTGCGTGCGGGACAGTCTGCTGGGCCTTACACCGCACGACTGGGACCTGTGCACCAGTGCTCTGCCGCAGCAGGTGATGGAGCTGTTCGGCGCGCAGCGGTGCATCCCCACCGGCCTGCAGCACGGCACGGTAACGGTGAAGCAGAGCGGTGCCCTTTACGAGATCACCACCTTCCGTACAGAAGGCACCTACACAGATGGCCGCCACCCGGACGAGGTGCACTTTGTGCCGGATGTGCGGGAGGATCTGGCCCGGCGGGATCTTACCATCAACGCCATGGCCTACAATGAAAAAGAGGGCCTTGTGGACCCCTTTGGCGGGCAGGCCGACCTGCAAAGCGGCATCGTACGGGCGGTGGGTGTGCCCCGCCAGCGGTTCACCGAGGACGCGCTGCGCATCCTGCGGCTGTACCGCTTCGCAGCCCGGTTTGGCTTTGCCATCGACCCGCCCACGGCGCAGGCGGCACAGGAGCTGTGTGCCCATCTGGACTGCGTATCGGTGGAGCGCATCGAGGAAGAGCTTGCTAAACTGCTGGCCGCACCCGCCCCTGCGGCATATCTTGACAAAAAAATACTGTTTGTTATTCTTCCGGAGCTTTCATCGGAGGCACTGGCGGCGGCAAAGCCGGTGGTGGATGCCTGCCCGGCGGGTGCAGAAAACCTGTCCATCCGGCTGGCGGCGCTGCTGCTGAGCCTTGGCGAGGACGGCACCCGCCGCACCCTCAGGCGCCTGCGCTGCTCCAATGCCTGTATTGAGGAAACGGCGGTGCTGGTGCGGGAAGCCAGAAGGCGTGACGGTAGCTTTCTCTTCGGACACGAGTACGGGTTGCGGCACCCAGCGGATGCTTCGTGCTTTGAGCAGCACTCGCATCCTGCTGGCCGCTGCCCCAACAGCAACTCCTTGTTTCCGCCGCAGGCGGCAGTCGTTGCCGTTGCAGGCCATTCCATCGCCCGCCCTATTGCCTTCGGCAACAGGGTCCCACCCCAGCGGACGGTCCTCAGAGAAACTACCGTCACACCCGACTTTACTATCTACGCCCGCCGACTACTGGGCAAATATAACTTGTGTACCGTGCAGCGTTTGGCAGCACTGGGCACAGCCCTGCAGCCGGAACACGCGGCTGATTTTGCTGCACTTTCCGAATTGGCCGAACAATTGGACGCGGACGGCGTATGCTGCCGCGTCAGCCAGCTGGCTGTGAATGGCCGCGACCTGATGGCGGCAGGCGTCCCGGCGGGGCCGGGCATCCGCAAAGTGCTGGAAGCGCTGCTGGACGGTGTGATCCGGGAAGAATATCCCAACGAGCGGCAAGCCCTGCTGGCCGCAGTACAGCAGCTCGCTGCGTCTTGACAAGCTCTTTTTTCAGAGTTACTATTATACTACTGTTTTAGTGTGTTGAATGCACCAAAGGAGAACTTATGACCACACAGACCCCTGATTCAAAGCCGCGTGCCCTCATTGCCATGAGCGGCGGCGTGGACAGCTCGGTGGCGGCATGGCTCATGCAGCAGGCAGGCTATGACTGCACCGGCATCACCATGCGGCTCACCCGCAACGAAACGCTGGGACAGTCCGGCTTTCACACCTGCTGCTCGGAAAAGGACATCGAGGACGCGGCAGAGGTGGCGTTTGCTATGGATATCCCGTACGAGGTGTTGGATTTCACGGCCGACTTCCGGGAGCAGATCATTGAAAAATTCGTCCGCGTGTATGAGGCGGGCGGCACGCCGAACCCCTGCATTGACTGCAATAAATATATGAAGTTCCGCCATCTGCTGGACTGGGCCCGGGCACACGGCATGGAGTATGTGGTCACGGGCCACTATGCCCGGGTGGAGCAGGACGAGGCCACCGGCCGTTTCCTGCTCAAAAAGGGGCTGGACGAGGGCAAGGACCAGAGCTACGTGCTCTACAACCTCACCCAGGAGCAGCTGGCGCATATCCGCCTGCCGCTGGGCGGCCTGCACAAGACCGAGGTGCGCGAGATTGCGGAGCAGCACAAATTCGTCAATGCCCGCAAGCACGACAGTCAGGACATCTGCTTTGTGCCGGATGGCGACTATGCCCGCTTTATGGAGGACTTCACCGGCAAACACTACCCGGCAGGTGATTTTCTGGACGAGAGCGGCAGGGTGGTGGGCACCCACAACGGCGCGGTGCGGTACACCATCGGCCAGCGCAAGGGGCTGGGCCTTGCCATGGGGGCACCTGTGTACGTCTGCGGCAAGGACATGCAGGCAAACACCGTCACGGTAGGGCCGGAGGAGATGCTGTTCGACCGCATCGTGTATGCGGACGAGGTGAACTGGATCGCCATTCCGGAGCTGACCGGGCCGCTGCGGGTCACAGCCCGCACCCGGTACCATCAGGTGGAGCAGGCCGCCACCGTCTACCCGGCGGAGTGCGGCTTCCGGCTGGAATTTGACCAGCCCCAGCGCGCCCCTACGCCCGGTCAGGCCGTGGTGCTGTATCAGGGCGACACCGTGCTGGGCGGCGGCACCATTACGAGAGTGGAAAAGTAACAAGGAGAACAAAATGCAAAATCAGTATTCCCGCACGCAGTTGCTGCTGGGCGCGGAAGCTATGGAAAAACTGCACAATTCCCGCGTGGCGGTGTTCGGCATCGGCGGCGTGGGCGGCTACACGGTGGAAGCGCTGGCGCGCAGCGGCGTGGGGGCACTGGATCTGATCGATGATGATAAGGTCTGCCTGACCAACCTCAACCGCCAGATCATCGCCACCCGCAGCACGGTAGGGCAATATAAGGTCGATGTGGCTGCGCAGCGCATCCACGACATTGACCCGGATATCAAGGTGACCACCCACCGGTGCTTCTTTGGCCCGGAAACACAGGATCAGTTCGACTTTACCCAGTACGACTATGTGGTGGACGCCATCGACACCGTTACCGGCAAGCTGGCGCTGGTGATGAAGTGCAAGGAGGCGGGCACCCCCATCATCTGCTCCATGGGCGCAGGCAACAAGATGGACCCGACCCGCTTTGAAGTGACCGATATCTACAAGACCTCGGTCTGCCCGCTGGCCAAGGTGATGCGTACCGAGTGCCGCAAGCGCAGGATCAAGCACCTGAAGGTGGTCTACTCCAAGGAGC
>OLZI01001756.1_pt1 | contig 11083 bp, 8 predicted proteins | sample 1674061 | NCBI WGS metagenome assembly OLZI01 (sample SAMEA103958139, study PRJEB25191) | human gut metagenome | biome: human-associated habitat [ENVO:00009003]; feature: intestine environment [ENVO:2100002]; material: feces | place: Germany | collected 2013/2015 | reverse complement strand
ATAAAAAAGAACTAATTATATAAAATAGAGCGTCAAATAGGTTACTTTTATACAAATAAAACATTTTTTTCTCTCTTCCATTTACCATTATTAAACTATATCTCGATAGAATATAAGTAGAATATGGGTAGAATGAATCAATATATACTCTCTCAATATATCATAAATCGGTCCGTTTGCAATATGGAATATTTACGTTTCTTAGTTCTACAGGAACTAAGAAAGATGGTTATAACATCAAGTTTAAGTTAAAATATTAGCTTAAAGTAGAGTTAAAATATGAGTATAAACTGATTCGACAAATGATGTGTTAGCCGTTTTATGGGAAATAAATGACATTGATTATTTATTAACATAAAATTTAGAGAGTATTATGAAAAAGACGTTTCTATTGGCAGCTTTGCTATGCTCCTTTTTCCCGGAAATTGGTGCATCCGGTATTCCTGTCACAGATGAATCTACTATTGTGCAGCAAAATCGTAAGGTGGAGGGCATTATAGTAGATGAAGCAGGAGAACCGGTTATTGGTGTTAATGTCCGAGTTAAGGGAAATTCTACTTTGGGGACAATTACCGATTATGACGGTAAATTTTCTATCGATGTGTCTTCGAAAGACATTTTAGTCTTCTCTTATATTGGTTATAAGACTCAAGAAGTGAAAGTGGGAGACCAAAAGAGTTTGAGAATTAAAATGAAGGAGGATAGCGAGACTTTGGGAGAGGTTGTGGTTACGGCTTTCGGAACCGGACAAAAGAAAGAATCTATCGTGGGTTCTATTCAAACGGTTCGTCCTAATGACTTGAAAGTGCCTTCTGCCAATCTTTCTAACTCTTTTGCCGGACGTCTTTCGGGAGTTATTGCCTATCAGCGTAGCGGACAGCCGGGCAGTAATGGTTCTGATTTTTACATTCGTGGTATTTCTACTTTGAGTGGTATGACTTCTCCGCTTATTATTTTGGATGGGGTGGAAGTGAGTTCGGCAGACTTGGATGCGCTTGATCCTGAAATTATAGAAGGATTCTCTATTTTGAAAGATGCGACTGCCACTGCCATGTATGGTACGCGTGGAGCCAATGGTGTAATGATTGTTACGACCAAGAGTGGTGCCGACCTTGAGAAGCCTATTATTGGCGTGCGTGTGGAAACGAATATCACACAACCTACGAAAGTGCCTAGCTTTGTAGACGGATACCGTTACATGGAGCTGTATAATGAAGCTGTAACTAATGAAGGAACAGGTAATATCCTTTATACTCAAGAACAGATAGAGAATACCCGTAATGGGGTAAATCCCTATATCTGGCCTAATGTAGACTGGTATGGTTCTTTGTTCAAAGATTTGGCGTTCAACCAAAAAGCCAACTTCAATATCCGCGGAGGTACGAAGAAGATTACTTACTTCATGAATGTGGGAGCCAATCACGAAACCGGTATGCTGAAAAACGAAGCATCTAAGTATTTCTCTTACAAGAATAATATTGATTTGATGAAGTATACCTTCCAGAACAATATTGATTTTCACATGTCTAAGACATCAACCATTTCTTTGCACCTGAATGTGCAGTTGAATGACTTGAGACAGCCTAACACCTCTGTAGGCAACCTTTATTCGGCTGTAATGAACTCCAATCCGGTGGATTTCCCTATCGCTTATCCGGCAGACGGTGTAAATAATTGGATTTATTGGGGAGCGTATGCAGGTGGTAATGACCAAGGTGCAGTCAATCCGATGGCCAGCTTGACCAATGGCTATACTGATATTTTTGAGAGTACAGTAATGGCTAATATTGACTTTGAGCAAAAGTTGGATTTTCTGTTGAAGGGGCTTCGCTTTAAGGCTTTATTCTCTTATAAAAACTATAATAAAACCACTACCAGCCGTTCTCAAGGCATTAACCGTTATACATTGACCGGTTATACTCAGAATGCTGACGGTAGTTATAGTCTGAACATATCTCCGTTTGGTTCCTCCAATCCGAGTAAGCCGGTGTTGAGTACAACTTCGAGTGTTGCGGGTGACCGTCGTATCTATTTCCAATCTTATGTAGATTATATGAATAAGTTTGGTAATCACAATGTGAGCGGTATGCTTCTTTGGAATATTGACCAATATGATAATAATGCTCCCGGTAATTTGGTCGCTTCACTTCCCCGCCGCAAGATGGGATTTGCGGGTCGTCTTTCTTATGATTATGACAATCGTTATATGTTCGAAGTGAATGCCGGTTATAATGGTTCCGAAAACTTTGCCAAAGGACATAAATGGGGCTTCTTCCCCTCTGTAGCAGTAGGTTGGAATGTAAGTCAGGAGAACTTCTTCGAACCTCTGAAAGACGTTATCTCTAATTTAAAGCTCCGTGCTTCTTACGGTTTGGTAGGTAATGACCAATTGCTCGATTCATCGGGTGGTCTTATCCGTTTCATCTATATGTCTGATATTACGCTTCAGAGTGAAAATGCAGGATTTACTACCGGTGACAAGCAGCAGATTACTTTAAATGGTCCTGTATATACCCGTTATCAGAACAACGACTTGACATGGGAAGTGGGTGAGAAGTTAAATGTAGGTTTTGATATGCAGTTGTTCAACTCCTTGAATGTTACGGTGGATGCTTTCCGCGAAATCCGTCGTGATATCTTCCAACAACGCTATTCTATTCCTAACTACCTGGGTACGGCCAGCACTGCCGTTTATGGTAACTTGGCTAAAGTGAAGAACTATGGTTTTGACCTCTCTCTTGATTATGGAAAACAGATCAATAAAGATCTTGCCATTCAGTTTAAAGGAACATTTACTTTTGCACGTAATGAGATTCTGGAATATGATGAGGCTCCCGGTGTGCGTCCCTCTTTGTCTAATATCGGTAAGAAACTGAATACCATTTACGGTTATGTAACCGACGGACTTTATATCGACCAGGCTGATATTGCCAATAGCCCGAGCTCTACATTGGGTAATATTGCTATCGCTCCGGGTGATATTAAGTATGTGGACCAACCCGACAGAGATGGTGTTTATGATGGAAAAATAACGAGTGATGACCGTGTAGCTATGGGTTATCCTACTGTTCCTGAAATTGTTTATGGTTTTGGCCCATCTATTTCTTATAAAAACTGGGATTTCTCCTTCTTCTTCCAGGGTGTAGCCAATACTTCGTTGATGATGTCAGGGTTTGCTCCATTCGGTACTCAGTATAACCGTAATGTATTGTCATGGATTGCTGATGACTATTGGTCACCAAGTAATCAGAATCCTAATGCCGCTTATCCGCGTTTGACCAAGAATGATAACAATCACAACACTCAGTCTTCGGATTATTGGTTGCGCAATGGTGCTTTCCTGAAATTGAAAAATGCAGAAATAGGTTATACTTGGAAGAAAGTTCGTTTCTATATAAGTGGAGCTAACTTGCTTACTTTCTCTCCTTTCGATCTTTGGGACCCTGAAATGGGTGGTGGTAAAGGTTTGAGTTACCCGACTCAGCGTACCTTCAATCTTGGTTTACAGTTGTCATTTAAATAATCCAAAAACGAACAGATATGAAAAAGTTTAATCAAATATTTATTGTAGCGGCTTGTATGCTTTTGGGCATTTTGTCTTCTTGTAGTTACTTGGATGTCGTTCCTGACGAAAAGGCGACAGAAAAAGATGCATTTGAAGATAAGGATGCTGCTAAACGCTTTGTTTATTCGTGCTATGCATATATCCCTAATCCCAGAAGTGGTACAGGTTCATTGGACCTCTTTACCTCCGATGAAGTGGTAACGGCATTTGAGCATGAAACATTTGCTGCTTTCCCTAAAGGTAATTATTCTGCGTCTAATCCGGTTATCTCTTATTGGAATTCTTTGTTTCAAGGTATCAAGCAATGCTATATCTTACTGAACAATATCGATATGGTTCCTGCACTGGAGGCTTCTATTAAGGCAGATTATATTGCCCAGGCCAAGTTCTTGATAGCTTATTATCATTTCTTGCTGGTACGTAACTATGGACCGGTTATTTTGGTTAAGGAGGAACCGTCGCTTACTACTCCTGCTGATCAATATGCGGCACGTTCGCCTTATGATGAATGTGTGGACTATGTTTGTCAGATGTTTGATGAAGCTGCTGCCGAACTTCCCGCAACTCGTATCAATGAGAACTACGGACTGGCTACAAGTGTGGCTGCCAAAGCGTTGAAGGCAAGAATGTTACTGTATGCTGCTTCTCCGTTGTTTAATGGAAACAGCGAATTCTATTCCAGCTTTGTCAATAAAGACGGAACGGCGTTGATGCCTCAAGCATACAGTGCTGAGAAATGGCAGAAGGCTAAGGTGGCTTATGAAGAAGCTATTCGTGCGGCAGAAGGAGCCGGACACAGTCTTTATACCAGTACCGACTATATGTTGGACGGATATGATAATGCAGAACCGGCCGACCCCGTGCAGCACAGATTGCGTTACACCATCATCGAGCCCGCCAACACAGAAGTGATTTGGGCAGATTGCCGTTCAGAAGGTGCTTACAGCGTTCAGAACAAGTCCCTTCCATTCTGTAATGGTTCTGCTTACAATGGTGTGTCTCCTACTCTTGCCATGTTGAAACGTTTTTATACCAAGAACGGACTTCCTGTGGATCAAGATCCTGAGTTCCCGAAAGGTAACAGTATTTATGAAGTGACTGCTTTGGGTGAAGAAAATGCCACTATTGGTGACCCGGAAGCAAAGACTATCCGTTTTAACTTAAATCGTGAGCCTCGTTTTTATTCATGGGTTGCTTTCCAGGGAGGATTCTATGAAATCATGAGTGCGTCAGACGGTAACGGAGCTTATCAGAACGATGAGAGCTATAATAAATACAGTGACTCCGGTCGAGGAAAATTGGTATGTGATTTTGTGATAGGCGGTAATACTTCTCGTCAGCCGGCAGGAAGCAGTTTGCGTACTAATAACTATTCACCTACCGGTTATCTGAATAAAAAGGGAGTAGTTCCCGGTTACAATGTACGTACTTCTTTATACAATCCACCGTTCTATCCATGGCCTGTCATCCGTTTGGCTGAGCTTTATTTGGGGTATGCCGAGGCTTGTGTGGAATGTAATGATTTAAATACAGCAAAAACTTATTTGGACAAAGTGCGTACTCGCGCCGGTATACCTACGGTAGAAACATCATGGAATGGCATTGCTACGTTGGATCAGGCCAAACTGCGTGAGATTGTTCGTCAGGAACGTACCATTGAGTTCTATTTGGAAAATCAGACTTTCTGGGACTTGCGCCGTTGGAAACAGGCAGCAGAATATTTTGGCGTGAAGGCCAAAGGTATGAATATTGCAGGTAAGACTATAGATGAGTTTGCACAAGAAACAGAAGTGTCTTTTGAACGTAAGTTTGAAAGTCCGACTCAATATTTAATGCCTGTTCCTTTGACAGATGTCAACCGTAACATGAATCTGGTTCAAAATCCTGGTTATTAATAAAATAAATAAAGATGAAGAATACATTTAAATATTATGCCGGAATGCTCCTGATTGGAGTTACCTTGGCAAACATCAGTTGCAGCAGTGATGAAGATGGGATTACACCGGCCGAAATCACAAACTTGATAGCAGAAAGTACTTCCGGGCGCATTGTACTTCGTTGGGATACTCCTGAAGATGCCGGTATCCGTTATATTGAAGTGAACTATTACGACCCATTGCAGAAAAAAGATGTTATGCGTACTGCAAGCATTTATGCAGATAGTATTGAAATACCGGATACACGTAAGAAGTTTGGCGAGTATCAGTTCTCGGTACAAACAGTAAGCCCTACAGGTGATAAGAGTGCGGTTCAAACTATCTCAAAGGTTTCGGAGCCGGCATTGCCTACTTTTGTGAGTACACAGATAGCTTTGACTGCTGCTGACTTGAGTACGAATGCGCAGGAGCCGACTGAAGGACCTATTGCTAATCTGCTGGATGGCAATACCGGCACTTTTTTTCATACGGCATGGAGTGTCAATATACCGGCTCCTCATTGGATGCAGGTTAACTTGAAAGAAGAAATAACAGGTTCCTATAAGTTCTATTATGCACCTCGTAATAACGGCAGTAATAAACCGACTGATTTTGATTTGATGGGTAGCACGGATGGTACCAACTGGTTCCTTATCCGTAACTTCACTAAGGATGCAGATGGACTACCGGTTACTTCTACGGGTACATTTACTTCTGAGATTTATGATGCACCGCAACCATTCAGTCAAATCCGAATGGTAGTTAATGCTACTAATACGAGTAGTATTTTCTGGACAATGTCCGAATTTAAATTTTATTCGGTTTCTGTGACGGATCCTGAAGCCGCTGATGAATAGAAGGCTCTCTTCACAACATTAGATAGTAATTTAGGTTATCGAGGGGGGGTGTTCGTGAGAACATCCTCCTATTTTTTGCCGTAAAACAACAAAACATCTTCAAAGAAGATATATCTTTGCAACTTAAATAAAATTTTCGTCTATGAATAACACTAGTGTACTATCTGTTGCTAAGAACCGTGTAGTTTGGTTGGATGTTGTCCGTTTTGTGGCCATGTTTACGGTGGTTTGCTGTCATTGCGCAGACCCTTTTAATTTTTATTCGGGTGAGCCTTCTGCCGAGCTTGAACAAATAAAGTTTTGGGGCGCGGCATACGGAGCATTCCTTCGCCCTTGTGTCCCCCTGTTCGTTATGATTACAGGTGCTTTACTGTTGCCGGTACGAGGGGAGACGTCGGTTTTTTACAAGAAAAGGATCAGCCGTGTATTTTGGCCGTTTCTTCTTTGGTCAGTGCTTTATAATCTGTTTCCCTGGATAACCGGTTTGTTGGGATTCAAACCGGAAGTGATTCTCGACTTTTTTCCTTATTCGGGTGAAGAGGCGACTCGTCAGGCTTTGAGTGTCTCGTTGAAGAATATTGCAGAGATTCCGTTGAACTTTTCTCTTTTAGATGTACACATGTGGTATATCTATTTGTTGATAGGGTTATATCTTTATTTACCCATTTTTTCTGCATGGGTGGAGAAAGCATCGGAGAAAGCTCAATTATGGTTTTTGGCCGCTTGGGGGATTACTACTCTGTTACCTTATTATTATGAATATGTTTCGCCTTACTTATGGGGTAGTTGTTCATGGAACTCATTCGGTATGCTTTATTATTTTGCCGGTTTCAACGGATATTTATTGTTAGGACACTACTTGCGCAATAAAGACTGGTCGTTGGGCAGAATCCTGTCTTTCGGTGTTCCTATGTTTTTGGTAGGGTTTGCGGTGACTTTCTTCGGTTTCCGTCATGTAACTTCTTTACCTGAGTATAGTGATGAATTGCTTGAGCTGTTTTTTACTTACAACTCTTTGAATGTAGTGATGATGACGATACCTTTCTTTTTGTTGGCTAAGAAAGTGAATGTGCGCTCGGAGCTTGTTCAGAAGCTATTGGCCAATTTAACGATTTGCGGATTCGGGGTATATATGGTTCATTTCTTCTTTACCGGTCCCGGTGTCCTTTTGATGCGTGCCATCGGGGTGCCTGTTTGTATTCAGATTCCGGCTGCAGCTGTGGTGGCATTTACCGTATCGTGGTTGCTTGTCAACTTGATTCGTAAATTGACAGGTAAGAGCTCTAAATATATAGTAGGGTAAGTCCTTGTCGGATGAAAATTGAGTAAGATTAACTTCTTTCCATCCATCTTTCGGACTTGGTCATCTGTTATTTACTTAAACTATTAATTTATCATCGATATGGAAAGAAGAGAAAAAGCCGGAGTTGGCCCGTAATATTCTGAAGAAAGCAGCTATATTCGACATGGACGGCACGCTGGTCGCCAACTCCCCGATACACATCCGGGCCTTCGAAATCTTTTGCGCCCGCTACGGCGTCACCGACTGGAGAGAGAAACTCGCCAACGGGTTCGGCATGGGCAACGACGACATCATGCGGCTGGTGATGCCCGAGGAGGTGATCCGCGAAAAGGGCCTCGCGGCGCTGGCCGACGAGAAGGAAGCCATCTACCGCGAAATATACGCCCCGGACATCCGCCCGGTGGAAGGGCTGAAGGAGTTGCTCGAACGGCTCCGTGCGGCGGGGATTCCGTGCGCCGTGGGTTCGTCGGGATGCAAGACCAACGTAGATTTCGTGCTCGACAGCTGTGCGATCCGGCCTTATTTCGATGCGGCGATCTCGGGCGACATGGTGTCGCGCTGCAAACCCGACCCGGAGATCTACCTCACGGCGGCTGCGGCGCTGGGCGTTTCGCCCGCCGACTGCGTGATCTTCGAGGATGCGTGGGCGGGATTCGAAGCGGCGAGGCGGGCCGGCGCAGGCCGGATCGTGGCCCTCACGACCACTCTGCCGCGCGAAGAGCTGGAGCGCGAACCGCAGGCCGACCGGATCATCGACTCATTCGCCGACATCGACGACATCGGCGCCCTGCTGGCCTAAAACAGCCGGGCGACGGCGGGAATACGCAGCACGCACCGCATCAGCCACGCCGGAACCAGCCGGCAGACACAGACGCAGATTTTCGTGAAAACACCCGGAATGCAGCTGCTACGGCCCCGGAACAAGGCCCGGAGGCCATGTTGCGCCACCCCCTGCGGCGCAGACATGACGCCCCAGCGAAGCAGCCGGCGGCGGCAGGCGGCGTCCAGATCGTACAGCGGCGTATCGACCGCCCCCGGGAAAACACCCGTCACGCGGACGCCGTATTTGCGGAACTCGAAATTCAGCGACCGGGCGAAGGTGCGCAGGAAACTTTTCGTCGCGGCGTAGGCCGCAATCGTCGGATAAGGCATCCACGCCGTCGCCGACGACATCACGAGGATATACCCCTCGCCCCGTCGCCGCATCTCCTCCCCGTAGAGACGGCACAGCAGCGCGGGCGTCGTGCAATGGAGCGTGACGATGCGGCCGATGCGTTCGGGTGGGGCTGCGGCCAGCGGACCGAACAGCAGGACGCCCGCATTGCAGACGAGCACCCCGATTTCGATGCCGCGCGCCGAGGTTTCGGCATGGAGTTTCACGGCGGCATCCGGTTCCGAAAGGTCCATGCAGAGCGGCAGCGTGCGCACGCCGTAACGCGCCGCAATTTCCCGGGCCGCGGCGCGATTCTCTTCGTCGCGATTGCCCGCCATTACCAAATCATACCCTTTTGCCGCCAGCTGCGCGGCATATTCGCGGCCGATTCCCGACGAAGCGCCGGTCACCAATGCGTATTTTCGCTGCCGGGAGGAGATCATATCGAATAATTTGCTACTTTTGCGCGGTTTAAAAATCTGTATCCTATGTTTCGGGGTCTCGCCACCGTTCTGCTGCTCGTCGTCTCCAACGCCTTTATGACGCTGGCATGGTACGGGCATATCGCCTTCAAATCACGGCTCGAACGCTTCGGGCTGACGGCCATCGTTCTGTTGAGCTGGGGCATCGCGCTGTTCGAATACTGCTTCCAGGTCCCCGCCAACCGCATCGGCAGCGCCGAATTCGGAGGTCCGTTCTCGATCTGGGAACTGAAGGTGATTCAGGAGGTCGTATCGCTCTCGGTCTTCACCGTCTTCGCGCTGGTCTTTATGAAATCCGACACCCTGCGCTGGAACCACCTCGCGGGATTCCTCTGCCTGGTTTTAGCCGTCTATTTCATTTTCCGCAAATAGCGCCAGCTCTTCGGCCTTCCCGCCGCGGATCAGGGGCAAAGCCCGGCGGATCGTCTCCGCAGGCCACTCCCACCATTTTATCGCAAGCAGGCTTTCGACCGTCGCCGGATCGAAGCGGTATTTGATGACCTTGGCCGGAACGCCTCCGACGATGGCATAGGGCGGCACATCGCGCGTCACAACGGCCCGTGAGGCGACGATCGCCCCGTCACCGATCGTAACGCCCGCCATCACGACCGCTTCGTAACCGATCCACACGTCATTGCCGACAACGATGTCGCCCCGGTTGTCCCACGCCGAAGCCACCTCCGACTTGTCGATGCCCCACTCCTCGCCCCAGAAAATCGGGAACGGATAGGTGGACAGCGATTTGAGCGTATGGTTGGCGCTGTTGAAGAGGAACCGCGCGCCGCAGGCCAGCGAGCAGAATTTCCCGATGACCAGCCGGTCGCCGTTCACCGGATAGTGATACGGCACGTTGTTGCGTTCGAAATCGACGGGGTCGGCCGCGAAATCGTTGTAGATCGTCCACTCCCCCACCTCGATATTCGGGTCGCTGACGACCTCTTTCAGATAGACCGTCTGCCGGTCCCCCTCGCGGGGATATATCTTATTTTTCATCTCTTTTCAATTCTATGTTGGGTAAAAAGCCCGTGATGATGCCCAGCAGGGGCAGCAGGGTGCTGACCCGGAAAATAAATTCGATGCTCGTCCGGTCGGCCAGCCACCCGAAGAAGGCCGAGCCGAGGCCGCCCAGTCCGAACATCAGCCCGAAGAAGACCCCGGCGATCATGCCGACCTTGCCGGGCATCAGGTCGGTGGCATAGACCAGAATGGCCGAGAAGGCCGACGAGATGACCAGTCCGATGATGACGGCCAGCACGATGGTACCGGTCAGGCCGGCATAGGGAAGCATCAGCGTAAAGGGCGCCGCACCGAGGATCGAGCCCCATATCACGTATTTACGTCCGATGCGGTCGCCGACCGGCCCGCCGATGAAGGTCCCCGCCGCCGAAGCCGCGAGGAAAGCGAAAAGCGCATACTGCGCTCCCTGCACCGACATCGAGAATTTGTCCATCAGGAAAAAGGTGAAATAGTTGGTCATCGAGGCGATGTAGAAATACTTCGAGAAGACCAGTACGCCCAGGATAATGAGCGCATTCCGAATTTTACGTTTCGAGAGTCCGGGCCCCGTGGTATCCGCCGCAACGGCGGGCCTGCGGGCTGCCAAAGCCAGTTGCCGTTTGTACCAGTTCCCGATCTTTACGAGGATGAAGATAGCCAGCAGCGCGGCCAGTGCGAACCAACCGATCGAAGCCTGCCCGAACGGAATCACGATCAGCGCGGCCAGCAGGGGCCCCATGGCGCTTCCGGCATTGCCGCCGACCTGAAAGATCGACTGCGCCAGCCCTTTGCGACCTCCCGAGGCGAGCTG
>OLZI01001745.1_pt1 | contig 11114 bp, 2 predicted proteins | sample 1674061 | NCBI WGS metagenome assembly OLZI01 (sample SAMEA103958139, study PRJEB25191) | human gut metagenome | biome: human-associated habitat [ENVO:00009003]; feature: intestine environment [ENVO:2100002]; material: feces | place: Germany | collected 2013/2015 | reverse complement strand
AAATCCAGCGGCTTCGCGGTATCGTGCGGAGCTTATATGAAAACCTCGTCCAAGGCGTTCTCACCAAGGATGAATACTTTGACTACAAGGAGAAGTACGAAAGCCGCATTGCCGACCTCGCCGTGGAAATGGAACAGTTGGAGGACGGCCTGCGAACGATGGATGCTCAAGCAGAGCAGCACCGGGCGCTGGAACAGGATGCCGCGCAGATCAAGACCGACCGTGCGCTGACCGGCGCACTCATTGAACGGCTGATCGACCGCATCGAGGTATCCCACGACAAGCAGATCACGGTGCGCTATCGCTTTCAGAGCGAGTTTGAAACCTATGCGGAGGTGCTGGAACAATGCAGAAATATGTGATTGCTCTCTATATCCGCCTCTCCATTGAGGACTACAAGTATGACAGTCTGAGTATCGAAAACCAGAGTCTTGTCCTCCACGAATATGCGGCCTCCATGCCGGAAGCCCTGAACGCGGAGATCATGGAGTTCATCGACAACGGGTACAGCGGCACGAATTTTGAGCGTCCGCAGGTACAGAAGCTCATTGAGCTGGTGCGGGCCAATCAAATCGACTGCATCATCGTCAAGGATTTTTCCCGCTTCGGGCGAAACAGCATTGAAACCGGCTACTTTATCGAGCGCGTGTTCCCGCTGTTCCATACCCGCTTCATTTCCATCAGCGACGATTTTGACAGCAGCAAATTCAAGGGTGACACCGGCGGCATGGACGTAGCATTCAAGTATCTCATCAGCGAATATTACAGCCGCGATATGTCCATCAAGACCAAGAGCGCCAAGTACGCCAAGATGCAGCGCGGCGAGTATCAGAGCAAAATCTGTCCCTACGGCTACCGCAAAAGCGCCGATGGCAGAATGGAGCCTGACCCGGAGGCCGCTGCCGTTGTGCAGCTCATCTTCCAGCTTGCCGCCGAGGGCATCAACGCCACCGCCATCACGCGAGAGCTGTTCCGCAGAAACATCCCCACCCCCGGCCAGTACAAAGCGGCGCGAGGCAATCACACACACGATATTTCCCGCTGTCACGGGATTTGGAGTACATCCACCATTCTCCGCATTTTGGAGGACGAACGCTACACCGGCGTGTATGTGATTGGCAAGCGGGCAGTTCTCGAAGTAGGCGGCAACAGAAGCCGCCTGAAGGACAGAGAATCATGGTACATCATCCCCGACCATCACCCGGCCATCATTGAGAAAGCCGTGTTTGATACCGCGCAGGCCAGTCAGCTCCGCTTTTCACAGCCCAACAAAAAGAAGCGGGACTACCCGCTGAAGGGCAAAGCCTTCTGCGGCTGCTGCGGCCATGCACTGTCCCGCACCATGCAGAAAACCTCGTATTATTACTGCCGCCATTCCGAAGCAGACGAAGAAAGCCGCTGCCACAAGATGCGCCTGAACGCCGCAGAGCTGGAGCAGGCGGTATTCCTGACGCTGAAAAAGCAGATGGAAGCCGCCGCGCCACTTGCCCCTGACGGTACGCTCCGGGTGGATGCTTCCGTACCGGAACGCACCGAATATGAGCAGCAGATCGAGGCACTGCAAGACGGTAAGCGCGCCTTGTATGAACGCTATCTCATGGGCGAGATTGACCTGAACACCTACAAGGCGGAAAAGACTGCGTGTGACGAGCTGCTTTTGAAAACGAAAAACGCCTATGCCGCAGTATTGGCACAGGCGAAGCAGAAACGGGACGAACAGGCACGGCAGGACAGCCGCATGGAAGCGTCCAAGGCAATTTTCGATGCGGACACGCTGACCACCGAGCTGGCCGAGCTGCTGATCGACAGGGTGCTGGTGTACCCCGACAAGCGCATTGAGATCGCATACAAAATCCAGGACATTTTTGATTGAGGTGGCAGTCATGAAAATTGCTTTCTATTGCAGAGTGGACGGACAGGGCTTTGGCTTTGTCCTCCCCGATGAAGCTGACAAGCTCCGCGAGTTTTTCGCCGAGCATCAGGATAAGCCTGCGCTTGAAAATCCATCAAGCGCAAGCTAAAAATTTTTGTCGTGTGCTTGACATACGGGTGGCGGAACATATGTGGGGTAATATGTTGTTCCATACCGGCCAGTTTGGCATAGCGGTTTATCATAAAACGGACGGACTGGTCAGATAATTTGTGCTTAAGCTTGTTTACAAAAAAATATCCGCAGCAGGCAATGTCTTCCCTGAAGGTATCTTGATATGCAGTCAAAGCAGAAAGTACCTCCGGATTTCCAAGCTGCAAAATGCGTTCCCTTGCTCCTTTTCCATAGATCAACACCGTTTTATTCTCCAAATCTATATCTGACGGCTTCAATGAGCACAATTCAGAGATACGCATACCGGTAGCAAATAGAAGTTCAATAACAGCGATATCCCGGATACTGCAACGAAGCTGGTACGCAGAAGCTGCGGTATTTTTTTGCTCATAAAGCGCAGATAGAAACTTTTGAATAGAATGGAAGGGAATTGTTTTAGGGAGCAGTTTTGCTTCCCGGAAATGCACATCCAGCTTGTTAAAAGGGTTTTCTTCCAATAAATCTTTGTATTCCAGATAATGAAAAAAGGCTTTCAGACTGGCTATTTTTCTTTTGACAGTCTTAGGCTTGTATTGTTTATGCAAATTCGTAAGAAAGGAATCTAAAGTATTACGAGACAGATATTCCGGCAGATCACAGGAAAAGGTATCATATTGTTTCAGGTCTATTTTGTACGCTTTTAGACTTTTGACGTTCAGATGCTTCCGGTATTCACAGTATTCCAGATATTCAGTAATATAATTTCCTAAGGTGTTCATAAGCAGACGCTCCTTTGTTTTTGAATAAATTATGAGTGTCAGCTTATGATTTGTCTATTCATCCGTTGTTGTATTTAACGCTTAAAAATGGAGTTCCGATAGCTGACGCAAGAACATAGAGGTGGAAGTACATCTGTGATTGTGATGATAAACCGAAATACACATCTCGATTTATCGAAAAACCACACATTTTTATTGACAACTAATAATCAATATCATAAAATATTTCAAAACACTTTATCACGGCAGAGGAACAACGTGTTAAAGAAGCAACAGGAACAAACTTTAATTGCGGTGCAGAAGCACAAATGAGGGAGGACAAATGCATAGTGTAAAAGGAAAGAAGTGGAACAGAAGGCTGAGCTTTCTGCTTGTTTTGGTACTGCTTTTTGGAGACAGCTCATTGCAGCACGTCATGGCGGCAGAGACCGGGACAGCAGAGACCCAAATAACAGAGCACCGGGTGGAAACAGAGGTGTCCGTATCCGGCGGCAATCCGGAGCAGACACCGGAACCGGAACAATCGGCAGAACCGGAACAATCGGCAGAACCAGAACAATCGGCAGGACCGGAACAGTCGGCGGAGCCGGAACAGACCATGGAACCGGAACAGACGCCGGAGCAGACACCGACTCCGCAGCCTGTGCCGACACCGGCTAGCGTATCCGGGAACGTTCCGCCCAGACAGCCGGAGAACTATTATCAGGATCCGGAACCGGAAAATTATGGTACGCTGGCAGCTTATGATGCGTACAGCCGAACCTACCATGTAGACGGTGACCGGTATGTGACAGTGATCGGCTACGATGGTAACAGCTATCTTGATGAGGACGGCAATCTGCAGCAGGCAGACAATACTCTGGTAGAGAGTGAGGTCTCCACCTATTCCCTGTATGGAGATGCAAAAAGCTACGTGAACAGTGCCGGAAGCTATCAGGCGATGCTTACAGTCGGAGCGGAGGAAGGTACAGAGCTACTGACCATTGCAAGTGACGACCATCTGCTGACACTGACTCCTGCCCGGGGAGATTTCACTGACGGTATCGTAAAGGACAATGCTATTCGTTACAACAATGTACTGCCGGATGTGGATTATCAGTACACGGTATTCGGAAACAGTGTGAAAGAGGACATCATCCTGTTGCAGAGAGACACTGCCCACAGTTTCCGTTATCTGTTGAACACCTATGGACTGAAAGCCACCCTGAGCGGCAACACGCTGTACCTCTATGAAGAGGGAACAGATCCCGAACAGGACGCAGTATTCGTTCTGGAGGCTCCGGAGATGGAGGACGCGGCGGGAGAGATCTCTTTCGGCGTGGAACTTCAGCTGGAGGAAAGCGGTGAAGAATCCAATTATGCGGTTACCGTTTCCGCGGACAGTGACTGGCTGGATGCAGATGACCGCGTCTATCCGGTACGGATCGATCCTACCGCTATTCAGGTAGGCAAAAGTGCGATCCATGTGGCCTGCGCTGAGCAGGGCAGCCCGAATTCCGTGATCGGAGATAATGCATATCCTTATGTGGGCTATGATGACGGTATCACCTCCGGAAATCTGGCAGGATTCCACAGCAAACATTTAAATTGCAGATCTTATTTTGCCATTGATTATGATTTCTCAGCGCTGGCGGAGGAGCCGGAGATCGTCAGTGCGGCATTTCAGGTGACCCAGAAGACCCGCTGGAGCAAGGGCAGTTCTGAATTCGGACTTTTCGGAGTGGAAGAGCCCTGGCAGGTGGGAAGCCTTACCTGGAACAATCAGTTAAATTACAACCATTATTTTCTGGATAGCAGAACGGCTTCCACTACCCGCGGAGAGGCATTATCCTTCGATGTAACGGAAGAAGTCAGTGCATGGATCAACGGAACCGCAGAGAATCACGGACTGGTCATGAAAGCACTGGTGGAAGCACCCAACGAGACAGCGGGCGATGCCGGTGCCTCCATGCAGTGTGAGGTATTCTACAACAATTCCTCCGCATCCTATGCGCCGAAGCTGATCGTCTCATGGACAGGAGATCTGACGGATCTGGCGAAGCTTACGCTGGATGATACTACAGTGGATGTTTACCCGGTCGTAAGAAGAAATGGGGACAAATCCTGTGATACACTGGGAGTGGCAGCCCATGGACTGGCCAAGCCCGGCAGTACCGTGACCTACGAACTGGTCAACGGCAGCACCGGAGAGACCGAAGCGCAGACAAAGCTTCTCTATCCGGATTCCGATGCTTATGCAGGGGAATATCCGGAGGCGATCGCCTATAAGCGGAGACTTTCCAACTGGCAGAGCGAGGTGTTTTCAGGATTACAGCCCGGACAGGTCTACTATGTGACGGCGACCGCTTCCTTTGGGGGCAAAAGAGGTAAGACCGTAGAATCCGACCGCTTCCTGATCTATGAGGAAGGTGCTTTCGACCTGATGCCCAGGATCGCACAGCATTACGGTGTGGAACTGAATACGATCCTTGCCGACATGCGGATGCAGGACTGCCTGACCAGACAGGGCAACCGTATTTTCATCAGGGAACCGAAGAATACCACAGCTTACAGTTCCGGCGTGTTAAGTGAATATTATAAGGCGATCATTGACGGACTGCTGTTAGGCAGAGCGGAGAACTGTGAGTTCGGCTATGAGCCGGTGAACCTGAACACCGGTAATTTCTACATGGAACAGGCCGATGCCACGATCGCGGACATCGGCGGTGATTTTGCCCTGACCAGACAGTACAATGCAAAGGGTGCGGCGTATGAGGGAAGCCTGGGCTTCGGCTGGACCTTTGCCTATGATGAACGTATGGGAGAACTGGCCGACGGATCGGTCCTGTGGCTTAGAAATAACGGCGGCATCATCACGTTTACTCCGGCGGGAGAGGGATACCTTGCACCGGTCGGATGCGACTATGGACTTTCAGAGACAGAGAACGGATATGTGGTAGAGATTCCGGATGACGGAAGCCGTCATGAATTCGACAGCTTCGGTCTGCTCCGTGCGGTGGAAGACAGCTGCGGTAACCGGACAGAACTGGCTTATGATGTGGATCTGTACCTGAAAAGCATTACCACACCCTCCGGAAAGGAATTCCGGATCGCGCTGGATGAAAAGAACCGCTTAAGCAGCATTACTCTGCCGGACGGCCACGGTGTGACCTATACCTACGATGAAGCCGGTAATCTGGCGCAGGTGACGAATCCCGCAGGCGGTGTCGTTCGTTATGTTTACGATGACAGCCACCGCATGACCGCATGGTACGATGAAAACGGACACAGAGTCGTAGCCAATGAGTACGACGGGGAAGGCCGTGTGATACAGCAGACGGATGCGGAAGGCGGCGTGGTCACGCTGGCTTATGAACAGACGGCCGGAGGAGGACAGACCACTGCCACGGATGCGGAAGGCAATGTGACGGTCTATACCTATGATGACAATTACCGTACCACGAAGATCGAATATCCGGACGGTACATTCGAAGAGAGAAGCTATAATACCGCAGGGTATCTGGCAGGGCGTCTGGACCGTACCGGCGTGGAGACGACTTATACCTATGACGGAAAAGGCAGGGTAACACAGGAAAAAAGACAGGATGGCGCCACCAGAACTTATGCGTACAATACCGCGGGTAAAATGACGCAGTCTACAGACTACGACGGTGGAAAGACCGGCTATACCTATGACGGACAGAACCGCCTGACTTCTGTGACCGATGCGGAGGGAGGACAGACCTCTTACACTTATGATGAGAAAAACCGACTTGTGGCGGTAAAGGATGCGAACGGCAACACCACATCCTATACCTATGACGGTGCCTGCGTCACATCCATGACGGACGGTGCCGGTAATACATGGAACTATACCTATGATGCCATGAACCGGCTGTTAACAGTCACGGATCCCGCCGGAGGGACCACGGCCAATACCTACGATGCTCTGGGCAGAGTAATAAAGGAGACCGATGCAGCCGGTGCAGTGACCGTCTATACCTATGATCCGGCAGGCGCAGTGACAGCCATTACCGACAAAGAGGGGCAGACCAGCACCTTTACTTATGATGCTCTTAACCGGATGATGTCCGGTACGGATCCGCTGGGCAATACCCTGACTTATACCTATGACAGTAACGGGAACCGCCTTACACAGACCGATGCGGAGCAGCAGACCATACAGTATACCTACGATGCCATGAACCGGGTAACGGAAACTGCGGATGCAAAGGGTGCGGTACAGAAGAATACTTACGACGGAGCAGACCGGATCCTTACCGTCACGGACCGTCTGGGCAATGCAGAGACTTATACCTATGACCCTGTGAAGCAGAGCATGGTTTCGGCTGCTGACAGAGAGGGTAACGTGACTTCCTATGAAAGTGACGTAAACGGAAGGATCACGAAAATCACCTATGCGGATGGTGCCACGGAGACTTATCGTTACGATCATCTGTCCAGACTCACGGAGACGGTCGATGCGCTGGGAGCCGTAACCACATACACCTACGATGGCAACGGCAATGTCACGAAGATCCGCCAGACCGGCGCAGAGGACCTGGCAAGAGAGTATATCTACACTTATGATGCAAGGAATCTTCTGACAGAGAGTACGGATCCGCTGGGGAACACTGTCCATTATACCTATGATGCCTGTGGCAGCCTGACCGCTGTGACGGATGGACGGGGAAATACCACCGCTTATGCTTATGATGCACTGGCGAGACTGACGACTGTGACCGATGCCTGCGGCGGTACTACGGCATACACCTATGACAAAGAGGGCAGAGTCCTCACGGTGACGGCACCGGAGGGAGATACCCTGAAAAATACCTATGATGCCATCGGTCAGCTGACAGCACAGACCGATGCTCTGGGAAATGTGACGGCCTACAGCTATGACCGGATCAGCCGATTGCAGACTGTGACGGATGCCCTGAAGGGTGAGACCGGCTACACCTACGATGCGGACAGCAATCTTACACTTACGAAAGATACCATGGGAAATGCCCATGCCTATACCGTGGATGCGGAAGGAAATCTCCTGAAGGAGACCTATCCTGATGGCGAGACAGACCGCTATACCTATGACAGAAACGGAAATGTGGCAACCTTTACCGACCGATACGGTGTCGTGACCACATTTACCCTGGATGCCTGTGGCAGAATCGTGAAAGCTTCCGATACGGCAGGCAACGAGATGACCTATACCTATGATGCGGCAGGCAATCTGACCACCCAGACCGATGTGCTGGGCAGAACAGCCGCTGTAACGTATGATGCTTTCGGCAGAGCAGTCTCCGTGACCGGTATCGACGGCGTGACCACACGTTACACTTACGATGCTTCCGACAGACTGCTTACTGTCACGGACGGAGAAGGAAAAGTAACATCCTACACCTACGATGCGGCGGGGAATCTCATCCATACCACAGAACCGGGCAAGGCAGAATATGCCTATACTTACGATGCCCTGAACCGTCTGACCCGGAAAGTAGATCCGGAAGGAGCTGCCACGGAATTTTTCTATGACAGGAACAGTAATCTGACTACCTTAAAGGACGGCAATGGTGTGACCACGGACTACACCTACGATGCCCTGAACCGTCTGGCCGCGTACAGGGATGGCAACGGAGGCACGACTGCCTATACCTATGATGCCCTGAGTCGTCTGACTGCCATTACCACACCGGAAGGGCTGACGGAAAGCTATGCGTATGATGCGGCAGGCAACCTGACCGGCGTTACCGATGCCCTGGGGCAGACCACGACCTACGGTTATGACAAGCTGTACCGTATGATCACCACCACCTCTCCCATGGGAGCTGTGGAGAAATATACTTATGACAAACATGATGTAGTTACCAGTGTCACCGATGCGCTGGGGAACGTTACGCTCTATACTGTAGATGCCAACGGTCAGGTGACAAAAAAGAGACAGCCGGACGGCGAAAGCTATCTCTATACCTATGATGCCGTACAACGGCTTACGGGTATTACGACACCTCTGGGCTATGAGACTGCCTTTACCTACAGCAACGGCAATGATATTCTCGTAAAACAGGATAATCTGGACCGTACCACCGAATATACCTATGACATCATGCACCGGCTGACTTCCGTGACAGATCCCGAAGGCGGAGTGACCACCTACGGCTATGATGAGCGTGGCAACCAGTCTGAAGTCACGGATGCACTGGGCTATTCCTGGAATTATGCCTATGACAAGGTAGACCGGATGACCACTGTGACAGACCCGGAGGAGAAAGTAACAGACATTCTCTATGATAAGGTCGGAAATATCGTAAGCATCAAAAGACCCGGAGAACGTACCACAGCCTATGCGTATGACGGCAACTACAATACGACTGCTGTGACCGATCCGAAGGGATATGTCTATAACTACGGCTATGATAAGGATGACCGTCTGACGTTAACGACCGATCCTCTGGAGCAGACCACCGGCTATACCTACGATGCTGTGAACCGGATCACCACGTACCGGGACAAGATGGGATTAACGGAAAGCTATCTGTATGATGCCCATGGCAATGTGCTGGAAAAGACCGCAACAGACGGCCGGGTCACCGAATATACCTATGATGCCAAGAACCGTCTGACCTCTGTCACCGACCCTATGGGAAGTGTGGCATATTATACCTACGATGTGATGGACCGCGTGACGGGCGTGACCGACTATCTGGGAAGAGGAACGGAATTTACTTACGACCGCGAAGGAAATGTGACCAGCGTGACCGATGCCGCAGGACGAAAGGAAGTATGTACCTACGATATCGCAGGACGGATCACATCCTATACCTCCAACGGAGGAAACCGGATCAGCTATGATTATGACAAGCTGGATGATCTGGTAGAAAAAAGCTACAGCGACAGCACCGGAGAGCAGAGTGCAGAAGGGGTTACCTATGCCTACAATGCTCTGGGAGAGCGGGTAGCCATGCAGGATACCACAGGGGACACGGAGTACACCTATGACGGACTCCGCCGGATCACCTCCGTGACCACTTACCGGGCACCGGGAGAGGACGGCTTCTCCCATGAGGAGGCAAAGGGTGACACCATAGGCTATACCTATGACGAAGCGGATCATCTCGCTGCCATTACTTATGCGGATGGCACAAAAGTAAGCTATGAGTATGACAAGAACGACAATCTCATCAAAGTGACCGACAGGGAGGGAAAAGTTACCACCTATACTTATGATGCCATTAACCGGGTGACCCGGATCCACCGCCCGAACGGCATCAGCACCTATAACACTTACAATGCAAGGAATCAGATCGTGGAGCTTAAGAATGTCTGCGATACCTGTGAGTGGGTGGTAAGTGACTATCTCTATACTTATGACGACAGGGGATTCATCGCAGGGGAGACCGCCATCGAATCTCTGGCAGGTTATGCCTACGATGACAAGCATAACGGACGGCATGATGACGGCAGACATGACGACCTCTATCCTCATGGCAACCGCCATAACGGCAAGCATGACAAGGATGCCACTTTCGCGTACCAGATCGTGGAGACCGACCGGACATTTACCTATGATGTAGCCGGAAAGCTCCTGACCGCTACGGAGACCGAGGACAATTATGGCACCTGCGTCTACACGTTCGAGTATGACCTTATGGGTAACCGTACTTATATGGAGAAAACCTTGAACGGAACGGTTGTGGAGTGGCACAGATATGAGTATAATGAGAGTAACCAGCTGATCTCTGAAAAGCTCTACAATGGCAAGAAGACCACCAGCCTTGCCTATACTTATGATGCAGATGGCAACCGGATCAGTGAGACCGGGCGGATCGGCACGGACAAGGTGAACAAGACCTATGAATACACTGTGGAGAATCGTCTGGCGGCAGTGCATGACGGGGATGAACTGCTCCTTGCTGCGGCTTATGACGGTGACGGCAACCGGGTATTCTTATTGAACTATAACCTCCATACCGATGATGACTGGAAGGGTAATTCCGGCAACGGCAACGGGAACAACAAGGACAACTCCGGCAGTGGAAATAAGGGAAACGGAAATTCCGGCAATAACGGCAATGGAAACGGCAACGGTAAGGGGAAGGGCAACAATAAGAAGAACAGCAAGTCCGAGGGCACGGATGATGCAGGCTACGGCAATGCAACCAATGCGGAGGAGAACAACAGCCAGAACCAGTGCGGCATTCTCTTCCCGGTACAGGAGGAAGTCAGCGCGACAGAGGCAGATCTGATCGCCCGGATCAAGACCACCGGTAAGGAAAAGAACTATGAGCTGATCGAGTACTTAAACGACGTCAACCGTGAGCATGCAGAGGTAC
>OLZI01001743.1_pt1 | contig 11148 bp, 4 predicted proteins | sample 1674061 | NCBI WGS metagenome assembly OLZI01 (sample SAMEA103958139, study PRJEB25191) | human gut metagenome | biome: human-associated habitat [ENVO:00009003]; feature: intestine environment [ENVO:2100002]; material: feces | place: Germany | collected 2013/2015 | reverse complement strand
TATATGGATTTTGATGATATTTCCGAGATGGAAAATATGGATAATTGGCACACCATGATAATGTGCAGTGAAGAAATGAAGAATTCAAGACATTTCTGTGTGCTCCCTGCGGGAAAATATCTATGTGCGTATTTTAAGGATTATACCGCTGATAGGGATTTATTCATAAAAATGTTTTTGGAATACGTCAAGTTTAACGACATAAAATTGAAAGGAATAATGATACAGCAATTTAAAATAGATGTAACTGTTACTGACGATCCGAAAGAGACAATCATTGAATTTCAGGCACTTGTTTGAATTTGTCTGAAAATGTTCTTGATAGCTGTTTCGGCCAAATATAAAACAAAGCCTTCTGAGCATTGTGGCTCAGGGGGCTTTGTTTTTCTGCTATTTTATCTGCCTTATCATCAGTCTTCCTTAATATCGCAGGCAGTGAAGTACGAAACGTCAGACAAACATATTTTATTAGCTTTTCTCTGTGCATTGTTTCCACTACTTTGATTTTGAATTCCGGTGTGTATCTTTTGTTCGGCTTTCCTTTTGGCATAAAAATGCCCCTTTTGTTAGATCTTTTATTGGTATATTTCTATTATACCACATTGTCTAACAAAAGGGGAGCATTTCAAATTTCGCTAGGAGTGCTTTTGTGTTTATTTTTTGGTAGTCACGCTCTTTGAAACCGACCATGCACCGTAATATTTTGTGCCGTTCACTGCCGTGTAGGAACGGACACGAACGTAATATTTCTTGTTGCCTCTAAGTTTGGAAATTGTGGTCTTGTCGGTCTTGTTGTTTTTTATGGTGACTTTCTTTGCGTTTGTAAACTTGGAGTTAGTCGCATACTGTATCTCATAGCCCGTTGCAGAGCCTTTTTGCGCCCAATCCACGAAAAATGCTTTGGATTTAGACGTAAGCTTTTGTATCTCCTGTTTGGCAGGGTTTATGGTAAAAGTCTTTGTGATAATGCCACCATATTTGCCTTTGCCTGTTATCTTGACAATTGCCTTGCCGATTTTTTTGTTGTTTGAGTAGGAAGTTGTGTAATCAGTTCCGTTTTTCAGGGCAGTGCCGTTGTATTTCACAGTAATGTTCTGCGTTATAGCCTTGCCTGTGTATGCCTTGGTGGAAATGCCGGAAACGGAAGCTTTTGTGATATCATATTTTGCGGTCTTTATGTTTTTTATGTCAGACCATGGACCATAATAAGTCTTGCTTCCAACGTTTGTGTAGGAACGCACACGGACGTAGTATGTCTTATCGGCTGTCAGACCACTTATTGTCAGGTTATCTGGCTTGTTGGCAGTGAGGTGTTTGGAAGCCGCACCGCTCATGTTTGCACTGGTGGAATACTGAATGTCATAGCCTGTGGCAGAGCCTTTCTGCGCCCAATCCACAAAGAAGCCTTTGTATCTTGTTTCAAGCTTTTGTATGGTCTGCTTGGCAGGGATAATGTCAAAGCCTGCGGTATAACTGCCGTAGTAGTTGCCCATGCCTGAGATAGTGATGTTAGCGTGACCGATTTTAACATTGTTCGTGACTATCACACGATAGTCGATGTTCTGACGGAGAACTTTGCTTCCGTCCTTAACAGTGACTGTCGGAATAATTGCACTGCCTGTGTACTGTGCAGTGCTTGCATAGGAATAGCCTGATGTTGGAAGCTTTTTTGTGGTGACCTTTACAGTGCAAACGGCAGACCTTCCGTTAGGCAGGGAGGCTGTTATCTTTGCTGTGCCTTTGCCCTTGGCGGTCACAACACCGTCTTTTACTGTGGCAACGGCTGTGTTGGAGCTTTTCCATGTTACTGTCTGAGGAGTGTCTGAGGTCACGCTGGCTTTTAGGGTAATGCTGTCGTCGTATGTGACTTCTTTTGACGTGGAGTCAAGAGTTATCTGTGTATTGTCACTGCTGATAGGATAGCTTTTCAGGTCTGGCAGACTTGAAAGAGTCACGGCATAGTCGCTGTTATAGACCTTTTGCCACATATTTTTCTCGGTATATTTCTCAGAGCTTGATATGCAAAACTCACCGCTCCATGTGCCAAAATATGACCATGCGGTGTTTGCATCAAAGGCTTTGTCAAGGTCGAAAAGACAGCCGTTTTCTGTAAGGGCAACTATTTTTCCGTTTGGTGAATAGTCTGTGGCTTCAAGATATTTTGAGCTTTGGGCTGAATAATCTCTTGTGCCGGGGTAGATATCCTCTCCGATTATGTCAACATATTCGTCGCCAGGATACCAATTTGCCGCCTGACCATTCCATACCCATATGATATTGTCAAGCTTGTATTCATTCGTGAGCTTGTCATATATTGCCTGCCAAAGCTTTTTGTAGGTTTCCGAGCCGTCTGCACCCCACCAGAACCAACCGCCGCTTGCCTCGTGGAGCGGTCTGAACAGTACCGGAACGTCTGCGTCAGAAAGACGTTTGAGTTGTTTGGCGATCTCGTCAACGTCGCTCATAAGAGTGTTGTAGCCCTTAGGGTCTGAGCCGTTCATTATTTTGGTAAGCGAGAACTTTGAGCGGTCAACGTTTTTGGTGTAAAAACCACCCCACCAACGTGGATTTCCGCCGTCTGTACCTGAGAGAAGATATTTGTCAGGGACGTTCCAATGCCAGCAGAATGTTACTATTCCACCTGCCCGTGAGAACTCGATAGCCTTTTCGACAGCGTCGGAGGTGTCACCATTCTGGACACGGCATGGAGTATAGCGCATAAAGTCAAGACCCAACATAGCAGGGGTCTGACCAGTGGCGGACTTTATAGCTTTGAACTCAGTGCCGTTAAGACCACCGTCGCAATACTGTCCTGTTATGACCTTTTTGCCGTAAACGTCTTTCATATAGCTGTAAAGGCGCTGTGTGCTTTGTGAAGCGTATGGGTCAACGAGATTTTCAGCGGCAGTGTAGGCATTTGAAGAGCTCATTTTTTCAATGGTTATGTAGTCGAGAGTAAAATATCCCCACGACATTGTTATTTTGACAGTGTTCTGACCCTTTTTGAGATAAATACCATTCACTGTGGACTCTTTATAGGCAGAGCCGTTTGCACTGCTGAAAGTGCCTGCATTTGAGCCGTTTACAGAAAGGTTGTTTATCTTATTCGAGCCTTCCCCGCGGCTGTAAAGCTTTATTTTGTAGTATCCGCTTTCGCTGACTGTAACAGTCTGTGACCATGTGCAGCTTGAGTCTGAAAAACTAACTGACCTAGAGCCTGATGCGGAGCTGTCTGTTTGGATATAGGCAGAACCGCCCAAAGTGCCGTTTTCGGCTTCGTATTTAAGCGTCTGCTGTGCAAAAACAGAAAGCTGAGCCGAGCCTGTGGTGAGCATTGCCACACTTAAAAATGCGGCTGCGACCTTTTTGATATTGAACTTCATAGATGTTTTTTCCTTGTTATATTATTTACTGATAAAGCTAAGAGCTTAAAAGCATACATTTATTTTAGCATAATTTTTGTGAATTGTAAACAATATATCAAGGCTAATTATAAGATGATTTGTAAACTTTAATTTTGCTTATTTCATCAGCCAAATTTCGCAGACGTATTCGGAAGAGGATGAATAATCACCGTTAGGTTTTAGCTGGCTACGACACATATCATATATTGCGCAGCCGAGATATTTGTAATCCAGCCTTTGGGAATAAACTGTAAGGTCGCCTTCATCATCAGTGAAAAGCTCGTTTGAAAAATTTACTTTTTTGGCATACTCAAATACTTCATCATAGCTTTTACAGCAGTTCATTACATAGCTTACCCTTATAAATTCACTGTCTGAGGGAAGTCCAACGTCGCTGAGGTTGCTTTTTAGCTTATCTAATGTTATTTCATTCCAAGTATCGATCTCGCCCTCGCTTTGTACATTAGTCATTGTTTCGAGGCTTAATGCTAACAGGCTGTCAAGCTGTCCGCAGACCCTCAGAGGTGCATAGCCTCTGCCTTCACGTTTTTTATTTATTTTGTCTGCAAATATTCTGCTTAGCTCATTTGCTCCGTCCTCGGAATAATATGACGGCTCGGGCTCGGCTGGAGCTGTGTTATCCTCCTGCTGAACGTTATTTTCATCAGGCTGATTTTCACCATTATTTTCTTCAGGCTGAGTTTCTTCAGGCAGGGTTGTTGTAGTGGTAGTAGTTCCTGCTGTGCCTGTGGAAGCCTGCCTAATACCGCCTGAAATTATGTCTATCTCATCTGCCGTTGGTGCAGGTGCGGTGGTGGTAGTAGGTACAGTTGTTGTGGCGGCAGTCGTTGTCTGCGGTATGGTCGTTACAGTGGCAGAAGTTGTCACAGCTTTTGCAGGCTCAGGTGTTTTAGTTTCTACGGCATTGTTTTTCTTGCTGACAACGGCAAACACTGACGATGCGGCTATGATAGCGACTGCAACACAAACCATTGGTATGGTTCTTTTGCGTGACGTGTTTACCTTTATAAGTATTTCTTTACGCTCGTTGACGATGGACATACAGGCAAAGCAGAAAGTAGAATCATCGTGAAGCTCGCTGCCACAGTGAGGACAAGTTCTCATTTTTTACGCTCCCTTGATTTGGTTATTTTAATTCTATCACATTTTTTGTAAATTGTAAACAGTGCATAGAGAAATATCATGGACAAAATAATTGTTAAAATAAAAAAATATTTTTCGAAAACGTTTAACTAAGCTGACAGCTTAACAAATTTGATTTTTAATGTGCTATAATGAATACAACGATAATTAGTTACAGTTAAAATACAAAATAAAATAAGGCTAGGGAGGAAAAATTATGAACAGTAAGAAGATAGTAGCATTGCTTCTGTGTTTGGGATTGAGTTTTCAATCCACTGCATTGAGTGGTGTGTTGTATGACGAAAATGCTGTGGTAAAAGCTTCGGCTGAAGAAAGCGGCAAAACGGCTGATGCAGAGAGCTATAGCGGTACTGAGCAGTCAGAAAACAAGGCACAGCAGCCAGAAAGCAGTGCAGACAAGGCTGACAAAACTCAGCACGCTTATGACCCTATCTCGGATATGGAGGCTGAACAGGAATATCGTGACAGCACGGAGATAACTCCTGGCAAAGTGCTGTTCTCGGTGCTTTCTTATCATGCAGAGGGTGAAGAATCGGCTTATCTTGATGATGACAGCGATATCTGCGCCGAGTATGATCTGAAAGACGTTGAGTTTATTCTTGAAACAAAGGCAGAAAACACTGCCGAAAAGGACGGCATGACCCCTTATAAGACGTTCTATGAAGCGACCACCTCGGAGGACGTTTGGGCAACTGTGGACAAGCTGTCGGACAATGAAAACATTCTGTCGGCTGAGCCTGACTTTGTGTGGGAAAAGACAGACACAACAACTGTGGCGGCAACCGATGAGGAAATAAACGCTGAAACTCATTTTCCTTGCATGGACGTAACAGGCGTATGGAAAGATTGTTTTGATCCTGCTAAAAAGGAAGCCCCCGGCAAAGGTACTGTTGTGGCTGTTATCGACACGGGCGTTGACTATACCCATAAAGACCTTGCAGACAACATTTGGGTGAATGAGGGCGAAATACCCGGCAACGGCATTGATGATGACGGCAATGGCTATGTTGATGATGTTCATGGCGTAGACTTTGTTGACGGCGACAGTGACCCTATGGACGAGCATGGTCACGGCACACACGTTGCAGGCATAATCGCAATGACCCCTGGCAATGGCGGCGGAGTCGGTGTTGCATATGGTGCAAAGATAATGTGCGTAAGAGCAGGTCAGGCGAACGGAAGCTTTGCAAGCTCGGATATCGCCAAGGCGATAAAGTATGCCGCTGACAATGGCGCAGATGTTATCAATATGTCCTTCGGTGGAACAGGCAGGTCATATCTCGTTGAAAGCGCATTGCAGGACGCTTTTCCAAGCTGTGTTCTCGTTGCGGCGGCAGGTAATGACGGCTTGCCGACAAATGACGCAAAGCAAGCGGGCTATCTGTTTACAGAGGATATATACCCAGCAGGATATAAGTATGTTATTGGCGTAATGGCAACTGACAATAATAAGAGCCTTGCCTATTTCTCAAACTGGGATTTTAAAGAGGGTTCGGGTTGTGAATACGAAATGGCAGCGCCAGGTGTTGGTATATATAGCACATTGCCAGGAAACAGATATGCTTGTTGGAGCGGTACGTCAATGGCAACACCAAATGTTGCGGCGGCAGCGGCGATACTCAGAAGCAAGTATACAGATAAATCAAAGTATAGCTCAAGATATATAATGGGTCAGCTTTGCAGTGCCACTACAAGCAGGGCATATGGATTTCGTAGTTATCCTGAACTTAATATCCGTGATAGCTTAACAAGACAAGCACATCCTAATCTGACACTTGATGAAGTCTACACTCTTGATTATCAAGATGTTTCATCTGCAAATAATGGCGACGGCATTGCACAGCCCGGTGAAACTATTGACATGGGTGTAGCGGTATGGAACAGGTGGGGTGCGGCAACTGATGTTACTGTAAAAGTTGACGCAATCTCAGACGGCGGCGTGGCAAACAAATACGTTGAGTTCATAAATGATGAAGTCAAACTGTCAGATGTGGGTACGTTTGCTTCTGTAAATAATGGCTTTACATATACAGATGAAAAACTCACAGGCATATCAAACCCTATCCGTTTTAAGATAAAAGAGGGTACGCCTAATGATATTCAAATAACTTTCAATTTTACCATTACCGCAAAGAATGGTCTTGATGAAAAAGATACAGTTGTGTATACAATAAAACCAAAGCCCACATATACTTTAACTGTTCAAAATGGCATTGCACTCAGCGGAATAATCAATGAGGATATGACCCTTACAAATGATAAGCTTTGGATACTTGAAAACAATGTGCTTATCCCTGAGGGCGTAACAGTAACAGTTGAGCCTGGCACAAGGATACAGTTCTGGTCTGCTGACCCTAATAATAAGTATGGTGCAAGTGCCAACGTTTATTTGCAGGTAGAGGGCAGATTTATTGCCGAGGGTACAGAAGAACAGCCTATCGAGATGTATCCTGGTAAAGGATTTGAAGATAATGCGGTGACAATTACTGGAACGAAAAATGATAACTATTATAAAGATAGTGGTCTGCTCGATGATGATTATGTTGAGAAATATGCGTCATTAAAATATGTTAATATATATAATGCGAATTATACCAGCTATTCAGCACTTAAAGGTAGGCCTTTTAATGTTACTATAATAGATCATTGTAATTTTATGTATAATTGTTCATTCAGTTTTGGAACGCTTTATGCCAAAAGCATTGCGAATTCTCATTTCTCTAACATGAGTATGAAATATCAAAACTATGGTATAGAGGCTAATGACATTACAACTACTCTTTTTGACAATTATGACAACCAAAGAGTATATCCTTATGATCTTTTTGAAAAAAATGTAGCACTTAATTATCATGGTAAGAAAGATGAGGAACCTTCAATAAGAGTTGGGGCATCAGTTAGGCATTATAATCTACTGTTCGCAAATAATGCCATTCTTAATTCGTTTTATCTTAATAATTATGATAATATAAGAGCAATCGGGTCCTTTGATGCTTCAGACAATCGTACCACCTTCGACATCTCCGGCAACTATTGGGGTACAACGAACCCTGACCTTGTAAAGGTGCAGTGCTATGATGCCGATTGGAACGTTTCAAAAAATGACCTTATCCAAGAGCCTTATCTCACACTTGATGACGATATGTCGGAAATCTACCCATTCGTCACCGAGGCTTATCTCACTGATAAGGACGGCAACAGGATAGACAAGGTCAGCGGTGCACAGACAGTTAAAATGCACGTTAAGTTCAATCGTGATATGGCTTCTGATGTTCAGCCTATGGTGACATACGGAGGAAGCGAGCCTTATACTGATTTCGCAGTATCGGGCGATTGGGCGAACGCCCGTGAATGGGTAAGCGAGTTCAAGATAGACCCTTATATCGACCTTGGCACAATGTATATCCGTGTAAAGGGAGCTGCGGCGGCTGACGATAAGTGGCTCGTCACAGGTACAGATTGGGGCAGATTTAAGTTTGAGATAACAAACAGCTCGGCACAGTCTATGTCACTCACAGGCGAGGGTCAGCTTGGCAAGAACTTTCTTAGCTGGATGCAGGACGATTATGATACCCTTGCAGGCTACAATATTTACAGAGCAACAAAATATGATGCTGACAAAAAGCCTGAGAAGCAGAATTTCACAAGAGTGAACAAGTCTGTTCTTAATGCGGACGAGCTTTCGTTCATTGACGAAAATGTTCGGGCAGGCACAGATTATTACTATTATTTCACAGTGGTGGATACTGACCTTAACGAGTCAAAGGCTTCAAACGTTATAAGCTGTTGTCCATTAGAGGGTGAGCCGCCTGTTATTGTACACACCCCTGTGAAAACTTTGACGCCAGACAAGGCTATAGCTATAACGGCTGATATTACGGATAATGTTAAGGTTGCGGGAGCAACGCTTTACTATAAAAATAAGTCTGCCGACAGTTGGAAGTCTGTTGATATGAGAAATACCACAGGCTCGGTTTACAAGGCAACTATTGCGGCTTATGAGGTCACAGACGAGGAGATACTCTACTATATCACTGCTACAGACGGCGCAAATGTTGTTTACTGTGGCACGGCTGATGAGCCTAATGTTATAGTACCGCACTATCTCACAAGAAAGATAACAAAAAAAGCAACTTGCACAGAGGACGGAGTTATTACATACACTTGCACAGAATGTAATGAAAGCTATACAGAGAAGATACCTGCAACGGGTCATAAGTATAATGACGTAGTAACAGAGGCTTCTTGCGATAAGGGAGGCTATACGCTCCATACTTGTGCAAACTGCGGAGATACATACAAGGATGATTTCACCGCTCCTACAGGACATAAGTATACAAAGACGACAGTTAAGCAGCCTTCATGCGATACAGACGGAGTTAGTGTTTACACTTGCGATACTTGCGGTGACAGCTATAGCGAAGTAATAAAAGCTAAAGGTCATATCTATGCTTCTGAGGTAACAAAGAAAGCAAACTGTACAGACGACGGAGTTATCACATATACTTGTGCGATCTGCGGAGATAAATACACAGAAGTGATAAAGGCAAAGGGACACAATTATTCCGCAGAGGTAACAAAGAAAGCAAATTGTACAGACGATGAGGTTATCACATATACCTGTGCAAATTGCGGTGATAAGTACACAGAAGTGATAAAGGCAAAAGGTCACAACTATTCAGCAGAAGTAACAAAGAAAGCAACTTGCGATACAGACGGAGTAAAGACGTTCACTTGTGCAGATTGCGGAGATGTGTATACTGAAAAGCTGGAAGCTTTGGGTCATACATATGGCATTTCAGAGGTAGTAAAGCCGACCTGCGATAATGACGGCTATACAAAGTTTACTTGTTCTGTATGCGGTGACAGCTACAGCAAGGTGATCAATGCAACAGGTCATAAGTACAACGATAAGATAGTTTCGGCTTCTTGCGATAAGGGTGGCTATACGCTCCATACTTGCGAAAACTGTGGTGATATATACAAGGATAATTTCACTTCACCACTTGGTCATGACTATACGTCACAGACAGTAAAGCCAGCCTGCGAAACAGACGGAGAAAAAACGTTTACCTGCACACGCTGTGGGGATACATATACAGAGGTCATAAAGACCAAGGGACATGTTTACAAGAGAACAGTTGTAGCGGCAGACTGTGAAACAGACGGCTACACGCTTGTTGAGTGTATGGAGTGCCATGACAGCTTCAAGGAAGGTTACGTTGGGGCAAAGGGTCATACTATCGTTACAGACAAAGCTGTTGCGGCAACTTGCACCACCGCTGGCAAAACAGAGGGTTCACACTGTTCAGTATGCGGAAAGGTCATAAAGGCACAGACAGAAATAAAGGCCAAGGGTCACGTTGCAGGCGACTGGATAACAGACAAGGCTGCGGCTGTGGGCGTAAAAGGAAGAAAGCACAGAAGCTGCATGGTATGTGGGGCAGTTGTCGAGTCAGCTGATATCCCTGCACTTTCTCCAAAGAGCATTTCTTCTGCCTCTGTATCACTTTCGATTGCGACCTATTCTTTTGACGGCAAGTTTAAAACGCCGTCCGTGACTGTCAAGCTTGGCAGTATAGCACTTAGAAAGGGCATTGATTATGTTGTTTCATACAGAAATAATAAGAACGTGGGAAAAGCAACTGTTGTCATAACTGGAAAGGGCTTATATGCAGGAACTATAACAAGGACTTTCGTGATAAACCCTGCAAAGCAGGAGATACAGAAGCTTACAGCTAAGAGCAAGGGCTTCTATATCGACTATGCCGCAAAGGGTCATGCGACAGGATATGAGATACAGTATGCTACAAATTCTTCATTCAGCGGAGCAAAGAAAACGGTAATAACAAGCAATAAGACAGATAAAGTAACAGTTTCAAAGCTTAGCGGAAATAAAAAATACTATGTAAGAGTAAGAACCTATACCACAGTGAATGGCATAAAGTATTACGGTGCATGGTCTGCTGTAAAGACAGTTACAACAAAGAAATAGTGCAGAGTATCAGATTGCCGATGTCGGCTCTGGCGTTTTGCAGCCCACAGACAACAGCTCTGTGGGCTGCTTGTGTTAAAGGCATATTTGACATTTCGTCATTCATGTGATATAATCATAGTGTGAGCGAGCTATGCGATAGCGTAAACGTTCTAGGTTTATGAGGAAAGTCCGAGCATCATAGAGCAGGATAGCTGATAACGTCAGCCGAGGGTGACCTTAGAGCCAGTGCAACAGAAATATACCGCCAACTTTTGTTGGTAAGGGTGGAAAGGTGGGGTAAAAGCCCACCAGAATGGCGGAGACGTCATTGCTATGTAAACCTTATCCGATGCAACACCAATGGTAGCTTGCAAGTCAATGGCTGCTCGTCAGACTTGGGGCTATAGGTGGCTAGAGCTGTGCGGCGACGTACAGTCCAGATAGATTATCGCACTCGACAAAACTCGGCTTATCGGTTCGGTCACATTTGCTCCGTCAGTTAAACTTTTTTAAGCTTAACTACGGGGCTTGTTTTTTAATAATATATAAATTTGGTCATTTGTTTTGTGCATTATAAATAAATTTCTATAATTCCCCTTGTGA
>OLZI01001740.1_pt1 | contig 11169 bp, 5 predicted proteins | sample 1674061 | NCBI WGS metagenome assembly OLZI01 (sample SAMEA103958139, study PRJEB25191) | human gut metagenome | biome: human-associated habitat [ENVO:00009003]; feature: intestine environment [ENVO:2100002]; material: feces | place: Germany | collected 2013/2015 | reverse complement strand
TCGTGCGGTTCGGGCCGGCAGGGAAGGTAGGGCGTCTGATACATGGGGTTCAGCAAAAAGAACGCGCCGCCCTCGCAGCGGTTGGCAAACTCGCGCAGCGCGCGTGTCGCCGGGCGCATCTTGTTCCTTTTGAACAGCAAGATCGTGCGGGCGAGCAGATACCAGGGGGAGTTCTCGAGCGCATCGGCCCCCATCTGCTCCTCGAGCTGGTGTGCCAGGGCAAAAAAGCCGTCTTGGTCTTCCAGGCGAGCGAGGGCGAGCAGCACGGTGCCCGCCGCGCGGCTGGGATAGCCTTCCGCCTTAAGAACGCGACGGGCATAGTTGGCGGCAGCACGGTAACGAGCGCTCGCCATGCACAGCTGCGAGATGGCCTCGAGCGTGTGGAGCCACCCGATAAGCGCCGGCTCGCTTACGGTGAGATCGGTCGCCGTCACGCCGTCTGCCAGCACGTTGTTGGCCCAGTAGTGCGGGGCATCCATGTCAAACCCGAGCACGCTTTGCTGCAGGTAGTCGGCCGTGGTCGCCTCGAGCTTCATCAGGTCGCCCAGGCAGGCGTCGACGGGCGTGTCCGCCAAAATGATGGCGAGCAGTTGGGCATCGACGGCCAGCCCATCGACGCGGACGATCTTGAGCAGCTCATCGCGCATATCGTCGAACAGGCGGTTGCGCGTCTGCTCAAACTCCTCGTCGCTGCCCATGTCCTCAATGCGATGGAGCTCGTCGAGCAGGTGGCGATGAACGCCGGCATAGGACAACAGCGCTTGGGCATGCTCGGTCTGCGCGTACTTGTGAGGGTTGACGCTCACGTCGTTATGGACAAGCTCGCGTGCTGCATCGGTGAGTTCGGGGTGCGACGTAACGTAGACGCGCTCCAGGTAGGCGGGGATGTAGACGCTCGGATCCATTAGAGGTCTCCTCCCTTAAACGGCAAGCCCTGCTCAGCCGCGCGCAGGATGCGCTCATCGATCTGGGAGCGCACGATATCGTTGGTGGCGACCCAAGCGGCAAAGCTGGCGTTGTCGGGGGCGCCCAGGCCCTCCTGCAGTACCGGCGTCGCCTCGGACAGCGCAAGGACAAGCTCGTCGGTGGAACCCGGACCCACGTTGACGCGGGCATAGACGCCATCGGGAAACTCGGTTTGAAAGTAGAGCGCCTCGGCTGCGTGCGGGCACGAGCGCGCAAGGATACGCAGGTAGCGCTCGGCGCCCTCGTAGTCCAGCTCGCGCCAGGCAGCGCTCATCAGCGCGATGAGCGTCCACGGGTCCAAGTCGCGCTCCGCATCCTTGGGGCGGCGACGCAGCGGTGTGTTGGCGAGATAGGGTACGGAGTGCGCAGAGCGAAAGCGCTTGAGCTCCTCGGCGGGGTACTCGAGCTTTGCCATGGCGAGCATCGCGGTGTGGCGGACACCGGCGGGGTCGTTGGGCGCAAAGTCCAGGCTGCGGTTTGCGGCCTCCAGCGACATGCGGTAGCGGCCGCTAATGAGGGCGCGCGACGCAAGGGCGGCAAGCCAGCGCAGATAGGGGCGGCGCGTAAGGTCACCCGCGGCCTCGCGCTCGTAGGGGTCCTGCGCCGAGGCGATCTTGAGCGCCAGGTCGTGCTCGACTTCATCGCACTTGGATACCAAGTACTGTACGTATTCCTCGTTGGAGTTGGCGGTGAGGGCGGTGAGCATACGCTGGGCATCCCAGTTGGCCGGGTCGAGCGCGGTCGCCTCGCGAAGCATGTTCTCGGCAGCTGCCTCTTCTTGCTCTGCCTGGGCATCGTCGGGGATAAAGGGAATGCGGTAGTCGACAGCTTCGACCACCTTGGCGATCAGGTGTCCGGCGCGGTCGCGGTCATGCACGATGAGCGGCGCGGGGTTGCGGGTGAATTGTTCCATCAGACGCTCGACGGCAGGGCCGTCGGTGAGCGGGATATTGTCGCGGCGCAAGGCCTCAAGAACGAGGCGATGGCAATCTTCTTGAATGGGATCGAATGCCATGGGGCCTCCTTTGCTGCGGTTAGGGTTCAAATATCTCTATATAACGTTCTAGTTTACCCGCATGTGGCACACCGGGGGTGCCGCACTTGGACATGCACCTTTGCACCACGAAGACGGATGTCGCACAAATGTCGGCACCTTGGACGACCGAGTGGTATCACGGTGCCGCAAACGGTCGATTTTTGGCGGCGAACGGTGCATATTTTGGAGGGGCACCGTCCTGCCCGGGATATGTAGTCAACCTTGATAAAACGTTTGCCCAGCTTGGGAGTATGAATGCCGCACAAGGGTCTTCAGGGATAGAAAAAACGTTTCATCATTGGCGTCTTTAGGTGAATAACTGACCAACCAGAACGGTAAAATAGTGTTTGTCTGAGCGTTGAGACGTTTAGACATCGCGCATTGTCATCGCCGGCAACGCGCAAACCGGTCCTAACGGAGCCAATTGGGTGCTCCGTTATATACGCAAGTCTAAGAGGGGCTTGTTTAGGAGGCACAGTATGGGACGTTTTACCAATCCTCGCGATCTGTACTTTGGTGAGGGCGCTCGCCACGAGGTGAAGAACCTCAAGGGCAAGAAGGCCATCATCGTTTCTGGCGGCAGCTCTATGCGCCGTGGCGGGTTCCTGCAGGACGTTGAGGCCGACCTCAAAGAGGGCGGTTTCGAGGTCAAGCTGTTCGAGGGCGTCGAGTCCGACCCGTCCATCGAGACGGTCATGAAGGGCGCCGAGGCCATGCGCGAGTTCGAGCCCGACTGGATTATCGCCATCGGCGGCGGCTCGCCCATCGATGCCGCTAAGGCCATGTGGGTCTTCTACGAGTATCCCGAGGAGTCCTTCGATAACATCATCCAGCCGTTCAGCTTCCCCGAGCTGCGTCAGAAGGCTCACTTCTGCGCCATTTCCTCCACCTCCGGTACTGCTACCGAGGTCACCGCGTTCTCCGTCATTACCGACTACGCCAAGGGCATCAAGTACCCGCTGGCCGACTTCAACATCACCCCTGATGTCGCCATCGTCGACCCCGAGCTCACCTACACCATGCCCGCCAAGCTGTGCGCTCACACCGGCATGGATGCTCTGACCCACTGCATGGAGGCCTACGTTTCCACCTTCGCCTCTATGTTCACCGACGCCAACGCTCTGCACGGCATCCGCGAGATCGTCGAGTGGCTGCCCAAGTCCTATGCTGGCGACCATGAGGCCCGTCAGCACATGCACGAGGCTCAGTGCATCGCCGGCATCGCCTTCTCCTCGGGCCTGCTCGGCATCGTTCACTCCATGGCTCACAAGACCGGTGCTGCCTTCGAGAACGGCCACATCATCCACGGTGCCGCTAACGCCATGTACCTGGGCAAGGTCATCCAGTGGAACTCCAAGGATCCCCGTGCTGCCGAGCGTTACGCTTACGTGGCCAAGGAGATCCTGCACCTTCCCGGCGAGACCAACGAGGAGCTCATCGCTGCGCTCGTCCAGAAGATCCGCGACCTCAACGACCAGCTCAACATTCCGCAGTCCATCAAGGATTACGCGAATGGTGGCGTGAAGGTCGACGCCGAGAACCCGCAGATGGTTTCCGAGGAGGAGTTCCTCGCCAAGCTGCCCGAGATCGCCGCGAACGCCGAGCAGGACGCCTGCACGCCCGAGAACCCGCGTGAGACCAAGGCTGCCGACTTCGAGAAGATCCTCAAGGCCTGCTACTACGACACCGACATCGATTTCTAATCGACTCTTGTTATCGTAACGAGGGGCTCCGCACGTATCTGTACGGAGCCCCTTTCTTTTTTTCTTTTAGAGAATGGGATAGTTATGGCTGCAATTTTCAATAGCCCCAGCAAGTACATCCAGGGTCCGGACGAGCTCGCCAAGCTCGGCTCCTATGTCGAGCCGCTCGGCGCTAAGGCCCTCGTCATCGTGACGCCTTCGGGCAAGAAGCGCGTCGGTGCCAAGATCGAGGGCGGCTTTGCCGAGGCTAAGGCCGAGCTGCTGTTTGAGGACTTTAACGGCGAGTGCTCCAAGGGCGAGGTTGATCGCCTGGTTGCGCTCGCTCGCGACAACGGTTGCGACATCATCGTCGGCGTCGGTGGCGGCAAGATCCTCGACACCGCGAAGGCCGTCGCCTATTACCTGGAGTCCCCGGTTATCATTTGCCCCACTATCGCTTCGACAGATGCACCGTGCTCGGCACTTTCGGTGCTCTACACCGACGACGGCCAGTTCGATAAATATCTCTTCCTTAAGGCAAACCCCAACATTGTCCTGATGGATACGACGGTTATCGCGGCGAGCCCGGTGCGCCTGACGGTTTCCGGTATGGGCGATGCGCTCGCAACCTACTTTGAGGCCCAGGCGACGCATGATGCCGACGGTGGCACCTGCGCTGGCGGCAAGGGCGGCATGGCCGGTCTGGCGCTCGCCAAGCTCTGCTACGAGACGCTTATGGCCGATGGCGTCAAGGCCAAGGTCGCGCTGGAGAAGGGCGCGCTGACGCCTGTCGTCGAGCATATCATCGAGGCCAATACGCTGCTTTCGGGCATTGGCTTTGAGAGCTCGGGCCTTGCTGCTGCTCATGCCATCCACAATGGCCTGACGATGCTGCCCGAGTGCCACGGCATGTATCACGGCGAGAAGGTCGCCTTTGGCACCATCGTCCAGCTGGTACTCGAGGATGCCCCGACCGAGAAGCTCGAGGAAGTCTTGGGCTTCTGCATTGAGCTGGGCCTGCCGGTCACGATGAAGGAGCTTGGCGTTGCCGAGGTTACGCGCGAGCAGGCCATGATTGTTGCCGAGGCCGCGTGCGCGCCCGAGGACACCATGTGCAATATGCCGTTTGAGGTGACGCCCGAGATGGTCGCAAACGCCATCCTGGGTGCCGACGCACTGGGCCACTACTATCTCATGGATGAGTAAATCAAGCTAAGGAAGGGGCAAAGCCAACAGATGGCTTTGCCCCTTTTTGCTATGGTGCAAAGGGGTCAGGTTAGTTTGCACCAATTGTTGTTGATGAAAGGGCGGATTCTCGTATGGCGCTTCCCATGGTATATGGCGGTCCCGGCCGGTATGTTCAGGGGCCGGGCGAACTTTCGCGTCAGGGCAGGTATTTGTCATGGTTGGGCTGCGCTGCCTATGTCTTGTTTGACCAGGGCACCGAGGATCGACTGTGTAGGCAGATCGTCGATGGATTTCTGGACGAAGATCTAAGCGAGCCGTTCTTTAAGATTTATGACGGTCCGTGTACGGAAGAGGCCGTTGTCGAAATGGCTAAGGAAGCCCAGGCCGAGTATTGCGACATGGTAGTGGGTATTGGCGGCGGCAAAATGCTCGATATCGCCAAGGCCGTTGCGTTTTATGCCGAGCTGCCGTTGTGCGTATGCCCCACGGCGGCTTCAATGGACGGTCCGTCCAGCGCGATTTCGGTGCTGTATCACGAGGATGGGTCGTTCGACCGTTACCTGGAGCTCGAGAAGAATCCAGACCTGGTCGTGGTCGATACCAACGTGGTCGCGGCGGCCCCACTGCGTATGACGGTCGCTGGTATGGGCGATGCACTGGCAACGTACTTCGAGGCGCGTTCGTGCACCGCGGCGCACGGCGCCAACGAGCACGGTGGCGCGCCGGGGCACTTGGCCCTGGTTGCGGCCCGTGCCTGCTATGACACACTTATGGAGTGCGGTGTCGCTGCCAAGCGCGATCTCAAAAAGGGGCGTACATCGCCGGCGGTTGAGCGCCTGATCGAGTGCAATATTCTGCTCTCGGGTGTTGGCTTTGAGAGTGGCGGCCTGGCGTTGGCACATGCCATCGCCAACGGTCTAACGATTCTGCCCGAGTGCAAGGCCATGCATGGTGAGGCCGTGGCATTTGGCCTGGTGGTTCAGCTTCGTTTGGAGCGTGCGCCCGAGCTTGATCAGGTGCTCGAGTTTTGCCAGCGCGTTGGTCTGCCGACGACGCTCGAGGAGCTGGGCCTTGGCGAGATTTCCGATGCCGACCTGCAGGGTGTTGCAAATGCGGCCTTTAGAAACGAGCGTAACATAGCCAACGAGCAGGCCAAGGTGACCAAACAAAAGCTCGTGCAGCTCATGCGCGAGGCATAGCTTGGCGCTTGATCGACCTTGTGCAATCGGGGCGGCGATAGGCCATAGGCTATTTGCCGCAAAGGTGCTCCGCGTGTAATTTGCCCGAGGCACGGGCCGATAGCGTATCATTATCTCTTGCTTGTTTGCACTGCTCAGAGAGGGGCCGCGCATGGCGCAGGAACACGATCTATTTGATGACATTATCGAGATCAGCAAGGGTTTCGACTTTCTTAAAAACCCGCTTGGCGGCGTGACCGATGCACTCGATCCGTCGGCTCCGCAGTGGAATCCTGCCGACTACAAGGAGCGTCCGCGCGGCAACACCATTCCGTGCCTGACCTGCAAAAACGAAAAGAGCGGCTGCACCGCGTGCATGGACGTGTGCCCGGTCAACGCCATCGAGGTCGAGGAAGACGCCATCGAGATCCTCGATACCTGTCGCAAGTGCGGCCTGTGCGCCGCTGCCTGTCCGACCGAGGCGATCATCTCGCCGCGCCTGGCGCCCAAAAACCTGTATGACGATATCGTCTCTGCAGCTACGAGCCACGAGACCGCCTACGTCACCTGCACGCGCGCCCTCAAGCGCATGCCGCGCGAGAACGAGGTCGTCGTCGCCTGCGTGGGCGATATTACTGCCGAGACCTGGTTCTCGGTGCTGGCCGACTATCCCAACGTGAGCGTCTACCTGCCACTGGGCGTGTGCGATAAGTGCCGCAACACCGGCGGTGAGGACATTCTGGGCGAGGCAATCGCCACTGCCGAGGAGTGGGCCGGCACGGGCATGGGCCTGGAGGTCGACCCCAAGAGCCTCAAGTGCCATAAGCTTCGCGAGTACGAGCGCAAGGAGTACATGGAAAAGATCGCCCGTACGACGGGCCTGACGGTGACCAAGCTCAACCCGGCGACGGCGGCGCTGGCCTCGGTGACGCAAAAGCTCAAGGCCCACCGCCATCAGATTACCCAGCTCGAGCGTACGCTCAACACCATGTGCGGCACCACGACGGCCAAACGTCGCCGCACGCTTACGCACGGGCGCCAGCTGGTACTCTCGACGCTGCAAAACCATCCCGAGCTTGCCCAGAACATGCAGGTGAGCACGCCGGAATGCGATTTTGACAAGTGCACGTCGTGCGGCGAGTGCGTCAGCGTGTGCCCCACGTTTGCCTGCGATCTGGTGGGAAGCGGCCGCTTTGCACTGGAGTCCACTTATTGCCTGGGTTGCGGAGCCTGCGTCAAGGTGTGCCCCGAGCATGCGCTTAAGCTGGTTGAACATGATGCATCCAACCTGGTCGTCGTCGATCCCGAGGCCGAGGAAAAGGCCGCCCAGAAGGCTAAGGCCCACGAAGAAGCCCAGAAGGTCAAGGCCGAGGCAAAGGCTAAGCTCGACAAGATGCTCGATCAGGTGGAGAAGCTCGCGGACTAGTCAGCGACCCCTATCTCTGCTTCATTCGTGCCGCCGTGGCGTCCGGGTTAGCCCAGATGCTGCGGCGGCGCTATACTTATGCAGTTTGAAATGCTTGTACCAAAAGGAGCTGTCGTGTCCCTTTCCATCGGTATCGTGGGCCTGCCCAACGTAGGCAAGTCGACGCTGTTCACCGCGCTTACCAAAAAGACCGGCCTTGCCGCCAACTACCCGTTTGCCACGATCGACCCCAACGTGGGTATCGTCGACGTGCCCGATAGCCGCCTGCAAAAGCTCGCCGACATCGTTAACCCGGGTCGCATTGTGCCGGCGACGGTCGAGTTCGTCGACATCGCAGGTCTGGTGAAGGGCGCTAACGAGGGCGAGGGTCTGGGCAACCAGTTCTTGGCCAACATTCGCGAGACCGATGCCATCGTCCATGTGGTCCGTTGCTTTGACGATGAAAACATTATGCACGTGGTGGCGGACGCCGGCACCAACGTGCCCGTAGATCCCGTGGGGGATATTGAGGCCATCGATATGGAGCTGATCATGGCGGATCTGGACATGGTCCAGCGCCGTGTTGACAAAGCCCAGAAGGCCGCCAAGGGCGACAAGAAGTTCCTCCATGAGGTGGAGGTGTTCAAGGCCCTGGCGGCGCATCTGGACAGCGGTAAGTCCGCCCGTACCTTCGCGTGCGACAAGGACGACCGCGCCATCGTCGAGACGGCGGATCTGCTGAGCCTGAAGCCAATCATCTATGCTGCCAACATGGACGAGGCGGGCTTCGCCGACTATGCGCACAATGCATATTTTCAGGGTGTCCGTGAGCTGGCAGAGCAGGAGGGCGCGCAGGTGCTGCCCATCTGCGCCAAGCTTGAGCAGGACATCGCCGAGCTGGATGATCCGGAGGAGCGGGCAATGTTTCTGGCCGATCTGGGCATTGAGAAGTCCGGCCTTGATCGCCTGATCCAGTGCTCGTATGAGCTGCTGGGGCTGATCTCCTTCCTGACCTACGGAAAAGACGAGTGCCGCGCGTGGACGATCAAAAAGGGCACGAAAGCGCCGCAGGCCGCCGGTAAGATCCACTCGGATATCGAGCGCGGTTTTATCCGCGCCGAGACCATCAACTTTGACGAGATGATGGCCTGCGGCGGCAGCGTGGCTGCCGCCAAGGAGAAGGGGCTGCTGCGCTCCGAGGGCAAGGAGTACGTGGTCAAGGACGGCGACATGATCTACTTCCGCTTTAACGTGTAAAATTCCGAAAATTCCATCATAAATTTCCGAAGACGGTGCAGCTCAGCTGCACCGTCTTTTTTAAGTGAAACGGGTGCGCTACCATGGTAGCGATTCTGCAAACCGTTGGTATCACAAGAAAAACCGCACTTTAAATTTTTGGACCGCTACCAAACCGCTACCCGACCTTTCGCGCCCCCAAACCCTTGAAAAATCAGGCTTTTTTCGCCCCCAAACCCCCGTTTCCGGCAAATCGCTACCAAACCGCTACCAGCCGCGTCCGCGAGCCCTTGCGCTGCGGGCTTTTTCCGCGTCGCTAAGGGGATGCGATATCCACTGAATTGAACGATTTTTCCTTGATTACGCTGCATTTTGATTATTTTCTATTGCTTCTGCAACGATTTGAGGATTTGCAAATTTTGGCGGCAACCACGGGGAAGCGGGAGAGACGGCGGGTGTTCGGCCGCAAGGGGATGGAAATTTATGAAAGGAGAGTAACATCTATGAAAAAGTTACTCGCAATGGTGCTGGCTCTGGTCATGACTCTGTCCCTGGCCGTCAGCGCCAACGCCTTCAAGGATGACAAGAGCATCAGCGATGATTACGCTGAGTCTGTTGCCGTTCTGAATGGCATGGGTGTGTTCAAGGGTTATGAGGACGGTTCCTTCAAGCCCGAGGGCAACATCACCCGCGCTGAGGTAGCTACGATCGTCTATCGTATCTACACTGCCGACGTCGCCAAGAACGATAAGTCCGGCCTCTATGCCACTTATAACAAGTTCAGCGACATGGCTGGTGCCGGTTGGGCTCAGGGCTACATCGGCTACTGCGCCAACGCCTCCCTCGTCAAGGGCTATCCCGATGGCACCTTCAAGCCGTCCGGCAAGGTCACCGGCTATGAAGTCCTCGCCATGATCCTCCGCGCTGTCGGTTACGACAAGAACAACGAGTTCTCCGGCGCTGACTGGGCGCTCCATGTTGCGCAGACCGCGCAGCAGCTCGGCGTTCTGGACAGAGTGGCGAAGACCACCGACCTGAACGCTCCCGCTTCCCGTGAGCTGGTCGCTGAGCTCCTGTTCCAGGGCATCCAGAAGGCTCAGGTCACCTACACCCCGGCCTTCGGCTATGTGACCGATAAGGTCATCAGCACCAAGACCAACAGCCTCGGCGAGAAGAACTTCAAGCTCGCTTCCGCTGCTGCTTCCGACAAGTGGGGCCGTCCCGCCACCAAGTGGACCTACAACACCGGCGACAAGGCCACTACCTTCGTTGAGAAGCCCAACCTGACCTACACCAAGGCTGTTACTGAGTGCGACGTCGCTCACGACGCTGGCCTGAAGGTCGACACCGCTTACACCCTGTATGTCAACGGCCAGAAGCAGCCCACGACCTACACGGTCAACCTGACCGACACCGTCACCAAGATGGGTGCTCAGGGCCGTCTGGTTGAGGTCTATGACGATACCATCGTCATGATCGACACCTTCCTCGCCAAGGTCACCTATGTTGCTCCTGCCGCTTATGACGCTCAGGGCCACCTGCGCACCGAGGTTACCATCAAGCTCGATGTCTATGCTACCAAGGGCTCCACTGCTGCTACCACGCTCACCCTCACCAACGGCGAGGATGCGTATCCGTATGCTGTCGGCGATTACGTTCTCCTGAACGCCTTCACCAACGCTGTTAACAGCGCTACCGAGAGCGGCCTCATCAAGACCGGCGCTGACAAGTACGGCGAGATCGTTTCCAAGGCCACTTCCATTGACGGCGCTCAGAGCGTGATCTACTACAACGCCAAGCAGCACAACGTCGAGGGCACTGTCTATGACGATGCTGCCAAGTTCTACTTCGACAACGCGGTGGCCAGCACCAACAAGTTCACCTGGTTCTTCGATCAGTACAACAACCTCATCGGTAACGTTGAGATCGCTGCTGCTACCAGCTACGGCGTCATCAACTCCATCTGGTGGGCTGGCAACGCTGCGGACGGTTCCGGCGTTGCTAAGGCGAATGTCACCTACATGGACGGCACCACCGCTGTGGTCGACCTGAGCAAGATGACCTACTTCGACGATACTGCTTCCGGCGTTGTGGCCCCCAAGATTGCGACCGGTAAGGTCACCCACAGCACCGGCATCCAGAACAAGGTCATGAAGGTTGATGGTGACTACTTCTACGTTGACTCCTACATCAACACCAACGCTGTCTGTGATGTCAACGGTATCCTGAACGGCCACCTCTTCCAGTTCACCACCCAGGCAAACGGCACTCTCGCCGCTGTCGAAGTCGCTACCGGTGTTGACGCCAAGTTCTTCAACGAGAACCTGTTCGTCAGCAAGAACACCCAGTACAACGGCAAAAACCTGATCGTTGACGATGCCACCGTCTTCCTGGTCCGCAACAACACTACCAATCCCTACACCTTCAAGTCCATCGTTGGTCTCGGCAACATCGACAACTATGCTCAGGCTGAGGTCG
>OLZI01001736.1_pt1 | contig 11189 bp, 8 predicted proteins | sample 1674061 | NCBI WGS metagenome assembly OLZI01 (sample SAMEA103958139, study PRJEB25191) | human gut metagenome | biome: human-associated habitat [ENVO:00009003]; feature: intestine environment [ENVO:2100002]; material: feces | place: Germany | collected 2013/2015 | reverse complement strand
CATCTGCCGCACCTCGCTCGCCGTATCGGCACTTAGAATTATGCGGTATTGCCCTGAACCTTTTTGTGTGAAAAATTTACAAGGGAAAGATTGTATTCACCCGGTTAATCGGGTATAATATTTTACAGACCCATCCCTTTTAGAATACGCGGAGGAAAAGTATTATGATGAAGAAATCCACTTTTGGCGCCATTCTGGCGTTTTTGTTTGCTGCTGCCGGTGCCCTGACTGCCGCTGCGCTCTACCTGCGCCGCCGCGAAAAGGAACTGGACGAATACGAGCGCCTGCTGTACAGCGATGACGGCGACGATTATGACGATGACGACGAATATCTGCCCATCGACAATGAACCGACAGAAGCCGCCGAAGAAAAGGCTGCTGACGATGCTGAATAAGCCGGAACAGCCAGCAGAAAAGTGAAAATGGCCGGGCTTCGGCCCGGCTGTTCGTGTTTCTTGCAATCAATAGTGATACTTATTAAATGATAAAAAGGGCTCAGATAAACCATAAGGCGCTGCTAAAAATAAGAAAAATGACGGTAGTGACTATAAAATCAGACTGAATTTCGATTTTTCTGCTGTGCCAAGGAAAGGGAACGCCATGAAAAAGCTCTTGCTGTGGCTGGTTATGGTGGTGGTTATGCTGGCGGTGCTGCTGGGCGGTGCCGGGTACGCCATGTACGCTATGACGGGCGATGACAAACTTCCCACGCAGCACCCCACTTTGGGCGATACGGAACTGGAACCGATCGGCTATGACTGGAGTGTGCCGGTGCTGGGCAATGTGCTGAACCGCACGTTTGAACAGCCCAGCACCCTGACGGTGCAAAAGCTGGGCGAAATGACGGAAGCTGCCCCGGAGCTGGTTTTGCCGGACTGGGCGCAGCGCACGACCCTTACGCTGAAAGATTCGGCCGGCAGTGTTGTGGTGCAGGGGGATGCCGCTGCCTTTGCGATGTATGCTTACCCCAAAAATGGCAGCTATGAGCTGACCCTGACCGCTTACCGCAACACAGCGGACCCCGGCGATGCCACCGGCTGGTACCGGTACTGTGCATCTTATACCATGAACATCCAGCCCAAGGCGGTGCTCAGCAGTGAGCGCGTCAGCCAGGGCGGCGTGGCGGCACTGGTCATTACCGGCATTCTGGATGGCAGCGAGCCAACCGTGGAAACCGACCTGGGGGATGTATGGTTCCGCCCGGTGACCGGTGGGTATATGGGCTATATCCCGGTAACCTATAATACCGAGGGCGGCCCCCATACCCTGACCGTGACCTGCGGCAGCCTGACCCAGGAGCTGACCCTGAACGTGATGCAGAGCGAGGCCAAAACCGTGGATGTGGCCGCAGAGGCAGACATACCAGGCGCAGCAACGGAATATAAAAATGCGATCTGGCCCCTTTACACACAGGGCAGCAGCGAAAAGCTGTGGCAGGGCAATTTTGCCTCGCCGGTGCCCAGTGCGATTCTGGCGGATTACGGCGCGCGGCTGCGCACCGATGGGACCATTACCGGCCGGGCAACTGGCATCAATTATAACGCCGCAGCGGGTACCGCCGTTACGGCACCGCAGGCGGGTACTGTGGTGTACGCCGGAACGCTGGCGCTGACCGGCGGCACTGTGGTGATTGACCATGGCTGCGGGGTTAAGAGCTATCTGTTTGGGCTGGATGCCGTAAAGGTGCAGCGTGGGCAGAGCCTTGCCCGCGGCGAAGAACTGGGCACCACCAGTGAGGAGCATACCCTGATCTGGGAGCTGCGCATTGGCAGCAAGTCCGTTGACCCTGCTGCCGCCCTGACGGGCAGCAGCGGCCTTTTGTACCGCGAAACAATGTAACAAAATAGAGTTAGAGCAACGATAAATCGCAAATGTTGGTGGAGAAAGCGATGGACGAAGAGAAGGTAACACAGACTGCGATGGAGCCGGCGCAGCAGCCAAAGCCCAAAGCCAAGGGCGGGCAGCGCACGCAGGGCAAAACCGCTCCAGGCACGGGGCGAGGCAGGATGGCCAAACCCCATGCCAGCAATAGCAATACTGCGCACCGCAAAACGGGCACGCAAAAACAAAAAAGCGAACCCCAAAATACAAAATCCCCGCAAGAACCAAAAACGCGGGCGGAACAAGCCGAGCAGACCGAAGCTGCCGCCCCGGAACAGGTGGCAGCCAAGCCCAAAGCGCCGCGCAGCGGGCAGGCAGGCGGCAAACGCCGCCGCAAAAAGGCTGCCCCCAAGCCGGAAGCAAAACCGCAGCAATATGCTGAGCCCCAGCCGGAACCCCCGGAAGCGCCGGAAAAACCGCAAACGCCGGAACCTGCCGCTGTGGCCGAACCGGCTGAAGCAGCCGCCGCGCCGGAAATGCCGGAAAAGGCGGTGCAGGAACCCAAAGCCGCGCAGCTGCCCCAGGCCACGGAGCCGGAGGATGACGAACCGGAACTGACCCCGGAACAGCGCGCTGCAGCAGAGCGGCGCAAGGCGGAGATCACCCGAACGGTCCAGGTTTCGATTGAACAGATCGAGGATGCCGAAGCAGAACAGGCGGAGAAAGAGGCAGATACGCCGGAATCGGCTGGCGGCAAAGTGGGCCGCGCCGTGCGGCTGCTGATCGGCTGGCTGCTGCTGGTGGTGCTGCTGGCGGGTATGATCGCCGCAGGCGGCATATACTGGCTGTACAAAAAAGCCACGCCGGATATGATTCCTGCCGTTACGGTAACAGTGGAGGGCCAGCAGCTGGACCCCGTGGCGTACCATTGGCAGGTGCCGGTGGCAGGCAACCACCTTAAGCGTACCTATGCCGAGACACTTTCCAGCACTCCCACAGCGCTGGAATCTGATTTTGGCGGCGGCACCATGACGCTGCGGGTGACCCCAGCGGACTGCAGCACCGAAGTGACCGTTAAGGACGAGAACAAGCAGAAAGTGTTCAGCGGCAGTGCCCAGGAATTTGCCGCCTACCGCTTTACCACGCCTGGCAGCTACACCGCCAAGCTGGTGGTCAGCAGCGGCGAGGGTTACCAGAGCGAACCGACAGTTTCGGGCCACCAGACCTATGAGTTCACATTTGATGTAACGATTAAGGCTACCGTGCGGCTGAATACCCAGGCTGTTACGCCGGGTGGCGTTGTGGCCGTAAAGGTAACGGGCCAGCAGACGGATACCAAGCCAAGCCTGACGGCAGAACTACCGGATACCGGCTTCCGTGCCAGCGCGACCGGCGATGGCTGGGTGGCTTACCTGGCGGTCCCGCTGGAAACCGAGCCTGGCAGCTATACCATCAAGGTCACCGTGGACGGTGAGGTGCAGGAGCTTACCCTGAACGTGAGCAAGAGCGCCGCATCTTTTCGGGATTATACTTCCAAGTTCAGGCTGGTCACACCGTATGTCGGCGCGGATGATACCCCGCAGGAAGTGCTGGACCTGCTGGATACGGCATCGGATACCATCTACTGGGCGGACACTGGGTTTGCTTCGCCGTTCAGCGATAAGGTGGAGGTCACCCTGCCGTATGGCCTGACCGAATATGTCAACCGTACCCAGACCGAGCGCAAGAACAACACCGGTACCGGCCGCACCAGCATCAATGTGGTGCTTTCCGGCAGGTGCGACCTGATTGCCCCGGCGGGCGGCAAGGTACTGCTGGCGGAAAAATTGCCCAATGTGGGCAATACGCTGGTGATCGAGCACGGCGCAGGCGTAAAGACTATTTACTATGGCCTGCGCAGGCTGACGGTAGAAAAAGGTGCAATCGTGGCCCAGGGCGATGCCCTTGGCACCACCGACAAAGCTACCGTGGTGGAAGTGCGCGTGGGCAAAACCCCCGTGGAGCCGCTGCGTATCCTGCGCGGTCAGTGCGATGCCCTGCGCAGCTATTAAAACGGAGCATAACCAATAAATAGAAAAATTCCCCTGTCTGTATTCTTTGTGATGCAGGCGGGGGAACTTTTTTGCGGCAGGCGTTTTTGATGTTCTGACGGAACCATGCCGCCCACCCCGGCATAACATGGAACAAACGGCCAGATACAACACCGGGGGGAAGCATTATGGCGGCAGCATGTAATTTGACTTTTTGTGTGGTTGGGCGGGATGCCCGCCAACTGGCGGCGGCGCGGGCGCTGCAGAACAGCGGCTATACCGTGCTGGGGGCAGAGGGGGCCGGGCAGGCGGATTACATCCTGCTGCCTATGCCGATGGATGCCGAGGCGGCGGACCTTGCCCGCATCCTGCGCGCCGCCCGCCCCGGTACGCTGGCCCTTGGCGGGCGCATCAGCGAACCGGTGCGCAAAGCGGCGCAGGCCGCCGGGGTGGAGTTGGTGGATTACTTTTTGCGGCCGGAGCTGGCCTGCCTGAACGCAGTACCCACTGCGGAAGGGTGCCTGGCCCTGCTGATGCAGCTGCGCCAGCGCACGATATGGGAAAGTGAGTTCCTGGTGTTGGGGTATGGGCGCATTGGGCGGGCGGTGGCCCGGCGGCTACAGGCATTGGGCGGGCAGGTGACCATTGCCGCCCGCGCGCCGGAACAGCGGGCCGCAGCGCGCTGCGCGGGGCTGCATGCCGCACCGCTGACCGCGTTGGAACAGCTTCTGCCGCACTTTGATGCGGTCATCAACACCATACCGGCCCCGGTGCTGGGAGCGGCCCAGCTGCGCTGCCTGCCCAGGGGGGCGCTGATCCTGGACCTTGCCAGCCGCCCCGGCGGAACGGATTTTGCCGCCGCGCGGGAACTGGGCCTGCGTGCGGAACATGCCTTGAGCCTGCCCGCCCGCTGTGCGCCCGAAACCGCCGGTGCGCTGGTGGCGCATACCGTGGAAGTGATTTTACAGGAGCGTGCCGCCACGGCCCGCAGCGAAAGGGGAGTGAGCTGATGAATTCCAGCCTGGAACCGCCGCGCACGGTGGTGTTTGCCCTGTGCGGCAGCTTTTGCACATTTGAAACGGTTTTGCCGCAAATCATCCGCCTGCGCGCCTGCGGGTGGGAAGTACTGCCGATGCTGAGCTATGCGGCGTCGGCGCTGGATACCCGCTTTGGCCGCGCGGCAGATTGGAAGCAGCGCCTGGAGGAAGCCACCGGCCACCGCCCGCTGGAGGATCTGCGGGAAGCGGAACCTCTTGGCCCCAAGCATATGGCACAGGCACTTGTCATTGCTCCCTGTACCGGCACAACGATGGCGCTGCTGGCGGCGGGCATCAGCGCAACGCCGGTCACGCTGGCGGCCAAAAGCATGCTGCGCGGCGGCAGGCCGGTGGTGATCGGGGTATCCACCAACGATGGGCTTTCCGGCAGCGTGGGAGCGCTGGCGGCGCTGCTGCAGCGCAAAAATTATTATTTCATTCCCTTTGGCCAGGACGACAGCTACAAAAAGCCCTGCAGCCTGAAAGCGGATTTTACCCAGCTGCCGGATACGCTGGAAGCCGCTCTGCGCGGGGTGCAGCTGCAGCCGATTTTGCTGTAAAACCCGTGGAACAGAGCTGTTTTGTGCGGGTGCGGCATATGATAGAAAAGGGCGCTTTGGTGTGGGAACAAAGAGGGGCGGTGCGGCAATGGAATATATCGAAGTAACAGGCGGGAACCCGTTGCGGGGGAGCATCCGCCCGGCAGCGGCCAAAAACAGTGTGCTGCCCCTTTTGGCGGCAACGCTGCTGTGTGCGCAGCCCTGCACCCTGCGCCGGGTGCCCCTGCTGCGGGATGTGCAGACCAGTTTGGATCTGCTGCGGGCTGTGGGCAGTGGGGCGGCCTGGGCCGGGCAGGACCTTGTCACCCAGCCAGCCCGGCAGATCAGCGGGCGGGTGCCCACGGCGTTGGCGGGGGCTATGCGGGGGTCGGTGTTTTACCTGGCACCGCTGTTGACCCGCGCGGGCTGGGCAGAGCTGCCGCTGCCCGGCGGGTGCAGACTGGGGCCGCGGCCCATTGATATCCACCTGGCCGGGCTGACGGCCATGGGGGCACAGGTGTGCGCGGCGGCAGAGTGCGTGGTGCTGCGCCGCCACGGCGTTTTGCGTGGTACGGATTTTGCTCTGCGCCTGCCCAGCGTGGGAGCAACCCTGACCCTGATGCTGGCGGCTTGCTGTGCGGCGGGCGTTACCACCCTGCGCGGTGCGGCGTGCGAGCCGGAAATTGCGGATACAGCCGCTTTTTTGAACGCCTGCGGGGCAAAGATCACGGGGGCGGGTACGCCGGTGGTCTGCATCCGAGGTACCGGCGGCGAGCTGTTGGACGGCTGTGTGCATACCGTGCTGCCGGACCGCATTGCCGCAGCGACTTATGCGGCAGCCGCCGCCATTGCAGGCGGGCGGGTGACGGTAACGCAGTGCAGTCCGGTGTGGCTGGCGGCGTTTCTGGACTTTTTGCAGGGCAGCGGCTGCGAGGTTGCCCGCGGGGAAAATGAGTTTAGCATCACGCGGGATCAGGATACAAAGCTGCGCGGCGGTCAGGAACTTGTAGCGGCTGCTTACCCTGGCCTTGCCACAGATACTGCCCCGCTGGCTGCAGCGGTGCTGCTGGGGGCGGAGGGAGCATCCCGCATTTATGACGGCCTGTTCCAAAACCGCTTTGCCTGTGCGCAGGGCTTTGCCGCCCTGGGGGCTGATGCCCGCAGCGAGGGACGGCTGCTGTACCTTGGCGGCAACGCAAAACTGCATGGTGCCACTGTGACTGCACCAGACCTGCGGGGTGGGGCAGCACTGGTGCTGGCGGGCCTTGGTGTGGGGGACGGGAGCTGCGTGCGGGTGCTGGATGCCGGACATATCCGGCGCGGCTATGCCGACCTGGCGGGGGATCTGCGCCGCCTGGGGGCCGACTGCCGGGCAGGCCGCACCGGGACAGAAGCTGGCAGACAGACGAAAAAACTGTAAAAATATTGTCATAATTCACCAAAGCTCCGCAAAACCTGCGGGGCTTTTTGTGATACCCACAAATGTGAACATCTATTTTTTGGCTTTTTAGCGTGTGGGTATTGAAATTATTTGCAGAATTTGTTATTCTTATAAACAGTTATATGCGATATCTTAGGAAGAGCTGGCTGCACCGCAACGCGCGTAAGCAAAGTTTGGGGTGTGGGGCGGCACTTCCTTTATGGGGGTCAGTGTGTCCGCTGGCGGAAATCCGGCCCTGTTGCATTTGCAATTTTATATTCTTTAGGGGGATACACTTATGGCGTTCGTTCTCGATGAAGAGATGCAGAATGTAACCAACATTAAGGTTATCGGTGTTGGCGGCGGCGGCGGCAATGCTGTGAACCGCATGGTTGAAGCTGGCCTGAATGGCGTTGAATTTGTAGCAATGAATACCGATCAGCAGGCACTGGTCAACTCCAAGGCTACCCAGAAGGTTCAGCTTGGCGCAAAGCTGACCAAGGGCCGCGGCGCTGGTGCTGACCCGGAGGTCGGCCAGCGTGCAGCGGAGGAAAGCAAGGATGAGATCGCCAATGCACTGAAAGGTGCCCAGATGGTGTTCATCACCGCCGGCATGGGCGGCGGCACCGGCACCGGCGCTGCACCGGTCGTGGCCGAAACGGCCCATGACCTGGGCATCCTGACCGTCGGTATTGTCACCAAGCCCTTTGCCTTTGAGGGCAAGCGCAAGATGAGCATGGCCGAACAGGGTATTGCCAACCTGATGATGCATGTAGACAGCCTGATCGTGATCCCGAACGAGCGGCTGAAGCTCATCAGCCAGGAAAAGATCACCCTGATGAACGCTTTTGAAGCAGCCGATAACGTGCTGCGCCAGGGCGTTGAGAGCATCTCCAGCCTGATCAATGTTCCCGCTTTCATCAACCTCGACTTTGCTGACGTCCGTTCCATCATGAAGGATGCCGGCTTTGCCCACATGGGCGTTGGCGTTGCCAAGGGTGCAGGCAAGGCAGAAAACGCTGCCAAGGCTGCAATCTCCAGCCCGCTGCTGGAAACCAGCATTGCCGGTGCACGCGGCGTTATCATCAACATTACCTCCAGCCCGGATATCGGCCTGGACGATGTTGAGACTGCTGCTTCCATGATCACCCAGAGCGCACATCCCGATGCGAACATCATTTGGGGTACTGCGTTTGACGAGCGCCTGCAGGATGAGATGAGCATTACCGTTGTGGCTACCGGCTTTGAAAGCACGCCTGGCGTGGACGAGCCCATCCAGGCTGTTGTGAACGCCCAGCGCGCTGCCGCAGGCGCTGCACCTGCTGCTGCCCCGGCTGCACCGCGCCCGGCCGCTGCACCTGCTCCCGCCCCGGCTCCGGCCCCGGCCGCTGATCCGGTCATCCCCAACCCGGTATTCAGCAATGTGTTCAACCCCAATGTTGACACCCCGGTTTCCACCGCCCCCGCTGCCAAGGAAGATGACAGCAGCGAAGATGACGGTGATTACTTCAACGATCTGCTCAGCATCCTGAACAAGCGTTCCTGATCGCTGCGCGTTCTCTATCCTTTGCGGCTGCGGGCAGGCATGCTCGCATAAAAAACAAAACGGCCCGCTGACCAGTTTAGGAGGAAAGCTATGCCCAGCAGCCAAACCTTATCAGCCCTGCAGGAAAAAGGGTTCCGAACCACGTTCCGGGGCTTTGATAAAAATGATGTGCTGGCTTACCTCAATGCACTGGACAACGAAAACCGGCAGCACAGCGCAGAGCAGGAAGAGCAGATTGCCCAGCTGCAGGCCCAGCTGGATAAAATGCGCTCTGAACAGTCCGCTGCACGTGCCTGTGTGGAAAAGCTGCAAAGCGATCTTTCAGCCGCTAACCAGCGCGCCGAAGCTGCGGAAAAATCGGCTGCCGAGGTGGTTGCCCGTGCCAAATCGGTAGAAGAGCGCGCCACGGCAAACCTGAGCCGCAATAAAGAAAATCAGCAGGCTGTGGTGGAATGGCAGTTCCGTTGCCGCGATCTGCAAAAACAGATCGACGAGTACGAAAAGCAGATTGCTGAATACGAGGCGATGATCCCCAAAGGCGGTATGCCTGCCCCCAAGCAGGAACCGGCCCCCGCACCTCAGCCTACCCCGCAGGAAAAGCCGGAGCCGGCCCCGGAACCGAAGGCACCCCAGGCTGATGTGACCGAGGAAGCCCGCATTGAGGCCCGTCAGATTTTGATGGAAGCCCGCCTGAAAGCTGATGCGGCCGAAGAACGCCTGAAACAGCAGGCTGAAGAGCAGCAGGGCCGCATGACAGAGCATGCCCGCGATTTGGCCGCAAGCCTTGCCATGCTGCGTGAGCGTGTGACCCGCGTGGATGAACGCCTGAGCGCCGCCACTGCGGACCTGGATGATGCCACCACGGCAATTTATCAGGCACTGGATGCAACCGGTGCGGATTTTGAAGCCTTTGGTGCGGAGCTGCGCCACTTTGGAGAGAACGCCGCAAAGGAAAATTATCCCGCTGCCCAGGCAAAGGTGCGCCATAATAAGCCTGCTCAGCCAGCTGCCAAACGGGTGCGCCCTGTGCGCAACCAGCCGCAGGTGCAGGCCAATAATGCAAACACCCACCGCCTGCGCCGCGCAGGTGATACCCGCCGCAGTGTGAGCCAGGACCTGAATGCCGAGCTGGAACGTTTGAATCAGCCGGCGGCCGCAAGAAAGTAAATACATAACCCGGCAGCCCGCGGAGCCTTGGTTTCGCGGGCTGCTTTTGTATTTGACCTGCAAAGTGTGGAAGTGCCGGATGCCCGCAGTGTTGTGCGACTGCGCGGAGTGTAACGGTTCCCCCTGTGAAATAAGCCGCATAAGGGTTGTACAAGAGCAGGACAACACGAACAAAATAAATACTTTGTATAAAACAATTTTATATAAACAAATTGTATAAACGAATAAAGGGCGAAAGGAGGCCCCCGATGGGAAAAATTCAGTTCCCGAACCTTCGCGCACTCCCGGCCGGTCCGCGCTGGCTGGCGTATGGCGTGCTGCTGCTGTGTGCCATTCTGGTGGGCGGTGTGATCACAGCCTATGGCGGCATGCTGCTGGTGGTGCTGATGTGGGCTGTCTGCATGGGCGGGCTGTGCCTGCTGCTGCACTTTACCTGGCAGACGGTGTTCCCCGGTCAGAGGGTAGCACAGGATAAAACGTTCCTGCGCAGTTGGCTGGCTGGCTCCGCTGTGGGCGTTGCGGTCATCGCTGCACTGGTGTGCTACCGCCAAACGGTGTACAGTGATGACGCGATCAACTATTTTGCTAAGCAGACACTGCTGTTCGGCAGCTTTGGTCAAAGCGGATTTTACGGCATTCATGTGCTGCTGGAAAGCCTGTTGACGGCGGACTATAAGATGTTCATGAATCTCTTTATCAGTGTGCCGTATCTCTTTACCGGGCGCAGCATCAATGCGTTTATGGTGTGCTATGCCATCACCTGCTTTGTGCCCATGTGGTTTGCGCTGCTGATGGGAGCAAAATACCTGGCCCAGCAGTTGCCCGCTTGCCATACGGCGCTGTATTACCCGCTGTGTATGGCGGTTATGGTGCTGTGGCCCATGTTTTTGTGGCCTGCCACCCACGGCATGCCGGATGCCTTTGGCCTGACTTTTGCCGCAGTGATCGCCCTGCTGTGCGCGGATTACCGGTTTGAAACGCTGCCCTGGCCGCGGCTGTTGGCGATTTTTGCTGCAACGTTTGCCCTGATCCTGACCCGGCGCTGGTACATGTTCTGGATCTTGGCGTTTTATGCTGTGTATGTGCTGGCGGTGCTGGTGGGGGCGGTGCGCCGCAAAACGCTGGGGAGTACCCTCAAACATATGCTGCTGTTCGGCGTGCCCAGCGCTGTGATCATCGTGGGGGCGCTGCTGCCCACCTTCAAAACCATCCTGACAACCGACTACGCCGATATTTACGGCGCTTACTACGGCGGCGGCTTTGGCAACAACTGCCTGGGCCAGCTGCGCACCCAGGGACTGATCTGGCTGGTGCTCTGCGCGGCAGGCTTGGTGTGGCTGCTGTATTGCCGCAGCACCCGTGCACAGGCTATTGTAGCCGCCGCGGCCAGCCTGGGGGCGATGGTGCTGTTTACCCGTACCCAGTCCCTGGGCGACCACCAGAGCCTGATCCTTGCGCCTTTTTACCTGTTGATGCTGTTTGGCCTGTGCGCCAAACTGACCCAGCAAAAGGCAAAGCCCTGGCTGCGCAATGCTGCGGCGGGTGTTCTGGCCATATTTTTGGTGGTCAACTTCGGCAACGCCCTGCGTCTGCCCGGTAAAAACGTGCAGACCCTGGCCCTGAGCAGCG
>OLZI01001718.1_pt1 | contig 11279 bp, 5 predicted proteins | sample 1674061 | NCBI WGS metagenome assembly OLZI01 (sample SAMEA103958139, study PRJEB25191) | human gut metagenome | biome: human-associated habitat [ENVO:00009003]; feature: intestine environment [ENVO:2100002]; material: feces | place: Germany | collected 2013/2015 | reverse complement strand
CCACGTCGGAAACGGAAAGGCTGTGTCCCTTAAAATCTTTCGGGTGGTCGATATTAAAGCGGGTGTAAATATCTTCAAGGGAAGTCCCCTCCGTAAGCTCTGCGGAATAGACAAGGGCATAGTTTTTCGGGTCTACCCGGTGTCCTGTGGCAGTCAGACGGTCGTAAGGTTCAAAGCGCAAGTCCCTTGTTTCGTTCCCGCCTTTTATCTGATAAATGGAAAAGGTGTCTTTGTCCTGTGGGGCTTCCTGTTCCGGCTGCTCCTGTACTGGTTGTTCCTGTGCAGCTACCATTTGTTGCCGGATATGCGCCCGCTGTAACTCGTTAGGCTTTTCCCCGGTAAGGGGTGCAATCGCTTTCACATAATCAGCCGCATAGTAGGCGTTACTGGTAAGCTGCCGCTGCCATGCCCCTGCTTTTGGCGACCAACGGAAGCCATTACTTTTTAGGGCTTCCCGCGTGGCTTCGTCCGGCTTATCCTCAAAGAAGATTTGCAGTCGGTTCGCTTCGGTGTTTGCTTCCACCTTGCCGCCGTCAAATTCCCAACCCACAAAACCGATTTCTTTTTGCTGTGAAAGGGATTTGATACGGTCTTTCACGCGCCGGATTTCTGCGCTGTTGTTGGATAACGCCCAAGTCGCAAAGGGCTTGTCCTCCAAATGCCAACTGCTCGCCATGTCCGCTTTCAGTTTTTCCAGTTCCTCCGGCGGTAAATGCGGGCAGCCGTCAAGGGTCTTATGCTTACGGTAATAGGCGTTTACGGCTTTCATGGTTTCCTGTGATTTTTCAAGGCTTTCCAGTTTCTTTTCTAACTTCTGTACTGCCTGCGGGTCGTCTGCACTGATCCCGCCCATGCCGGTACTGCGGATTTTATCAAGAAGCCCCTGTATGTCCTGCCATTCCCGGTAATTGCTGTCGCGGGCTGCGTTCTGCTTTTCTTTCTTCCTTGTGGGGAAGTTAGAGCCGCCCGCAATCAGGATAGAGGGAACACGCGCGTCAATCTCATAGCCTTTATTCATGTTCGCCGCCAGTTTCCGGGCATAGGTGTCAAGCAGGCTGTCGATTTTCTCATGGTACATCGGGTCTACCCGCTGTTTCTGCCTTTCTGCAAGCTGTATGGCTTCATCAACGTAATGCCTGTATTCAGCCGTCGCGCTGCCTTGCTTATAATCGGAAAAGCTGTTCATATCCTTTGCACGTTTGGCGGCAGCTTCATTGATAGGATAATAAGGGGCGGCGGGTGCAGCCTGTTCCGGCTGTGTTTCTTTTTCCTGTACCGGGGCTGTTTCTTCGGGAAGCTCCGGCGTGGCGGCTTCTGCTTCGGGCTGTTTGGTAGCTTCCTGTGCGGGTTGTGCCTGTTCGGTGGTCTGTTCTTTATCCTGTGCCTTTTGGATTTCTGCAAAATGCCCGTCTATGGTATCAATCAGACTTGCGGCGGTACTGCGGATTGTTTCAAGAGAGCCTTTCAGTTCTGCAAGTTCTTTTCCGCTGCTCCACCCGGCGATATATCCAAAAGAATAGTCCGACGTATCAAGCCCGTAATGTTGGCAGACAGCATAGGCGACGCTTTCCGCCTGTACCTCGCGGGTACGGCGGTCGGGGCGTTCCGGCATAGCAAGGGCGGTATCATGCAGCGTGGCGTGGGCGATTTCATGGATTGCGGTCTTGATATTCTGCAATTCGTCCATGCCCTCGTTGATGAAGATACGCTTTTCCTCATAATTGCAGCGTCCTTTTACGCCGCCGCTTAGTGCTTCAAATCCCATAGCAAAGGGAGAAGTCTTTTCAAGGGCAGCGAAAAAATCCTTGTATTGTTCCACGTTGCCCGTCAGCTCATAGGTAAGGGCAGGAAGCTCCTTTCCCTCGGTCTGTGAAATATCAAAGACAGATACCACACGAAAGGCGGGTATCTTGATTTCCTTTTCCTCGGTAACAGGTTTCCCGTCCTTATCGAAAACAGGCTTTTGCGTGTCCGGGTCGATTTTTTCCACCTGTTTCTTAACGATAAACGGGGACGGCGCAAGTATCTTGATAGCTTTTTCTCCGGGCTTTACATGGCGGTCAAATTCCTTTTCCCATTGTTTATAGCCTTTCACAAGATTGCCGCCCTGCATGGCGATAAGGATTGTATTGTTAAGGCTGTAATCATGGAATTTTGACATAGTACGCAAATAATCGGCGTAACGGTCGCTTTCATACAGTCCTAAAATCCCTTGTTCCAGTCGGTCGGTAATCTCTTTCATTTTGTCAGCAGGCTTTTCAGAAGATAGGATAATTGGGAGAACCGGGGGCTGCTTTGTGGCGGCGGTCGGTATGGCTGCGGAAGCGTCAAGGTCTGCCTGTTCCTTTTCCTGTACTGGCGGCTGCGGCGTTACCCGGTATTCCTCCGGCACGTCGCGCCCGTCATACCATTCTGTAAAGGTATTACGGTTATTGTAGATATAGCCCTGCTCGGTAAATCTGCCCCCGTCATTGATAGCAGCGTCCCGCCCGTATTCCTCATACATGAAATATTTTTTTGCTTCTTCGGGCAGCTCCAACTCGTCCAGTTCTTCAATCAGATAATGCCCGTAATCTTCCTCACTCTGTACGGACGGATAAAGCCAGTAACAATCAAGGTTTTGTGCAAGGTTGATGATGTCCTGCAAGTCCCTTGTATGGTCGCCGTATTCCATAGCTGCAACAAATTTTTCCCGGTCGTCGTCAAACTGCATTTTCAAAAGTTCGCTCAAATAGTTCAGTTCGTCAAGGCTTTCAAGCTCGGTCAATTTTCCTGCCAGTCCTGCAATAGAGGACTGGTATTCTGTGATATGCAGCTCCCCGTAGTTTTTGCCGTCTATCCCGATACGGTCAAAGACTTCTTTCAAATGCTCGACAGTCGTGGGGAATGATACCCATTCGCCCGCAGGTCTGCCCTCGGTGTACTTTCCAAGATTAGAAAGATACCCGCTTAAAATCGTTTCTTCCATGCGCTCGCTCCTTTCTTTCTCAATCATGCGGTGCATAAGTTCGTAGTCCTCCATGCTCATGCTCCCGTCAAGTAGATAGGGGTCGGGTTCTTCGCCGTCCCGGTAGGCTTTTTCAGAGAAAGGCAGCCCCGCAGCGTGGGCGGCGGCTCTTGCTTCCTCGATAAGCTCCGGCGGCAGCCTGTCGTCGTGGGCTTCGATAAATTCCCCGATATTGCTATATCCGTTTTCGTAGTGGCGGCGCACCCCGGCGGTCAGCTCGTCAAGGTTCCTATCCTCGCCAAGATAGCCGGAGTAATAGCCGTTTACCACAACGGCGGCAGGGTCAGCCTGTTTGATTTCTTCCATGCGGCTTCTGTCCTCCGGGTAGAGAATATCGCTCATTTCAAGGTGGAAATATTCTGCGTTCCAAGAGCGTCCCGTTTTCCAAAACGCCACCCAAGCGATACCGTCCCTTAATTCTTCTTGATAGTCCTTTACGGTGTCCCGTAAACTTGCCATGTGTAACCTCCTTTCTGCTGTTTCAGAGGGTTTGGGAAACTTCCCAACAAGCAAAAATCCCCGCCGTTCTCGGTAGAGAAAGCAGGGATTTTACGGAAAAGGGTACTCTTTTCCTATGCTTGCTATTCAGTTATTTTTTCTTCGGTAGTTCAATGCGGTAGTTGACATATTTCCCGCCCGTATCAGCCAATACGATAGTTCCTTCGTAGGTTTTGCCCGTCTTTGGGGAATAGAGCTTTTTCACATTTACCTTGCCGGATTTTAAGAGTGCGGCGGCAATCTTTGGGGTAAAGGTTACTTTTCGTTCTTCAAAGAAACGGTCATTTTTCCACATGGCAAAGATACATTGCTTATTACTGCAATAGTAGTTTTTCTTTCCCTCATAGACAGGAGAGCCGCAGCGTGGGCAGCTTCCCAATGTTTCCCGTTCCGGCTTGAACATCTGCGCTTTATCATCAGAAAGAAACGGATAGGTCTTTACCAGTTCCCGCGCCATATTCTCGATACCCTCCATAAATGCGGCGGGGTCTGCCTTGCCTTTTGCAATCTGCGTCAGATTGTTTTCCCATTCTGCGGTAAGCTGCGGACTTGTCAAGGTGTCCGGCAGGACGCACACAAGGTTGATACCGTCTTTTGTGGGAAGTAGCTGCTTGCCTTTTCGTTCCACAAAGCCGCCCTTTACCAGTTTTTCAATGACAGCGGCGCGGGTGGCGGGAGTTCCAAGCCCTTTGCGTTCTGCGTCCGGGTCGGTGTCCTCGCTTCCGGCGCGCTCCATAGCAGAGAGCAGCGACGCTTCGTTGTGAGGTTTTGGCGGTGTTGTGTCATGCTCCGTTACCGTTGCCGCCGGATTTTCAAAGGTCTGTCCCTCGGTAAATGGCGGCAGGGTCTTTTCTGTGTCGCTGTCTGCGTCGTCCGTTTCGGGCTTGTTCTTTAAGGCTGCCCTGTATCTTCGGTCAATCTCTTTCCACCCGTCGGACAGCACCGTTTTTCCCCTTGCGATAAAAGACTGTCCGGCACATTCAAAAACTGCTGTAACCGCTTCAAAGGTATGCGGTGCAGCGGTCGCCATAAGTAGACGCGCCCCGGAAAGGGTAAGGATATTCCTTTCGCTTTCCGGCAGCGCGGCAAGGTCGGTCTTTGCAAGCTCCATAGTCGGGATAATGGCATGGTGGTCTGATACCTTTTTACTGTTCAGAACCTTTCCAAGCTCCGGCGTGAAGTCTTTTCCCGCCATAAAAGAAAATTTCCCACAAAGCAGCTTGATAATGCCCGCCGCTGTGTCGCCCATGTCGTCGGTCAGAAATGCGCTGTCTGTTCTCGGATAAGTAAGCAAACGCTTTTCATACAAGGCTTGTGCAAGGTCAAGGGTCTGTTTTGCCGTATATCCGAACAGGCGGTTTGCTTCCCTCTGTAAAGAAGTAAGGTCAAAGAGCTTCGGCGGGGCTGCGGTCTTTTTCTCTTTCACAAGGGAAGTACAGACTGCTTTTGACACTTCGCAAGTCGTTTTTAATGCGTCGGCTTCTGCCTTATCTGAAATTCTTTCACTTGCAGCTTCCGCGCCGGATAAGGCAAGGCGCACATGGTAGTATTTTTCTTTCTTGAAAGTGGTAATCGCTGCGTCCCGGTCAACAAGCATTTTTAAGGTCGGGGTCTGTACGCGCCCCACGTTCAAGGTATGATTGTAAAGGACAGAGAAAAGGCGGGTGGCATTGATACCAATTAACCAGTCAGCCTTTGCCCTGCACAATGCGGAAGCAAAGAGCGCGTCGTATTCCTCGCCGTTCTTCAGACGGGAAAAGCCCTCTTTGATTGCGCTGTCCTCCATAGAAGAAATCCAAAGGCGGCGCATAGGTTTCTTGCAGCCCGCCATTTCATAAACAAAACGGAAAATGAGTTCTCCCTCGCGCCCTGCGTCGCAGGCATTGACGACTTCGGAAACGTCTGCCCGGTGCATAAGCTCTTTTAGGGTTTTGAATTGCTTTTCCTTGTCAGCGGAAACGGTGTACTTCCATTCCTGCGGCAAAATCGGTAAGCTGTCATAGCTCCACTTTTTATACTGTTCCCCATAGGCGGCAGCTTCCGCAAGCCCTACCAAATGTCCCACGCACCAAGAAACGATATAGCCGCTTCCTGTGAGAAATCCGTCTTTCTTTTCCTTTGCCCCAAGTACGGCAGCGATTGTCTGTGCCACACTGGGCTTTTCTGCGATAACTAAAATCAAATATAAGTTCCTCCTTTCAGCGTTCCGGCTCGGTTTCTTTTTTCTTCTGTACCTGTTTCAGACAGTACCCCACACAAGGGGACTGTCCCTTGTAAGGGCAGGAAGCGCAAGCCGGGGGATAAGGAACGGGCGGCGCATTATCACGCCGCCCGTTCGGTTTCTGTATCATCATCTTTTCAAAGGGATTGTCGGTAAACAGGGTCATAGGGTTTCTTCCTCCGTTTCTTCATCTTCGGGAGTTTCCCCGGTATCTGCTTCCGGCTCGTCCTCGTCGTAGTCCTCAAATTCAAAATCTTCAAGGTCGGTATCGCCCTTTACATTCTGCTTCGGCTTTAGAAACTTAAAGTAGTAGAACGCTGCGCCGCCACCAAGCAGGGCAAAGAGGACTAAGGCAAGCACCACACCGGGATTGCCGCCTTTTTCTTTCAGTTCTTCCGGCTGCTCCGTTGGTGTTGGGGTAGGTTCTTTGCCTGTGCAGCCTGTCATACTGGTAACACATACCGGGCAGGACGTGTTTACCTTTCCGGCTTCGCATTTCTCCGTACAGTTACAGATTTCCGGCTTTTTGGCAGCTTCGCCGTTTTCGGTCAGTGCCATAAGGTCGGCTTCGTCCACTTGATTTAGGAAATGTACGGTCTGTTCGCCCTCGGCGGCGCGGTCAATGAGGATATAGAAGTAGTTGCCGCCTTTGGTGGTAACAGTGATAAGCTGCTTATTGCCGCCGTAATCGTCAACCAGTGTTGCGTTTCCCTTTGGGGTAAGGGGCGGCGTTTCCTCTTTTTCCTCCACAATCACGCCGCTGTCGTTGGTCGCGTCCCTGGCGTTCGGCTCTGTGGCTGCGCCCTGTGCATAGGCAGAGACAGAAAAACCGCCCATAAGGATAAGGGCGGCACAAAGGGCAGTCATGGTCTTTTTCAGTTTATTCTTCATCTGCATTTTCCTCCTGTTCTTCGTAGTCTGCCGCTTCGGTAGCGTGTGCGGCGTTTATGCCGGGAATACCGCCGCCGGACAGCATAGCGTTAAGTTCCTGCGGGGTCAGACGCATAGCTCGTACAAGCTGCACGATTTCAAGGTTTTCCGCTTCGGTTTTCTGCGCTTCCAGTCCTTTTAACTTGTTCTGATACTCTGTGATTTTCTCGCGGGTCTTTGCGATTTCCTTATTGATACGGTCGATTTTATTGTTTGCCATAGGTCATTTCTCCTTTCTTTTTGGGGCTGCTTTACCAGTTCATCAGCCCGTAGCCTTTGATACATTGATAGTTAAGGTCATAGCTCTTTATCTTGCAGGCGTCGCCGGAATTGCCCTCAACGGTATAGACGCGGCTGCCGTCCCTGCCAAGCACAAGCCCCACATGGTCGGCAACGCCGTCTAAATCCCAATCGAAAAAGATAGCGTCGCCCGGTGCGATATTCTCATAGCCGCGTGCGCCCCATTGTCCCCTTGACTGGAACCAAGGAACGCCCTGCCATTCGCAGCCCGCAAAGCGGGGTTCGCTTTTTCCGGCTTGATTGTAGCACCATGACACAAAGCAGGCGCACCATTCCACGCGGCTGTTAAAGCCGTACCAAGACCAGTAAGGGTAGCCGCCCACGTTTCCGACTTGCTGTTTTGCAAGTTCCATAAGCTCTTGATTTCCGGGGCGCGTACCGTTTACAAACTCCACGCCGCTTAAATCCTCGGACGGGCTTCCATCGGGAGAACCGCCGCCAAAAATCAGCGGTTTGTTGCCGCTTGTTTCCAAGTACACATGGAACATTTCAAGCTGCTGTGGCGTAAGAAGTTCCTCCGCAAGCTCGGAAATCGGCTTATATGTCAGTTTCACATTCAAGATGTAATACTCATAAGGGACTTCCTCGGTGGTGGTTTCCCCGGTTTCCGGGTCGGTACTTGTTTCGGTGCGGTAGCGTATTTCCACTTCCTCGGTCAGCGTCAAGGTGTACTGCATGGAAAAGATACGTTCAAGCTCTGCCTGTGCGCTCTGCGGGGTGTAGCTCTGCAAGAGGGCGGTCAAGTAAGACGCAAGTTCGTGGGGGTTATGCCCGATACTGTCAAGGTCGTAGCGGTATTCATCATAGCCGGGGTGGGTGCTTTCGATATTGTCAATCTCACTTTGCAGGGCATTTTCCATAGCGGCGTAGTTCTGTTCCGTTGCCACAAGGTCGCTGTCCTCGGACGTGTAGGACGTGCCAAGCACCCCGTTTGTCAAGCCCGAAAACATAGCCCCGCAAGAGGACAGCCCTGCGGAAATCATAATAAAGAGAAGCAGCGTGGCAACTGCAATCAAAACACCCGCCGGGTGTCTTGCCGCAAATGCGGCGGCTTTCCTCGTTTCCTCGGCGGTTTTCTTCGCCGTCTTTCTTGTGGCTTCCGCTGCGGCTTTTGCCCCTCCTTTCTTTGCCGCCTTTGCATACTGGCGTTTTATCTGCTGTTTCTGCATGAAACGGGAAAGCGGGTTAGAAGTAAGCTGCGGGTTGTCGTGCAGGGTTTTGTGATACTGGAAGTTGACGTTTGCCTTAAATGCTGCCTTTTCTGCCTTTGCTGCTTCCCGGTAAGGTTTCAGCTTATGGCTGCGGTAGCCCTGTTTTAACTTCCGCGCCCCGTATTTCGCGCCGCGCTCGGCAAGTTCCTCCGATTTATGCGCCCCCTCAACGCCGGAATTGTCCTTTTCAACGGAATGTATCTTGTTGTGGACGAAAATACCCGCTTCCTGCGCGGGGCGGGATAGCGGGTTACTGTGGGCTTTGCCGCCGGGTATCGGCTTTTCCTGTTCTTCAAAGCGTAAACGGGTCTTTGCCTTTCCGGTGGTTTCCTCAAAGGTGCGCTCTTTTACAAGTTTCTTCTGCTTCGGGAGAGCTGCCTTTGCTGCGTCCAGTTTGTCGGCTGCTTTTTCCGATTTTTTGATGTAGGGTTGCAGTTTTGGCGTTTCCCGTTCCTCGTCGGTAAACTGCAAGCGTGAAGTGGAAGTACGCAAAACAGCCGCTTCCTGTGCTTTCTTGACTGCCTTTTTGCTTGCCTTTCGGGTATGGGCTGCGTCAAGGTGTTCCATGACACGCTCTGCGGTAGCGGTGTCCGGCTGTGAAAAGTCGCTGTCTGCTTCCCGGCTGCTGATACGCTCGGCGGTCTGCTGTGTTTCGTTGACTTCCACCACGCCGTCGCGGGTCATTTTCTGTGTGATTTTATCGCGTGGTTTTAATTGCTTGATAGTCCTGCACCTCCAATCCGCGCCCTCGCAAGGGCGCAATACTCTGCATTTAATTCAATCCCGATATAATGGCGGTCAAGGCTTTTTGCTGCAAATCCTGTGGTTCCGCTTCCGAAAAACGGGTCTATGACAATCCCGCCTTTGGGACAGCCTGCCAAGATACAGGTTTCCGCTAATTTCGGGGGAAAAGCTGCAAAATGCGCCCCTTTATATGGGACAGTGTTAATCAGCCACACGTCCCGCTTGTTCCGCGTGGTCGGCATGAGCGCGTCGTCATAGTAGCCACCGTCCCGCGGTCGGTTTAGTCCCTGTACCTTTCCTTGTCCGGGGATTTCCTGTGTGTATTTGCTGTTGGTGCTGCGCGCTCTGCGATACCGTTCTGCGGTAGTAGGTGCTAAGGGTTCTGCAATGGCGGCAGCGTCATAGTAATATTTCTTTTCCTTTGAAAGCAGGAAGATATGTTCATAGCAGCGTGTCGGGCGGTCTTTACAGCTTTCCGGCATAGGATTTTGTTTCTGCCATATAATATCGCTCCGAAGATACCACCCCTGTTCCCGCAGGGAAAACGCCAGGAGCCAGGGAATACCGATTAAGTCCTTTTGCTTGCAGCCGGTAACGCGGCTGTTCCTTGCAATCCGCTGTCCGGTGCGCCCCTTTGGATTTTTCGGGTCAGCATAGCCGCCTTTATTTCCTGTGCCGCAATAGGTGTCTGCGATATTCAGCCATAACGTACCGTCCTTTCTAAGCACCCGGTAAAGCTCGCCAAAAACAGAGGTCAGCCTGTCAATATACTGTTCCGGCGTGTCCTCCTGTCCGATTTGTGCGTCAAGCCCATAGTCCCGCAGCGCATAGTACGGCGGGCTTGTAACGCAGCAATGGACGCTTTCAGAGGGCAGTTCTTTTAAGGCGGCAAGCGCGTCCCGGTTGATAATCACATCTGTTTTCATAGGCTGCTCACTTCCTCCGGCTTCGTCGTCATTACCCTGTAAAGCTCGGTATCTTTCGGGAAGCGGTCTACAAAAGGCAGCACCACATTTCCATAGAAGATAAGCCCCTCGCCCGCTTCGGTGTGGGTAACATACTTCATCTGCTGCGGGGAAATATTAAGCTGCTTTGCAAGGATAGTACGGTCGCCCTGCGCTTGATTGAGCATGAGGACAAAATCGCTGTTTTCAAAGATATTTTCCACCTCGCGGCTTGCCAAAAGGTCTTTGACGTTCTGCGTAATGGCTGTGGGGATACCGCCCCATTTACGGAAACGCTTCCAAATCTCCACGCTGTAAGCGGCGGTCTGTTCCTCTTTTAAGAGCAAGTGAAACTCGTCCATATAGTAGCGGGTGGATTTCTTTTCTGCGCGGTTTATCGTTACCCTGTTCCATGTCTGGTCTTGCACAATGAGCATACCTAACTTTTTAAGCTGCTTTCCAAGCTGCTTTATATCAAAGCAGACAAGGCGGTTAGAAAGTTCCACGTTGGTTCTGTGGTTGAATACGTTAAGGCTGCCGGAAACATACAGCTCCAATGCCGCCGCGATACGGGCAGCTTCCGGCTCCGGCTGTCTTAACAGCTCGTCGTAAAGGTCGCCCAAGATAGGCATTTTTGCCGGGTCGGGGTCTGCAAGGAACGGGCGGTACACATTTCTTACAGCCCTGTCAATGACGGTCTTATCGACAGGCTGCAAACCCTCCTTGCCGCCAATGACAAGCTCGCAGAGGGAAAGGATAAAATCAGATTTCAAGGCTAACGGGTTGTCGTCCTCGGAATAGTTAAGGTTTATATCCATAGGGTTTACATACTGGGGCTTGCCGTCAATGCCCCTGCCCGTAGGGGAAAGCCGTATCACTTGCCCGTTCAGACGCTGCACAAGGGAAAAATACTCGGCTTCCGGGTCGCAGATGATAATGTCGTCGTCAGTAATGAGGAAAGCATTTGTCATTTCCCTTTTGGCGGCGAAACTCTTACCGCTTCCCGGCGTTCCCAAGATAAGCCCGTTTGGGTTTTTGAGCTGCTTTCTGTCGCAGAGTATCATATTGTTAGAAAGGGCGTTCAAGCCATAGTACAGGGCTTGCCCCGTCTGAAAAAGCTCCTGCGTGATAAAGGGAATGAAAATAGCGGTGCTTGATGTGGTAAGCCCCCGCTGTATCGGGATAAGGTTTTCCCCAATCGGCACACTGGATAAAAGCCCCGCTTCCTGCTGATAGTCAAGGCGTGTCAGGCGGCAGTTGTATTTCTGTGCGATACCCGCCGCAGCGAAAATGTCATTTTCCAGTTTCCGCTTCGTGTCTGCCATGTTTACCACAAGGAATGTAAGGAGAAACATTCGCTCGTTGCGGCTCTGTAAGTCCTGCAACAAGTTCTTTGCTTCGCTGCCAAAGGTGGCAAGGTCGGA
>OLZI01001716.1_pt1 | contig 11281 bp, 14 predicted proteins | sample 1674061 | NCBI WGS metagenome assembly OLZI01 (sample SAMEA103958139, study PRJEB25191) | human gut metagenome | biome: human-associated habitat [ENVO:00009003]; feature: intestine environment [ENVO:2100002]; material: feces | place: Germany | collected 2013/2015 | reverse complement strand
ATATTTGCTCCTGCTCTTCTGAGAATTATGATTCTCCATATTATCCTGGCTATACGATGGATGCTTATCAAAATCTTATCAGGGGTGATAAGTGCTACGACGATTGCTGAGAATGTTTTCGTTCTCGTATACATATTATTCCAAGCTGTTGTGAATCACGTAAGTATTTTTTTGTCAGGACAGCCGCCCCTGCAGCTTTGCAGATAAATCGGACGCACCGTAGAGCACACGAAGCACTGTTACCGTATCTGCCTCAATTGTGTAAATGGCAGAATAATGGTCAACAATCACCTGTCGGACATCTTTTGACAGTTTCGGAATAATATCCATGATCTGAAATCGTTCCGGAAAAACACTCAGGGACTCGATTGCTTCTGCAATTCGCTCGTACTGTTTTATCGCCGTTGCCGGCGAACCCAGCTTCTCCGAGATATAGCCGTAAATCTCCTCCATATCCCGAAGTGCCAGACTTGAAATCTTTACTTTGTACTTCTTCATGCGTGCTGCTTTCTAAACTGCGAAAAAGCAGCACTGGCATCCTGAACGCTCCCGGCCTCCGCATCCTCCAGCCCGGCCTGAATGGCACTGCGTAGTTGCTGGGCGGTCATTTTGTCTGCGTTTACACTGTCCGGCGCTTTTGGAAGCGCAATGGCAAAGGGAATGCTCCCGGTCAGGGCAATTTGGCGCAAAAACATATCCACAGCCGTTGCCATAGGCACCCCCAACTGCTTGAGCACGTCCTCCGCTTCCTGCTTTACAACAGGGTTTACACGGAGATTCATGGTTGTTGTCTTTTCCATAGCGTTCGCCTCCTTGCACTCATTGTAACGCATTTCACGTTACAAGTCAATCAGATCTGCAAAAAACTCTGCCGTGCTCATTTCAAAAAACTCAGCAGAGCATTTTATTTGGTTATCTCATTCCCACTCGCTCTTTCCGCTTCTATCTTAAACGGTTTTGCTTATGGGATTTTGCACAGATTCTTCAAGTTCTCCACATTATCCTAAAAATATGGGCTATCTGATTTTTTATTGCCATAGCGTTGCCACAGACAAGGCTTATCTTGCCGCTGCCGCATCGTTTTTGGACAGCAGATACACGCAGTATTGGTTCATACTGATGCCCTCCCGCTTGGCGTGTTCGGTCAGGGACTTGTGCAGGCTTTTGGGAATTCTCAGCTTGAACTGGCCGGAGTAGCTTTCCAGATCATCCGGCTCCCGGATGGGGATACCGTCCTCTAGGGCAGCCTCCAGCCAGGCCCGCTTGGCATCCTGAGCATTGGCTACCGCAGATTCTACCGTTTCTCCGCAGGTGATGCACCCCGGGAGGTCTGGGTAGGACACCACAAAGCCGCCCTCGGCACGATCTTCTACAATCTCCATGCGGTAAGGCAGGGTAAGATATTCATTCAGTGTTTTCATTGACACCCTCACTTTCCACAACTTGTTTGACCATTTCTACATAAGCCTTTTGGATTTGTTCGTACTTTGGCATGGTAATCGGCTGACATCTAGGCTTTCAAAACGTATAATGCCTGCTGCCGCCTCTGGGAGCGTTCATTACATACCCAAAGGACTCCAAAACTTTTCGCAGCTCCTCAAACCGGAGGCCTTTGCTCAGGGAACAGATTCTTTCCAGTAGCTTATCCCATTTTGACATTGCAATCCCTCCTGTCCCCTATATTATATGTGGTGTTATATATGGTGTCAAGTGCTTTTTAGAAAAAGCAATTCATATCATTCAATTTTTTGAAATAAGCTTTGTATTTTCGCCTCAATGTGTTATAATGTTCTCGCGACACAGTTTAATTATTTTCCCGGCAGGCATACTTTTGGTAAAAATGTATGCCTGGTCATCATACCCTGCTGGGAATGAACTGTGTCGCAACAGGACCGAGCTGCGTTTTTCGGTGCGCAGTTTCGGCTGCGCACTTTTTATTTCCAAACGCATCAAATATTACAGAAATGCGGTGGTTGACTATGGCTGTAAAATTCACCTCGGTAAAATGCCCAGAATGCGGCGCAAATCTTCCTATTGAGGAAGGGCGTGAACGTGTTTTCTGTTCCTACTGTGGAACTCCCGTCATCATAACAAACGAAAATGAGAAAGTTATCCGTCATATTGACGAGGCCAAAATCAAGCGGGCAGAAACGGATAGAATGATACAGCTTGAAAAACTCGAACTTGAAAAAAAGCGTTTGAACCAAGAAATAAGAGACGCAGATCGAGCGAGCAAACTCCAAAGTGTCCTTACAAAAATCTGGATTGTCTTTGTGGTCATTCTTTTCTGTATTTGTATCGGACTGATTTTCATTCAAGGGAATGACGATGATATGCCTGGCTGGGCTGCGGCTTTCCTATTTTTGTTCTACATTGGCGCTCCAATAGCGGTGGGTGGAGGAATCCTTGTCTTCAAGGTACTCCCTGAGAAAACAAACCAGAAACGGCTCATCAGTCAAGGCGGTATTCGATTTCCAAAGAAGTTGGAACCATTTAACGAACAGGACTTTCATCATATGAGCAAGGTACTAGAGTCATCCGGCTTTAACAATGTTGAATGCATAAATAAGCACGATGTGATATTGGGAATATTTGCCAAGGCAGACTAGGTCGAAACTGTTTCCGTTGACGGTAAGGAAATAACCTCCGGTGGAAAGATTTATCTTCCAGATACCCCTATCACAATAACCTACCATGGGAAATGAGGAACACATTATGAAATGTCAAAATTGCGGTGCAGATTTAGATGACGGAATTCTGTTTTGTCGTGAATGTGGTGCCAAAGTTGAAATGCAGAAAAAATACTGTCGTGAATGTGGAAAGGAAGTTCCTGTTGACGCACGTTTTTGTTCGTACTGTGGCGCAGATTTAGGTGCCATCCCCGTTTTAGACCAGCCCGTGTCAGACGAGGAAGCCGAAACTCATACTTCTGGAAATGAAGAAAATTCAGCACATACACAGCCCTCCCATCCAAGCAACGATGCGGAACATAACACCGCGGTAACCTTTTGGGAGAAAATTGCAATGAAACTGCGGACGTTTTGGAACGGACTTGACAATTTTTCCAAGGTATTTACAATTGCATCTGTCATAGTAGTGCTACTATTATTGATTTCTTTTGCTTCCCACAATGCAGTTGCAGCCTTTTTCTCCATCCTTCAAATCGCTGGCCTTGTCATATCGATGCTGTGGCATAAGGGCATACTTAATCCACCCCAGAAATGGCTGAAGTATATTACACTGGCAATCGCTGTTCTTTTTACTGTCCTAAATATTACGAGTTATTCTTGGGGTAAGAATAAAGTTGTTGAGGGACCTAATAAATCCGCTGTTCCAACCAGCAAAACTAATATTACTAACACTATTGTTTCTCCACCGTACAATGCTGCTGACTGCCTCGGTCAAAACTATGACACAGTAAAGAACGACTTTATTTCAGCTGGATTTACCGAAATTTACACCGATGCCGTAGAAGACCTTTCTTACTCTGAATCTGACAGAATTGATACTGTCGAGTCTATCTCCATCGGTGGTAACAACAGCTTTACCGATGGCGAACAATTCAGTAAATCTGATAGAGTAGAAATCTCCTACCATGTTTATAAAAAGGTCACCGTATCCATTGACGTGGACTTCCTCTCAAATCTTTTCTTCGATAAATATGGCGTTATCCTTTGTCTCAACGGTGAAAAAATAGGAGAGTTGGCACATGGCGAGGATAAATCTTTCTCTCTGGATGTTTCACCCGGTACATATACACTTGCGTTTCAGAAGAAAGATGATACTTCCTGTGCAGGCTCCATCGAATTAGATGTAAAGGGCGATGTGAACGTTTCTGTTCAGATTAGCTGTCAAAGCGGTAGTGTTCGTGTAACGCCCCTCTATATCGAGAAACTTGGTGAAATTCACGAGGGAGAAATTATGATGCCTCAAGCACTATCCTCCTTCAAGTATAAAAATTACCTGGATGTTCAGAATACTCTTGAAAATTTAGGCTTTACAAATATTTCTACCGAAATTCTATATGATATTTATTGGGGGTGGACAGACGAGGGCGAAGTTGAGAGCGTTTCCATCAACGGAAATCCCGACTGTGTCAGAGGTGATATATTCTCTGCAGATTCACCGATTATTATCACATACCATATGAAAGAGGAAAATGATCCTTCACGGGCTACAGCAGCAACAGAGCCATCAGTAACAACCGAACCGGCCGATTCTACAGCATCCAAGACGTATTCAATTGACAAAGATCTTGTTGTAACAAAATGTGAGCGAGATGCCAAGTATACGACAATGTACAACATTGCTTTTGCCGAAATTGATTCCAATGGAAATCATATACGCGAATACAGCTTTGGACACTGTATCAATCCCCGCACGATGGGTAAACAATTCAATGCTATTGGTGATTTGCCTAGTTGGTTTTACGTTGGCGCAACCGTCCATGTGAAGGCGAACTATAGTTATGATGGATTAAAAGATACAACAGTTACGGAGACCGTCGGGACAAATTCTGTTGAAAGCGAAGCCTCAACAGAACCGAAATCAACAATTGTATTACCAGAATCCTCAAGCAAGCTCGGAAAAGATTACGATTCCAAATCTTCGTCCACAGTATACTACATCAATGTTGACGGCGTAAAAAACAAACCGCTCCTCCAGCAGTGGAATGGTGCGACTGTTACTGACGGTGTTGCAGAATACCTAGAATTGCTTAACTCAAAAGGATTCAATGTTCGCATTACCAATCAAAGTAGCAACACACCATATGCTGGCTTTACCTACTATGAAACATATTTTGAAGTTTCAGATTCCGAATTGACCTGGTCAATGTATCTGAACATTCAATCTGAAAATTATGTAGAATACGAATTTGATATTAATCTCGGTTAATGCACCATCAAAATGCCTGGCCACAGTATAACGTAGTGGTCAGGCATTTCCATATTTACCTATGAATCAGGTGTATATCAATAACTGTTCTGTAGAGTGTAAACTTATAGAGCCACGCTTGCACTATAAATTCAAGTAGTTATTCCAAGCACCTGTAGTCAGTCACGTTTTTCAAATATTCCTCCACATCCCCATGCAGCACCAACTGCGCATACCCAACCGGATCATGGCCAATCAGCCAATCCAGCTCTGACCGCTGACACATATTCTCCGCGTATTCATCCTCCACTGCAGGCGTATAGATGGATACCATCCCTCCATCCGCACACCGCAGCTCCACACAGGCGGTATCCATATTGAATCTGCAAGAAAGAAATTTCATTTCGTTGTCCTCCTTAAATTTTGTGTGCTCTTTTTTGCCAGCTCGCTGGCTGCTTGCCGTCTCTTTTCACTGTAAGGTGCCGTCAAGCGGATGCAAAAACGGCCCTTTTTGACGGCAAAGGTTTTGCAGCCGTTCCCATCGTCGTCCAGTTGACGGCATTCTGCGGGGTATTTGGCGGCAAATTCTGCCAGCCGCTTTTTGAAGTCTGTATTGTAGGTGCAGACTTCCACGAATTCGTCTGCTTCTGTAAAATAGGTGCTGGTTCTCTTTTGCTTCTTAGTAAGCCCTGTTTTCATAAGTACCTCCCGATTCTGTAAATTTTTCCCGGCTGTAAAACCGAGAAAAGATGCCGTTTTTCAAATGGGGAGCACCCCAATGATATGCTGTTCGGTTTGGGTGCTCCCATTCGCAGTTTTCGTTTTTTCCCAGGTCTACACGGAATTTATCGTGCCTCGTCTCTGGAACGCCCCATGTCCCTGTTCTTCCCGAAGAATCTTCCCAAATCGTACCGGTCAATGATGGCATTGTAGACTCGGAGCTTGTCCCGGAGGGCATCATTTTCCTTTTCAATTTTATGGAGCTTCATCTGGAATTTGGGAGAACGATAATAGGACAGTTCCTCTCGCAGGGAAGCAATTTCCGCTTTCAACTCGTTAATCAGACCCCTTGCTGCATCCAGAGCCTTTTGAAGCGCACCTTCCCGTTTCTCCTGGGCAATGTACTTTTTCGCTGTCGCTTTCAGTGCGTCGTACTCCTTGCGTTCCAGAATTACCTTTGTAGAGGACAGAGGAACAGGCTTGGCTTCAATTGCCTCCACTTTCTGAATGGCCATCTGCTGCTTCTGAAAGCACTCAATTTTCTTTTCCAGGGCAGCAGCCTCTTGGGCTTTCTGGGCTGTTTGCTCTGTCAGGCCCTCCAGGCGTTTCTGCTCCCGCTCTACCTTAAATTGGGTCACAGTCAGATGTTCCTCAGAGCTGCCACATTCGCCACGCTTCAGGTCTGTGTATCCGGCACTGCGCATGGCATTAAAAAAATCGTCCTGTAGAACGGAATAGGATTTTTTCAGAACAGGCTTGCCAGACTTGGTGAGCAGTGGCTGTCCATCCTCTCCGATTGCCGGCTGGGAGGCCCACTTCTTACTCATACTGACCTGGTGAATCCGCTCCTTAACGGTTCCCACCAGGGCCGGGTCTTTGCAGCGTTTTGTCCAGCGGACTTCTTTTTCTACCACCGGAATGTAGACCACATGAAGATGGTAGTGGTAGACATCTTCTCCCAGCTTCTCAGACATGGCACGGTTCCGTTCATCGGCGTGCATCACCGCCGAGAGGATATACTGCTCACCGCCTACGATGTCCACAGCGGCCTTATAGGCATCTGCGTAGAACTGCTTGGCATAGTCATAACCGCCATGGTTGTAGAAATAGGCAGAGTTCACATCGAACACCAGCTCTCCGAACTTCTCCGCATCCGCTTTCAGACCACGGGTGGAGATTGCACCGGATTCTACCATCTGATCGAACATTTCCATATAGTCCCCTGTGGGAGATTTGAAGTGGACATTCTTTTCCGTTCGCTCCGGGACTATATCTTGATTTACATAACTTTCTTTCTGCCGCTCATTGTGGGCCTGTGCGTTGCCCACTTTGGCGGCTGTCATCTTTGCGTTTCTTGCGCTGGTACGGTCAATACCGTCGCCTCTTGCCATAGGCAAAATACCTCCTGAATTTAGATTTTTGAAAACGTAGGTTGCGGGGGAACACTTCTGCGGAAGTGTAATAACCCACTATGACACTTTCATCCTGCGGCTGCAAAGTGCCGTGGGCTCTCCGAGGGGGATGCGGCTCCTGCGGGAGCCTTGGCCGCAGCCGACGATACACTGTATCATCGACTACGGCATGGGTGCCATCGTCTCCGCACATCCCGTGCTGCACCGCTGCCGCCCACAGCCAGGGAGCGGCTTACTCCCTGGCTGACCATCTCCCGGTCTGCGGACCGTCCGACGGGGACGGGGGATGCGTGGGGAATGTGACGGTTGTGACGATTGTGACGATATTTTTGATACCGGCCCCGCTATCATTTTAATCGTCACAACCGTCACCAATCGTCACACCTCCTGCTTTCGCAGTCGGATGGCACTTCCGTTTCTGGTGCGCTTCACGGTGTATTCCACACCGTATTCACTCAGCAGCTCTCCGGCCTTTACGTTGAGCTGCCGTGTCAGAATATTGGGCTGCATTTCCTCTTGAAGCAACACCGCCAGCTCGGTGGCACTGCCGTTCCATTCTGGGGCGGTAGCCATCAAAATTCCGGCAACCTTTTTGAGAAACGGGTCAGGCGGCTTTTTCCAAAGCTCTGTCTCCGCATGATCCAGTTCCCAGGAAAGCTTTTCCATATTTCGGGTCAGGTGCAGCCGCTGATCCGGTTGATCCCGCCCCACAATGTCCAGTGTGGCATTCTGATCTGTACGCTTCTCCTTTTGCAGCAGGAACGCACCATCCGCACATCCCAGCAATCCTGTTGTGCCGGAAATCATCTCAAATTTATCTCCGGCCTGCTGTTTCCTGGTGTGGTGCACCAGCAGGAGGCAAATTCTGTTTCTGTCCGCGAACTGCTTCATCTTCCCCACAATCTCATAGTCGTTGGCGTAACTGTAGGCATCCGTACTGACCTCCCGAATCTTCTGCAAGGTATCAATGATAATCAGGCGGGTATCGGGGTGCTCCCGGATGAATTTTTCCAGCTGTTCGTCCAGACCCGCCCCCAGCTGCTTGGCGCAGATGGCAAAGTAGAGCTTATCCGTTCCCTCCACGCCAAACATTCGAGACATTCGTTCCTGCAATCGCTGGTAATCATCTTCCAAGGCCAGATACAAAACCGTTCCCTGGTGGACTTCATATTCCCAGAGCTTCTGCCCCGTACTGACATGGTAGGCCAGCTGCGCCATAAAGAAGGATTTGCCAACCTTTGGCGCACCAGCAAACAGATATGTCCCCGCATAGAGCAGGCCGTCAATAACCGCCTGCTTGCCCTCGTAAACTGTCTCATACAGCTCATTCATAGAAACCGTATGCAGATAGGCCGGGTCCTGCATTCGCTGCATCTGGAGGAAAAGTTTTTCTTGAGAAATGTCCTCCAGGTCATTGATTTCCGGTGTTTCACCTGTTATAATTTGAGTAGTTCGTGATTGGATTGACTGCCCTGCATCTGCGCCAACAGATGCGTCAAGGGCGGTCTTTTCTTTTTCGTCAATCATCCGCATCGTCCCCCTTTATTCCGTTCATGGTAACGGCAATGAGATCGATGGTACAAAGCAGTTCATCGGCAATACAATCCCCCGCGGCAATTCGTTCCAGTTCCAAAAGAATTGCTGCCATCTGGTTTTTTAGCGCCTTGTAAACCCTGGGATTTGGCTGTACCACGACCTCGCGCCCCATACACTTGCGATAGCAATATTCCTGTTTGGGAAGTCCCGACAAAGCAACCGCTCTGTTCAGTTCCTCGTTTTCTTCCGGCGATACCCGGAATCCCACAGTGATACTGCGGAATCGGTTGTGCTTGTCTACGTTCTTTGCTGACATCAATATCACGCTCCTTTGTTAATATCGTCCAGTTTGCTTGCCATCTCTTTTTGCTTGGAGGGAAATAGATGGGCATACCGATAAGTGATTTCAATACTTTCATGCCCTACCCGATCAGCGATAGCCACTGCGGAAAACCCCATGTCAATTAACAGGCTGATGTGGCTGTGTCTCAAATCATGGATTCTAATACGCTTAACGCCTGCTGCCTTGGCACCTCTGTCCATTTCGTGGTGGAGATAGCTCTTGGTCACGGTAAAAATACGGTCCTTCTTTTTTAGCCCATACTGCATTTTGAAGAATTCCTGCATTTGTGTACATAGAAACTCAGGCATCTGAATTGTACGGTTACTTTTCTTGGTTTTCGGTGAAGTTATGATGTCTTCGCCCTTGAAGCGCTGATACGTTTTGCTGATTTTTACCGTACCATGTTCAAAATCAAAATCAGCCGGTGTCAGCGCCAGCAACTCACCTTCCCGGATACCTGTCCAGTAAAGCATTTGAAATGCGTAGTAAGAAACAGGCTTGTCCATCATTACCTCTGAAAATTTCTGGTACTCCTCCTTCGTCCAGAACAACATCTCCTTACGTTCCTCATTTCCCATATTTCCGGCTTTGGCTGCCGGATTGGAATGCAGATCATAATACCGAACTGCATGGTTGAAAATAGCAGAGAGCTGATTGTGCAGCGATTTGAGGTAGGTCTGCGAATAGGGCTTGCGCTTTTCATCCCGGTAAGCAAGCAGCTCATTCTGCCAGGCAATTACATCCTTGGTAGTAATTTCGTTGATCTTGCGCTTTCCGAAATAAGGAAGTATTTTGGTCCTGATGATATGCTCCTTGGTCTGCCAGGTACTTTCTTTCAACCTTGCCTTGAGGTCTGTGGTGTAAATCTCCACAAATGCCTCAAACGTCATATCCAGGTCCCCAGCACTTTGCTGCTGGAACTTCTGCTCCCATTCCAATGCTTCCCGGCGGGTACTAAACCCACGTTTACACTTTTGTTTTCGTTCTCCTGTCCAGTCCGTGTACTGCGCGACCACATACCACGAATTGTTTTCTTTGTTCTTATAAGCTGGCATTCAATTCTTTCCTTTCTGCTCCATAGAGCCTTTCGTTGAAATACTGGCGGTTGACTCGTCCTGCGATGGTAATAAAACCTTTTGCTTTCAGTTCTTCGTTCAGCTGGCGAATGATCTTGTAGGCATAGGGCTTCGACACATCTAGTTCCTTTGCGACTTCCTCTACTCGTATGAATTTGTTTTCCATGGTGTTCACCTCCTTTCAGTGTATAGTTGTCTTCTTTCGTGTCGGAATACTTGCTGGCCGCCATCCGATTTGCCCGGGCGGACAACATTAAACATATTTGCTTAATTCCGCTTCTGCATTATACTAAACAAATACAGTTATGTCAAGAGGCTCGAGAGAAAATATTAAGCAAAATTATTTAATATATCTTGACATAGCCTAAACATATATGCTATGATAGCGAAGCAAACCTACATAGGAGTGATTGACTATGGCAATCGGTGAAAGAATTCGTTTTATGCGCAATCTTAGGGGCATGACCCAGCGCTGGCTCGGACAGGCCGTGGGATTTCCTGCAAAAACCGCAGATGTTCGTATGGCTCAATATGAGTCTGGCACCAGAACTCCCAAAGAGGATCTGGTGAACGCACTTGCAAATGTCTTGGAGGTTTCCCCGCTGGCACTGAAAATCCCTGACATAGACAGTGATCTCGGTTTTATCCACACGCTTTTCGCCATTGAGGATATTCATGGAGCCAGAGCGGAAAGGCAGGGAGACGAGGTTCATATCATTTTTGATGGCAACAAGCGGAACATGGATGCGTCTGTTTACGAAATGCTGTCTGCCTGGGCTGAACAGTCCGAAAAGTTCAGAAACGGCGAGATCAGCAAAGAGCAGTACGACCATTGGCGTTACACGTTCCCCGCAGAGGACACCACACAAATCTGGGGAAAAGTACCCTCGCAGGAATTTAGCGATGCATTCGTGAAGTCGCTGAAAAAGTATATTAACAATTAAAGCAGGACGCCAAAAAGCCCGTACTGACCATCCGATCAGTACGGGCTTAAATGCTAATATGAATCCTTGTGAGACGGGGAAAATTATCCCTTACCCACAAACCACTTGCAATGCAGAATAATCGCACCTCAGTGGAATCTTATCAAAACCTTATCAGAGGTGGTTTGAGGCATTCAAAAAACCGTTGGTATGTCTACACTTTTTCGGTTTTGGCCTGTCATTCCCACTCAATAATGTGTTCCTTCTTTACCAATGACTATAGGGTACTTTTGAGAATAATGATTTCCCAAAATATCTCCATAAGTCAAATTTAAAACATACTTACCAAAGAGCGTCTCTTCAGAATCGTTAGAGAAAATTGCACAATAGGCAACT
>OLZI01001689.1_pt1 | contig 11410 bp, 15 predicted proteins | sample 1674061 | NCBI WGS metagenome assembly OLZI01 (sample SAMEA103958139, study PRJEB25191) | human gut metagenome | biome: human-associated habitat [ENVO:00009003]; feature: intestine environment [ENVO:2100002]; material: feces | place: Germany | collected 2013/2015 | reverse complement strand
CTCTTCATTCACCTTTCCATAAGTTGCAATTTTGTAAATTTCATCTACATCTGATATATTCACTAATTTACTGTATACTCCTGTATTATATTTATCTTTAAATGTACAATCAGTTTTCTTTAGATCTGATGTTATAATAATATAATTACCATCAGCATCTCTTGAAAATTTATATTCATTTCCTTTATAATAAGCATATTTTCCATTTTTTATCATTTTTTCACCTCTCTGAAATGTTCGCCATCAAAAATAGCTACGATAGAATCTTCTGAATCAATTACCCTATGCAATTCAGCACCTTCTATTGGTTCCAGGTTACCATCAACTGTCCATTCTGGAATAACTTCTCCATTCCTTGCACCTGTAAATCCATTACGTGTACATGGGGCAGGGTCTGTATTTCCCCCACCAAATTCTGTTCCATACGGTATTCCAATCCTATCCACATCATCCGTCATAAATTTAATATAACCATATGCATTTCCACCTTCTGGATATGGTCTAATATCACTATTTATTGTATAGTCTAATCTTGATGATTCTACAACATTATCATAACCATGAATATGTGAAACATCATCATATCTTGCTATATAGCCTCTGCGGCTGCAACAATTGGTGTTGCTGTTCCCCATGATGCGACTATACATACTCCGCCTACTACAAGCAAACCCACTCCGGCAACGGTCTTCCACACTCCCTGCGTCTCACGTTCTTCCGCTGCATCCTTTAGGTTCTGTTCCGCTTCACAGATTGCATCATATACATCTTTATTGTCTTCATGCTGCTGATAAAACAATTCACTGATATTGGCAAGTGCATACACGTCCTTATCTGTATAAAAGCTGTTGCTTTCATAACTTGCAATTGCAGCTGTGTTCAATCCGATTTTTGCAATACAGGTATTCAGACTCGATAGTAACAATTCCACGGAATTCTCCAGTGCTGTCACGGTACTGCTCTCATGGCTCTGAACTTCTGTGATAAGATTTAATAATTCCTGATCCAACTGCTCATGTAGTTCTAATACACCATTCGTACTTGGTGTACCGACACCCGATATATCCGAAATGCCAGAAACTGCTCCCTGTATTTTTCCGGTATAAGACTCCGTATCCGAATAATTGGTGCTTAGTTTTGTCCGGAATGCACGGATTGCCTCCTCGCTAAGTTTAAAATTTGTAGAATTGTCAATATCATAATACCCGGCTTTGTATAATGTCATGTTGTCAAGCAGGTTCTGCGCTGTGACTCTTATACTTGAAAGCATTGTGATATGTACATCTGTCAGATAACTTTTTACTGCATCTCCTGTTTCTCCGGTAAACACTGCATTTTTTATAAAAAAATTAATGCAGTTCTCACAAGTATCAATTTTATTCATCAGATTTTCTAAATTTGTCTTGTACTCCCAGAACAAATCATAGATATCTGTATAATTAATTTGAAACCCTTCCATTTTCCTCTCCTGTCATTCTTATGGTGTCAAACATGTGTCAAATATTCCGGTGCCCTGCTTAAAAAGCTCACTTTGATTCTTATCTTTTTGCACTTGTGAATCAACTAATAAATCAATTGCCATTAAGTCCATCTGCAAAGTAGTACTATATTGGCTTACCGCACTCTTTAACGTTTCATAATCTTCCTGGAGCTTTTTCATTGCATCCGACTGCCCTTTGATTTCCGTTGCGGAAGCCGGTAAGCTTACAGACCGCGAAGCTGTTCTTATCGCATTGGTATTCGAATATACACTTACGTAATCTAAAATCGTTCCCACTTGTCTATCTCCTTTCCTTTTTCATTCCCATCAACTAATTAAAGAAATTACGGATTCTTGTACATAAATCATCCCATGCATTGACCAGGCCAGATAAGATACCATATTTTTCATTCTTTCTCTCGTTTAATGCGTTTATTTCCCAGTTGATTGCATCCTCTGCATCATCGATATTCGAAACATATCCATCATAACTTGTGTAAAGATCCCCACTCTCACATAAATCATAGAAATACTGTGCCATGCTGCCAGTCCATAAACTTTGATAAAGATCTGAACTTATCATATTCTTCTGATTTTTGTTGATATCATCAATGGCTTCTTTCGCATCATCTAACGTATTATATGCATCCCGCAATCTGTCAATTTTCGCATCAATCTCATTGATTTCCAATTGACATACTTCCTGCTGATGTTCATTACTTGCCTTCTGATTCTTTAAATTTTGATATTTGTTTCTGTCATACTTTTTAGCCATCTTAGTTCCCCATATTCTGCTTCAACTGTCTGACATCCGCACGCTCAATCTCCAACATCTCCATTGCCTTCTGGATATTGGCACACATCATTTTCTCATCATCATCTGAAAATCCCTCAAAAACCACCTTACTAACATCGGAATGCTGGAAATACATTAGTCTATCCCCCACCATTCCCTCTGGGTATGCACATGCTGCATAGTCAAAAAATTGCTCTTTTCCATTTATCTTGACTTTCAGAGCTCTTGCAACAATTACATACTTTTTAATACCTCCACTTACAACTACGATACTTCCCAATGGTAAAAAATTAACTTTCTCTGTCATCCCTCTTCACCTCATACTTTTTTATTAAATTTTATTGTATTATTTTTCCTATTTCCATTTCCAATGTTGTTTAGCTATCAGCACTTCAAACATCTCAACATTCTTGTATGATTTTGGAATTTTAATCATCCCTCCGGCATTAGAATGAATACAAATTATTTCCGCTTCATTATCTTTTTTCAGACTTAAATATTCCACTTGAACAAACTCGATTGACTTATTTCTTAATAATTTCTTTTCGATTATTTTGTTTTTTTCAACAACTATTTTATGTCTTGTTGAAGTTATAAATAATATAAACAAAATAACACTGTTAATCAAGAATATTAAAAATCCAGCAAATACACCATACCCTGTACATAGTAACCACAATATAGCAGAACACAAGAAGCCCACACCATATAAAATGATATACCCTTTTTTAGGTTCAAGAATCAATGGTGTATTACCATTATCTTTCATTGGAACTTTATGATTTTTCAAAACTTCTGTAACAAACACTTTATGTGTTCCTGTAGCAAATGCTAAGATACATTTATTATTCTGATATAGCTTCACATTCCCACTTTCATCAACAACGTGAGATGTGATGTCCTCATATCTTATGTTATACTCTTTACCATTCATTTTTCTCCAATAAATTCTATCTTTACCTACTTTCACATAGACACGTCCATATAAGAAACTCATTAAAAAAAACAGAACTATAAGCAGGATAAATAAAGCTATAACTAACACATTATAGTTTGATGTCATATTTAATGCAAAAATAAGAATACAAGTAAAACCAATCCCTACAATCATATAAATGTTTGAAAAAATTTTCCAATCAATAAATCGTTCACCCAATTCTGTTTGTTTAATACCAGCTGAAGGTTCTTGTATCTTACCGATAATACTTTTTACAACTATAACAATTATACTATACAATAATACTTTCAAGAAAATCTTTAATACAAATGACATAATACCTCCTGTTAGAGTAGAGGGTGTTTTACGCCCCTACATATTTTAAGAATATAACGGACATTTTCCTGTTACTTTTCCGTATAAAGTACCAAAATAATCTTCCATATATTCAACTAGCGTCTGTTCATCCTCGCTTGTATATATTGGACACATTCCTTTCAACAAATCCTTAACGATGCTTTTTGTTGTTTTAATCCCAAATATCATAAATGCATATTTTTTTACAGAATCCACAACTCCTGAGAATCCTGATTTGCTAGAGAAAAATCCTGATTTTAATTTTTCCAAACCATATTTTTTTAACAATGAATTCCTTTCCGATAGTAGTCTCTGTTGAGTTTTTCTCGTTAATGAAGATGCTTTCTTACCGGCTGCTTCAATTGCATCCATTTTAGTTTCATTCTTTTTCAATCCCTTAATGGTATCTTCATATAGATCTTTTGTCGATTTAGTAGTAGGCATTTTTGTCTTGCTAAATTTACCCTTGAGTGCCTTTACTCCTTTTCCAATACCATAAAATGCACCTGAAACAACTGCACCTATTACAGCATCTTCCGCTACTTTCTTACCATCTACCTTGCCCTCATCTATGCCTTGTGAAATTGCACTATTAGCCGCTGCTCCAACTCCACCAGCCGTAACGGTTAGTGCTGCTGCTGCTACCGTTCCAAGTCCTGGAATAGCAGCTACTCCACCGACGACAGCTCCTTCCACCGCTGAGCCTGCTAGTGAACCCCATTGGAACTCTTCTTGTTCTCCTTTTGCGATTTTAATTCCTTGTGAAACAGCATTCACACCTGCACTGGTAGCATCATATGTTACTGCACTTCGACTACCATCAGGATATTGTCTCTCAATCGGTCTACCATGTTTATCATTAATAACAGTAACACCATTACCGGTTGAGTCTTCCGTGCGCACTAAGTTGCCTTTTGCATCATAATCATTCTTAACTTTTTGTATACCATTAATGCTCATTGATAGCAATCGCCCTGAAGCATCATACGTCATATTCAGTCTTCTCTTTAATGCATCTATTTTTTGTATAAGATTTCCTCTATTGTCATATGACATACGTTGGATTCTACCCAAGCGATCTGTATACTTAATACATTGATTCTTATCATTATATACGAACTTTTCTACTGTTCCATCAGCATATCTAATCTCCGTATTACGATATTGTCCATCATGAACAAATATCGTCTGAACACCATTTCGTTCTGTCTGAGTAACTGTATGATTTTCATCATCATACTCAAAAGACATACTCCCACCATCAGAAAACAACTGCCTAATAACTCGGAATTTCTTATCATATATGTTTTCGACAGTATGTATCTTTTGCGAGTTTACTATATCCTTAATACGTCCATTAGATGCATATTCATAAGATATATTTTTACCTAATGCGGAACATACTGTTTTAATACGCTTTTCATCACTATATGTAATTACGACATCTCTTCCGGTATGGTCAAAGACTCTTGCAAGCAAATTAGTCTTTTCATCATATTCATAATTCAAACAATCTCCATAATCGTTAACAACTTTTATTAAAAGTTTGTCTTCGTCATATGTAAGAGAAATGCCCAAATTATTTCTGTTTTCTATTCGTATTAATTTCTTATCCTTATCAAATATATATGTATTATCGTCAACATCCTTTAAATAAAAATGTTGTTTATCGCTAGTCAAGAAATCAGTCGCTGTATTCTTTCCATAATAAACTCCATTTTCAACAGCAAACACTTTATGCTGACCATCTTCCATTATAATATCTACTTCGCCATCATCATTTACATTCAAATATATTTCATAATTATGGCGAAAGCTTTTTCCAAGCACAGATATTCTCGAATCCTTAGAATTATAATAGCGATGAAATGACAATGGAATTTCTCCATCAATTGCTAAATCTTCAAAATCATAGATGAAGTTTCCTGTTGATAAATTTACAGGATCAATGCTAGTTTCTACCGCATCAGGATCTGTTCCCAACAAACTATCTTCTATTGCCTTTTCTCTCGATAACTTTGCTTCCTGAATTTTTTCTAAAGATGCCGCCAACGCAGCATTCATTTTTTGCATATCCATATTCCCTCCGTTTGGGTCTATGGTATTTGCCAAATCATTGATAAAATTGATTACACTCTCTGAAAAATTTACGTTCTGTTGCAATCCACCTTGATAACGAGTATCAATATTCTTTACATTTGTAAAAATCTCTTCTATTCTCTGAGAAGTCGTATTATTTTTATCAATAATTTTTTTATGATATGCATCCAAATTGTCAATGTACTTTGAGATACTCAATGCACCAAACCAGTATTGGATTTGCAGCCCAGCATCCCCAATTCTGTCACCGATTTTTCTCCATAATGTTGTTTCTGTTGCATCTTTAACATATTCTAATAATTTTTTCTTAGCACTATTTGAAAAATCTCTTATCATTAATTTCACCGCCTTTTCACAAAACTTTCAACCTCGCCATTTTTGGCATTTAAATTCTTGGAATTTTGTATGCATCCGCCCAAGACATAAAAGAAGATAAATTTTTCATATTACTATCAATCACAATAACTTTGCGATTACCTTCGTAAACTTTTATTGTCAAATTTGAACACACCTTTATTTTTATATTCTCAAAGTTATAGTGCGTAGCCTTTCCACGCCAATTAATATGTGTAATATTCTTTCCTTCTATAATCAAACGCCAATTTGCCATATTCATAGAAAAATAAATTGCAATTATAAAAACTAAAGTAAATATCAAAGTAGGTATTAAATTTCCTGTTTCCGCACCTTTTTTTGAACAAATTAGTACAAAAAGCAACCATATTGCACCAATGATACATGTACACGGTAAATAGTAACCCGAGAATCCCCTTTGTAACCCAAGACTCCCTCTTTGTAAATGAAAATCCTGTTTTGTAAGCGAGATTCCCGGTTTGTAAATGAAATTCCCGGTTTGTAAGCAAGATTCCCGGATGTTCATTTCTATTACGATATGATATAATATTTTCAGCAATAAATTTGCGTACGACAACCAGAGATCAATTCCCTCTCGAAATTTTTGTATTCGGAGAATCCATCCCTGTTTTTGATTGGATAGAGTTGTTCTATTCTGGCTCTGGCGGCACTCAGCAAATTTATTTGTTACTTTTTGAGAAGTTTAGGCTTTAAGATGATGTTCTCGGCGGCAACCGGTGAGCATCCCAGTCTCTTAAGCACATCTTCTCCATAGTAAAAGCTGAATGTTTCGTATGGGCTACGGTTGTTCAGCTTTTTTCTTTTATAAGAATTGATATGGTTCATCATCAGAGTAATATCCTGTTGTGTCAGCTCATCGAAACTGCTTCCTTTTGGCAGGATACGACGTATCAATTCATGGTTGACTTCACAGGCTCCTTTTTGATAAGGAGCACTTGGATCGCAATAAAATATCTTTGTTCTATTGCATGGAATGGTGCTACGTTTTTCGATTTCCTTTGGATTTGAAAACTCACTTCCGTTATCTGTCAGAATAACCGGAAACAAGCTATTAAATGTTTTTGCCCCAAGGACTTCATCCAATAAGTTTATGATCTCTATTACAGAGGCTGATGTATTTGCGTCCCGCAAAAAAGCCAGCATGAGACTGCTTTCTACAAAGTGTATGGTAAGAAGACATTTTCCTCCCACACGACCTATCACGCTATCCATTTGTACAATGGTCGTTTCCGGGTTTGCTCCCAGATATTTTTGAAAGTCAGCGTAGCTTCGTTCAATACGGCAGCCCCGGTCAACTTTAAATTCAGGCTTCTTATAACGGGGACGATATTTCACTTTACGGGGCAGATCAATGTTCCTGATATCAAAGAGCTGGGCATCCACGTAGTTATACAATGTCTTTTCACTGCACATCAGTTCATCTACATGAGCAAGATAGATTTGATGAAGCGACTGCCCGTTTTTAACTAAAGGACTGATGATCCCGTTAATTCTTGCAATATCATCTTCGTTGGACATGATACCGGTTCTGGCTTCCGAAACAGCATGATGTGCACGCTCATGTGCATCTGCCGGATCATAAATACGTTTTAATAACGTGCATTTCGGCAGCTGACTGCAGCCATTACAAACATAAGGTGGCTTATTTTTGACAGAACAGACATCTTCTACAAAATCAGAACAATGTAAGGTGCATTCAGCGCACAGGCTGCATTTGTAAGCAGATTGATGTGTACAGCTTGTTCCGCAAATCCTTTTTGCTTTGCATGTAGCACGGAATTTACAAGGATTATACGGATATCCAGGACGACCGCTTTTCTTGTCATAGGAATACTTTTTAATCTCCTTGGCAATGGTTGTACGGTCCTTTCCTAACTCTTTGCCAATTGCCCCAAAGGATGCATTCTCCTGAAGGCGTTGAGCAATAATCATTCGATCTTCATAAGATAAAAACTTTGACATGGTGACTCCTTTCCAGCCGCCAGAAATCAAAGCATAACAGAAAAGAGACCAACTATCCAGTCAGTCTCAATTCATTTGTAAAAGAAAATCCATACCTTTCTTTTACACTGATAACTATTAACTTTTACACTTATCCAAGATAGCGGGTATGGAATCTTGGATTACAATTGAGGAGGAGGCTATATAAATGAAAAATATGCGTCTTAAATTAGCACGCGTTGAGATGAATCTTTCTCAAGAAGAACTGGCTGCCAAAGTTAATGTTACACGCCCTACTATCAACTTACTAGAAGGCGGAAAGTTTAATCCCAGTCTTCAGCTTTGTATTCGGATATGTAAAGTACTTAACAAAACATTAAACGATTTATTTTGGGAGGAGGACAACTTATGAAAACCACCATTCACTGTGATGAAAGGATCACAAATATTCGGCACACAATTTATGTTAAACTTTTTTGGGGTATAATTATAGCAAATGAACTTACTTATCTACTAGATTATTTTTTTAAAACAAGCTTAAACGGTTGGGTTATTCCATTAGCGCCTGATGTGTTAATCATTTGGATGTCAATAAAAGGAGTTCTTTTTAATGGAACCCAACATTTTCCACTCTGGTGTTGGCTATTTGCACTATGCTATTCTAGTTTAAATACTATTATCGTTTTTGTTGAGAGTTTCCAAATTGATACTGTTTTCTATCTTGAACAGATTAATCAAAGAATTATTGTCTCCTTAATATTTCTAACTGTTTATTTCCTTGGAGTATTGTTATTTTTTTACATTTCTTATCGTATTGCTATAAGAAAAATTAAAAAACTTTCTACTGACATCTAATTATGTAAAATTAAATGATTATCAATCCCACATTCTTCTTTTAATAAAGCGATAAGGTTTCCCCTTATCGCTTTACATTGAAATTAATAATAAGAGTGCTGCTTATTGCTTATTTTCTATAACACAGTTTTAAACTTTTAAATTATCCAATTCGACGACATGCAGCTCCACAATATGAATGACATAGACGGAAAGGTAGGCAATGGTATGACATCCCTCTATAATAGTTCTGGAAACGTAGATATTTACGCATCTAAAATTGAAGCTGCTTATACTACATATAAGAATGCTTAACGCTTATACAAAAGAGGCTGTATGTTTCGGTTAATATTTGTAGGTTCTCTTTAATTACTACTGTTTCCAACATTCTCTGGATATTACACCTATAATAACGTATCGTCTTATCCGAACAGCCTTCTAAATGTTTAGCCGTTAGAAACATATCTAGGAATTCCTCATTACGAATTTGTAAATAATCAGGCGCACGATTTTCCGACAAACAATTAACAAACACTTCCTGTAGTTTCTGCATCTGCGATGCATTCAATACCTCTGCCATATCATTGATAATGTTATAGATTTTAAATAATCCGGGGTGAAATCCATCACCTGTCCTGCAGCACGAGAATATTCAATCACACAAAAACACACAAAGCCAGATCCAACATTAATACACATTCATATAACCGTAAGTGATGTCATTTGATATACTGTATGCTATTGTTTCAGTAGCATTCCAAAGATATAAAAAATCTGTGGAAACATTACTATAATCTAATATTCCGTATTATATACAAAAAATAATTTTCAAAGAAAGAGCCGATACTCGCATTTTCAAATCTGCGTATTATCGGCTCTGCGTCTTTGAGTAAAGTTTACTTCTTCGGCATGCTCCGAAGTGTATTACTTAACGAGACTACTTCTTTAATTTTTTTAAATAAATCTTCTGGCATTTGTACAAAACTTTCCCCTATATATGATGATAATGTTTCAGTATCAACCCAAACCTCTGTATCTGTACCAATAAACTTAACACACATATCACAATCTTCCTTTGTAATATGAGTATTTGATGGCTCCCAGTTTTGACGGCACAAACGAATTATTTGTTCAATTTCATCTGGATTGGATACAATATATTCATTATCATTAAATATAATCTCGATTCTTGTTGCTTTATCAAACATACCATATCCTTCTCCACCTTTTACCTTTATTTTGCTACTATTTTCATTCATATTCACTATTAAAAAAAGTATAATTATCGTGGATATAAACACTAACATTGTAATATACGACTTGCGTTTTACAACAGATTTATTACCCAATATCAACACCCCCATCTGTATAACTCGAATTAATATTTATTCCAACATTTCCCCATCCATCATTTACTGTATAGGTTCCAGAATTATTAGAGGTAAAATTATAACCCGTTACAACAACCCAATGTTCTCCATATCGTGGATGAGATGTCAATCCTAATATGCATGGATAATTTTTACCAATAATTGTTCTAATTCTATCTCCCCAACTATATGTATTTGCAGTTACTGTAGTTGGTTTATAGTATTGCTTAATATACAACGATAATCCTCTTTTTAACTCAATGTAATTAGTACTTGTTCCCATTCTTGCAACAAGTGCATTTATCAAAGCAACGCCATCTGAAGATTCTAAACTATTAGGTACATATGACGGTGACTTATATCGATCATAATAATTCAAAACAATGGCTCCTGCAACAGAACCACATCTTCCATCTGGATTATAACTGTATCGTGCAGTAGAATGAGATATACTATCGCTAGATACAGCCCTTGTTTTTATTAAAAAATTATCGATATTTAAAGTTCCTAATGAATCAGCTTCTGAGCCACGCACTAGAGGTGTAATATCTTCTATAGCTACTTCTTTTTGAGACTGCAATTCTATTATACTTCCAAATTGTCTAGTCCCGTCCGCCTTATAATACATTAGCGGACCGCCATAATAATAATGAGCATCTTTCTCCGAAAAGTATTTATTGTTGTATTCAGAATACTCAATCATTTCATTATTATCAGCATTTACAATAACATATCCCGTTGGGTTTAATTCATAGTAGTATGCAATAATATTCTCATTAGAATCATACAATTTAATTTCAGAAGTATAATTTACTGAAGAATTTTGTTCCATTGTTGTATATGCAAAAGTTGTAATATTAACACTAAAAAGTAATACAAATATTATTTAGAAACTTATAAATTTATGCTTTTTAAACATAATGATTCCTCCTTCACCACAAAAGTCAATTTTTTCTGATGTAGCACACTTACAATAAGATAATTATATTATCTTTGTCATAAACCATCGGAAACACCTCATTTCCTTATTTCCTTGCGTTTTTTTAATGTTTATTCATAGAATATAGTCAATCCAACAAATTAGTTTAAAGTTTTTATATATATTTCAACTGTCAAATATACTTTTAATAATAATTAACTCACTTTATATACACCACTTACAACTTTTTCATAAAAAAGAAATCGTACAGAGCTTTCTGATGTATAATGAATTTGCACAA
>OLZI01001681.1_pt1 | contig 11458 bp, 8 predicted proteins | sample 1674061 | NCBI WGS metagenome assembly OLZI01 (sample SAMEA103958139, study PRJEB25191) | human gut metagenome | biome: human-associated habitat [ENVO:00009003]; feature: intestine environment [ENVO:2100002]; material: feces | place: Germany | collected 2013/2015 | reverse complement strand
GTCGATCGCGAGTTCCGCACGAGCCGGAGAGCACTTAATGTGCTCTCCGTGCGAGCAGGACTGTAGAGCAGGGAACTTCGCCCCTCCGGACTCCCCGTCTGCGCCGGGCCCCCGACCCTGTTACTTGATCTCCGTTACTTGATCTTGGTCGTACCCGGTGCCAGGTTGGGGTCGGTCTCGTTGGCCTCGGTCTGGAAGTGCTCGGTGTACACGTTCTTGCCGTCGCGGAACATCTCGTAGTACTGCATCTTGGCGTAATCCTCGCGCGCCTTGGTGGCGGCTGCGGCAGCGGCGTCGTCACCGGTGACGTTGGAGGAGAGCGCCCAGCGCAGGCTGGCGTCCTCGTAGCCCACCGAGTTGATAGCGGGCAGCGACTCGCGCAGCGTCATATGCGCCTTCTGGTAGTCGGTCAGCGGTGCGCCGATCAGCTGCATGAGCTGCGTGGACAGGTAGTTGGTGGACAGGTCGTCGACCTCGCTCGTCTGGTCGCAACCGGCAACGTCGTAGTTAGCCCAGATGATGTAGTCGGTCTGCCACAAGCGCTCCTGATGCGTAGCGTCGTCCTCGCCGGTAAACCACTTGTCATTGAACTTGGACGGGAAGAACGGCTGATGGTCGCCCCAGAACACCACGACCACCTTGCGGTCGAGCTTGCTCAGGGCGTTGAGGAAGTAGCGCAGCGCCTGGTCGGACTGCTCGATGCACGAGACGTACTCGTCGACATCGGACAGCGTGCCATCCTCGACGGTCTTGGCGTCCAGGTCGGTCGTGTCGATGTTCAGGTGCATCTGCTTGTCGACCGGCAGCAGGCCCGTGTCGTAGCCCGAGTGGTTCTGCATGGTCACGTCGAAGATGAACTGCGGGTCGGCGTTCTGGTCGAGCAACTCAAGAATCTTGTCGTAGGTTGCCTGGTCGGTCACCATGCCGCGCAGGGTATCGGCGCCCTGGAAATCGTTGATGGACAGGAACTGGTCAAAGCCAAAGTCCTTATAGACGTTCTCGCGGTTCCAGTTGGTCGCGTGGTTGGGGTGCATGGCCGTGGTGGAATAGCCGAGCGATTTGAACTGCTCTGCCAGGTTCCCGGTCGTTTCCATGTTGTAGATGGTGTAGGGGTACACGCCCGAGCCCAGGTTGGCCATGGAGTTGCCGGTCATAAACTCAAACTCGGTATTGGCCGTGCCGCCGCCGTAGGCGCTCACGTAGAGCTTTCCGCGGCTGAGGCAGTTGGACAGGTTCTTAAAGTACTGCGGACCTTCGTAGCCGGCGCGCATGTTCTGGTAGATCGACAGATCCGAGAACGTCTCGTTCATGATGGCGATGACCGTGGGCTTCTCGCTGTCGAACTGCTCCTTTGCGGCGGCGCGCTCGTCGCTCTTGGCCGCGTCGGACTTGTCGTAGGCCTTGGCGTACTTTTTGAGCGTGGCCTTGGCATCGTCGACGGAGTAGTCGGCGGGTTTGGGCGGCTTGATGGACTGTGCCGCACTAATAAAGGCAGGCAGGTAGCCCTCGCGCCAGTAGCTCTCGAGCGGGCGCCAGGTGTAGACAGTGATGCCGAGGGTGTTGTAGTAGTCGATGAGCGTGACATGCGCGGTCACGCCGCCCAGGCACAGCACCGCCACGAGCAGGTTGGTGAGCAGCATGCGCTTGGCGTTAGCGGCGCCCTTCTGACGGTGCGGTGCCACCAGGCCGGCGTACTCGCACAGCAGCATGGCGGTGGCGGTAAAGCCCATGGACAGCACGCAGAACAGCGAGATCGAGAAGGTGTAGCCGTTGCCGGCGACCGCGGCGGCGGTGGAGATGGCCGAAAGGTCGCCCGGCTGGATGGGCATGGATTTAAACGTGATGACGAAGAACTCGGCAATGCCCAGGACAAAGAGGGCAAAGGCCAGGACCGCGGGAGCTGCGCCGTGGCGCTGGAATAGGAAGAACAAGCCGACCATGAGCACGGTGATGATGGCCCATTCGAGCAGAATGCACAGGGGGTAGACCCAGGTAAAGTCGTGGTTGGACGAGACCTCCATGCCCAGCAGCGCAAAGACGCCGGCGAGCAGCAGGCACAAGACGGCGGCGACGAGCGGTTTGCCCACAAAGGCTCCGCGCAGGCGGGCGAGCTTGCCGGTGGGGACGGGGGCATCGGACCCGGCGAACGCAAAGACGCGCGGGGCGATGCGGTCGCGGGCAATGCTGGCCCAGGCGCATCCGGTAAGGATGGCGTTGGTCAGGATGAGCATCACAAAGGCGAGCGGCTCGTTTTGGGCGACGAGGCCAATGGCGCCCCAAATGGTCAAAAAGAGCTGGAACAGGCCGAAGGCGACACTCCAGGCGATGGCGCCTTTGGCGACGGTGCCCGACTGTGCGCGAATGGCCTTGGCCTCGCGCAAGACAAGGTAGACGGTCGCCGCAAGACCGACGAGCGAGATGGCGGCAGCGAACATGCTGAGACTCCTCACAAACTTAAAACCTACGAAAGCGGGGGTTTACCCGATTGTTACCAAGATATGCGCTGCAATTGGTGGCTGCGCACAACAACCAGCCATATTAACGCGCACGTGTGGCGGTGTGGCGCAATGTAGTGGCGACCTGCGCGATAATGGACGGGAATTACACGGAAACGTAAAGGCTTCTTAAAGAAATGGCGAGGGTAGGGCGATGAGCGAGCGGGTTTGCAAGGCGGACATGGGCGGCGATGGAGCGGCGGTCGATACGTGCGGCTATCCGGTCGAGACTACGGGCAATGCGGTGCTGGACATCTTGGAGCACCGTTCCTCTACGCGTGCCTTCGCGCGTGATGACGACGGTTGCCCCGTGGCGGTGACCGACGAACAGCGGGCGGCGATTCTGCATGCGGCGAGTCGCGCACCGTCGGCGGGCGCCATGATGATGTATTCCATCGTGAGCATTCGCGAGCAGGCTACGCTGGACCGTCTGGCCGACCTGTGCGATCACCAGCCCATGATCGCCAAGGCGCCTTGGGCACTTATATTTGTGGTCGACTATGCCAAGTGGATCGATCTGTTTGAGCACGTGGGCTGCTTTGAGCCCGAGTTTGTCGAGCGTACGGGCAAGGCGCCCCGCCGCGCGCCGGGTTTGGGCGACTTTGCCATCGCGGCCCAGGACGCCGTGATCGCCGCGCAAAACGCCGTGGTTGCCGCCGAGGCTCTGGGCTTGGGGAGCTGCTATATCGGTGATATCGTCGAGAATGCCGAGGAAGTGGCCGAGCTGCTGGATCTGCCTCCGTATACCATGCCGCTGTCGATGCTCATCATCGGCACGCCTCGCAAAGAGCGCCCGGCAATCGCGCACCCCGTGGTGAACCTGGTGCACGAGGAACGCTACCGCCGTGCGGACGACGCGACTATGGACGCGCAGGTGGCCGAGATGGACGCGATGTTCCGTCCGCATGCCCGCGAGGTGGGGGAGCGCGTCGTGGACATCTATACCCGCAAGCACACGAGTCCCTTTATGGCCGAGATGAGCCGCTCCATGGAGTGGTGGTTCAAAAATTGGCTCGGAAAATGACGAATGTGACAAAGGGACAGCCCCTTTGTCACATTCCATATCGCTGCGGTGGCCTAAAGGCCGTATAAATGTTTATCTAGCTGGGAAAACAGTGCATTAAAACATGGGCCGATTGCCTATAATCCCTTCGAACATTAAAGTTGGGAGGAAACCGGCTTATGGAACAAAAGGCCAAGGAGGCAGCCTCGCACGCTGCGATTCCTGTGAGCATCTCGGCGATGCTCGTCACGCTGGGCGTGGTGTATGGCGATATCGGCACCAGCCCTATGTATGTAACCAAGGCGCTCGTTGCCGGCAACGGCGGCATCGGAAGCGTTACGGAGGAGTTCGTGCTCGGCGCGCTCTCCCTTGTCGTGTGGACGGTCACGCTGCTGACGACCGTCAAGTACGTGCTGATCTCGCTGCGCGCCGACAACCACGGCGAGGGCGGTATCTTTGCCCTGTACAGCCTGGTCAAGCGCTGCGGCAAGTGGCTTATCATCCCCGCCATGCTGGGCGGCGCGGCGCTGCTCGCCGACGGCATCCTGACGCCTGCCGTTACCGTGACCACGGCCATCGAGGGCCTGCGCACCATTCCGGCGGTCCACGCCGTGCTCGGTGACGACCAGGGCCGCGTTGTCGCCATCACGCTCGCCATCATCATCGCGCTCTTCTTGGTGCAGCGCATCGGCACGGCCAAGATTGGCCACGCCTTTGGCCCCATCATGACGCTGTGGTTTTTGTTCCTGGGCGGTACGGGTCTGTTCTTTGTCTTCCAGCACCCCGCCGTGCTGCTGTGCCTCAACCCGGTGCGCGGCATCGCCTTTTTGCTGAGCCCCAACAACCACGCGGGCATCATGATTCTGGGCAGCTGCTTCCTCGCCACCACCGGTGCCGAGGCGCTCTACTCCGACATGGGCCACGTCGGCCGCGGCAACATCTACGCCACCTGGCCGTTCGTTAAGTGCTGCTTGCTGCTGTCCTATATGGGCCAGGGCGCTTGGCTTATCAACAACGCTGCCAACCCCGAGCTCATGGGCATTGCCGACCTCAACCCGTTCTACCAGATGCTCGCCCCGGGCCTGCGCCCGTTTGCCGTCGGCCTTTCCACCGTCGCGGCCATCATTGCCTCGCAGGCGCTCATTACCGGCGCGTTTTCGCTGGTGTCCGAGGCCAGCCGTCTGGACCTCATGCCGCATATGCAGGTCTTCTATCCTGCCGAGACCAAGGGCCAGCTCTACATCCCCATGGTCAACAACGTCATGCTCGTGGGCTGCGTCATCGTGGTGCTGCTGTTCCAGAACTCGGCGCATATGGAAGCCGCCTACGGCCTTGCCATTACGCTGACTATGATGTGCACCACGCTGCTGCTCTTCTTCTACCTGCACGAGGAGCGCAAGCTCAAGGTTGCTCCGTGGATCTTCGCGGCTTTCTTCCTTTTGCTCGAAGGCTTCTTCTTCGTGAGCTCACTCACCAAGTTCTTCCACGGCGGCTACTTCACCATCCTCATGGCCGCGCTCATCATGGGCATCATGGTGTGCTGGTACAACGGTACGGCTGTTGAGCAGCGCCAGTTTACGCTGCTGCCGCTGCGCAGCTACCTGCCGCAGCTCAAGCGCCTGCGCGATGATGATCGCTACGAGCGCCTGAGCGACAACATCGTGTACCTGACCAAGGACACCCATACCGATTACATCGACCGTGATATCGTCTACTCGATCTTGGACAAGCATCCCAAGCGCGCTCGCGCCTGGTGGTTCGTGAATGTCGAGACCATGGACGAACCGCATACCTTTGCCTATTCGGTCGAGACGTTCGGCACCGACTATGTTTTCCGCGTGCATCTGTACCTGGGCTACAAGATTAACCAACGCGTCAACGCCTACCTGCGCCAAGTTGTTCAGGACCTGGCTGCCACCGGCGAGCTGCCGTCGCAGACGCACGACTACTCGGTCTATAAGGATCCGGGCAACATCGGCACGTTCAAGTTCGTCATGATCCGTAAGCTGCTAGCGCCCGAAAGCGATGTGGAGCCGAGCGAGCGCACGGCCATCACGCTCAAGTACATCATCCGCCGCGCCGCCGGCACGCCCGCGCGCTGGTACGGCCTGGAGAACTCCAACGTGAGCTTTGAGTACGTGCCGCTGTTCACCAAGTTTAAGGCCGTGAGCAAGATGCAGCGCCTGGCCCCCAACGAGCGCCCGTAGTCGACGCTCGAGGTTTGGCTGCGAACGGGAAGGCCAGCAATGACTGGGTTTGAGCCTGGGGAGGAAACCATGGATGCAAAGGGGCTTGACGATCGCGATCTTGCGGCCGAGCTGGTGCGCGAGGCGCGCGTCGACGCCGCCGAAGACCGGTTCTTTACGGATCGGGCCAACATGGACATGGCCGATCGCGTGATTTCGGTCGTGGCACTGGTGTTTGTCGCGGCGTGCGTGTGCGCACTGCTCGCGCTGTTTGTCTAACGACCGCAGGCTGCAAAGGCTATACACTTGGAACCACCACAAGGGGAAACCACCACAAAGGTGCCTGTGAACTGCCTCCCATTTCTTGGACATCGGGAAATGGGAGGTTTTCCATGAGTATAGACCTCAGGGTGAAGCACGACCTGGAGTCCAGGAGGCGGGCCGTCGAGCTCTTCGACGCCGGCGTCGGCTGCAAGCCGGCGGCCGAGGCCCTGTCCGTCCCCCGCGAGACCGTGAGAGAATGGCAGTGGGTATACCGGGCGTTCGGAAGCGAGGCGCTGCTGTCCATGGGCGGGAAACAATCCAGGTACACATTCGAGCAGAGGGTCGCCGCGGCGTCGGCCGTGGTCGACGGCGGGATGGCGAAGGCCGACGCCATGGCCGAGTTCGGGATCAGGTCGAAATCCCCGCTGGAGCGCTGGTGCAGGCTCTACCGCGAGGGCGGCGCCGAGGCGCTGCGGCCCGGACCGAAGGGCAGACCGAGGGGGTCGAGGTCGAAACCCCGCACCCGCACCCGCGAGCAGGAGCTCGAGGAGCGCTGCCGCAGGCTCGAGGCCGAGGTCGCCTACCTAAAAAAATTGCGCGCCCTGGTCGAGCGGGACGGGCTCTGACCAGGGCGGCGGCCGAGGCGGTGAGGGCGCTGAGGGCGGAGGGGCACTCCCTGCGCCACCTGCTGGAGTGCTCGGGGCTCAGGAGGTCGACCTACTACTACGCGCTGGCGCACCCGCGGAGGCCGACCCGGCCCGAGCTGCGCGACGCCGCGGCCGAGATATTCTCGCGCACCGCCAACGGCTGCGGGCACCGGCAGATAGCCATGTGCCTGCGCGCCGAGCTGGGCGCGGTCGTGGCCGACAAGACCGTGCTCAAGATGATGCGCGAGATGGGCATCCGGTGCGGGATACGCCGCCGGGGCTCCCGCCGCCGGTACAGTTCCTACAGGGGGCTCGTGGGGAGCACGTTCGAGAACGTCATCGCGAGGGACTTCGGCGCCGAGGGGCCGTGGCAGAAGCTCGGCACCGACGTCACCGAGTTCAAGGTCGCCGGCGCCAAGGCCTACTGGGCCCCGGTGCTCGACTTCTGCACGAAGGAGATCGTGGCGAGCGACATATCGACCTCGCCGGACCTCGCCCAGCAGCACAGGATGCTCGACCGGCTCCTCGAGGCCCTGCCCGACGGGGCGGCGCCGACCATGCACTCGGACATGGGCTGGCAGTACCAGCACGAGTCCTACACCTCCAGGCTGGAGGGGGCGGGCATCACCCAGAGCATGTCGCGCAAGGGGAACTGCGTCGACAACGCCGCCACCGAGCAGCTCTTCGGCCACGTGAAGGACGAGTTCTACCGCGGCAGGGAGTGGGGCAGCTTCGAGGACTTCAAGCGCGACCTGGAGGGGTACATAGTCCATTGGAACACGCGGCGCAGGCAGGTAAGATTGAAGGGCCTGACGCCGGAGGAGTTCCGGAACCGGGCCCTTGCGGCGTAGTCGCTATTTATTCAGTCCAAGTTTCGGGGCGCAGTTCACTGTCCCCTTTGTGGTGGTTTTTGCTTTTGAGAGAGGGGCGGGGCGCTGATGGACGTCCATGCGGACGGCGATATTGCCGAGAACTTTTGGTGGCGGCGCACGACGCTGACGCGTCGCAGCCCTCTGTATGACGCCTGCGTATCGGCGGGGCTGCTGGTCGCGGCGACGATTGTGGGCGCGCTGCTCGACCATCCGGGTCTCGCGCCGAGCATCATGATCGTCTATGTGTTCGCCGTGCAGCTGTGCGCGTTCTTTACCTGGAGCCGCCTGTATTGCTTGCTGAGTTCGGCTGCCGCCGTGGCGCTCTACAACTTCCTGTTTGTCGACCCGCGCTACTCGCTGTCGTTTATCGACCGCGTCTATCCCGGCATGTTCTTTATCATGTTTGCGGTCTCGCTCGTGTCGAGCTCGATTTCGCTTGCCCTGCGCCGTGCCTTAGCGCAGGCCGCCGCCAGCGACCGGCGCACGCAGATGGTGCTCGAGACCAACCGTATGCTGCAGCGCTGCGCCGATCAGCAGCAGATTGTCCATGCTATGGCAACGCAGCTGGCGCGTCTTTCGGGCTGTCCTGTCGTGTGGTACAGCGCCGACGCCGAGGGCGATGACCTGCTGCCGCGTGCGACATACACGGCCGTGGGCGATGTCGCGCCGGTGCATGAACTGGCGCCGCAGATGCCGCCGCGGCTCTCGGCGTCCGCCTATGTGGGAACGCCGCTCGATGCCACCTACGGCGGCTCGGCGTTCTACGGCATCTACCTGACCGTGCGCTCGGGCGACACCATGGTGCGCGCGGGCGATCCCGCCTCGGTGGTGGGCGTGCTGGCTATCGTTGCCGAGCCCGACGTGCTGACGCACGAGGAGCGGACACTTGCCGATGCCATCGTGAGCGAAGGCGAGCTGGCACTCGATCGCGCTCGCGCCATGGAGGCCCGCGAGGAGGCGGCGGTGCTTGCCAAAAATGAGCAGCTGCGCGCCAATCTGCTGCGCTCCATCTCGCACGATCTGCGCACGCCGCTTACCAGTATTTCGGGTAATGCCGACGTGCTGCTCGACCAGGGCTCGACCGGCACCGCGGTGCTCGATGCCCAGACGCGCCGCGGCCTGCTGCTATCCATTCGCTCGGATGCGCTGTGGCTCAACGCCACCGTCGAGAACCTGCTTGCCATCACCAAGCTCGAGGGCGGCGGCATGCATCTGTCGACAACGCTCGAGCTTATGGACGATATCGTCGAGGAGGCACTGCGCCATGTAAATCCGGCCGTGCGCGAGCACGACCTTAAGGTGGTGGCGTGCGATGAGCCGGCGCTCGTCAACGTCGACGCGCGCCTGATGGTGCAGCTGGTGGTAAACCTGGTGAACAACGCCATCACCTATACGCCCGAGGGCTCGCATATCGTGATCTCGATTGACGTCGACGGCGGACGCGTGGCGTGCTCGGTTGCCGATGACGGGCCGGGCATCGCACCCGAGGACCGCGAGCGAATCTTTGAGTCGTTCTACACCGCCAACCACGGTCTTGCCGACAGCCATCGCAGCGTGGGCCTGGGTCTTTCGCTCTGCCGCTCCATTGCGTTGGCGCATGGCGGTAGCATAGAGGTTGCCGCGGCGGACCCGCACGGCTCGGTCTTTACGATTGAGCTTCCCGCCGCCGACGTTTCGTTTGATAAGGAGTAGCGCCGTGCCGAACTCTGCCGTGAAACCGCTCATCTTGGTCGTTGAGGACGATCCCGCCGTCCGCAACCTTATCGTCGCCGCGCTCGAGGCGCACGGCTTGCGCCATATGGCCGTGGAGACCGCACATGCCGCCATCGCCGCCGCCTCGTCGCAGGCGCCGAGCATTGTGCTGCTCGATCTGGGCCTGCCCGATATGGACGGCGTCAAGGTGGTGGAGTCGGTGCGCACGTGGTCGGGCATGCCGATCATCGTGGTCTCGGCGCGCAGCGAGGACGCGGACAAGATCCGCGCGCTCGATGCTGGTGCCGACGACTACCTGACCAAGCCGTTTTCGGTCGAGGAGCTGCTCGCGCGCATTCGCACGACGCTCAGGCGCCTTTCGTATGCGCAAACGGGCGGCGTTGCCTCCGAGGGCTCGTTCGATACCGGTGAGCTGCATATCGATTTTGATGCTGGCATCGCCATGATGGATGGCGAGGAACTGCACCTGACGCCGATCGAGTACAAGCTCCTGTGTCTGCTGGCGCACAACGCCGACAAGGTGTTGACGCACCAGTTTATCCTGCACGAGATTTGGGGCACGGCGACCAAGAGCGACCTGGCGAGCCTGCGCGTCTTTATGGGCACGCTGCGCAAGAAAATCGAGTCCGACCCCGCGCATCCGCGCTATATCCAGACGCATGTGGGCATCGGCTACCGATTGGTCATCCAAGGCTAGATCGCCAACCACCATCCCAATATGAGTTGCGGTGAAATACGGTCTAAATTTGCCTAATTCCAGGCAAAACAGTCCGTATTCCACCGCAACTTTGTTATTTGCCCTTGGGCTTGCTGGCGTAGAACTTCTTCTTTTTGGGCTTGCCGGCGGGGGAGGGCTTGCCGGCAAAGTTGGACTTGCCGTTGCCGGCCTGCGCGTGCGCGGGCGCCGTTGCGCGGGGCTTGCGGGCCTCGGGGTTGCGCAGCTCCTCGACGCGCTCGGCAATTTCCTCGGCGCTAAAGCCGACCTCGGCCATGGCGTCCTCGATGGGCAGGCGGCGCACGATATAGCAGTGGTGCACCTTCTGGTTGCGCGCGAAGTCCTCGGGGATGGTCTGCGCCGTGATGTCATCCAATACAACGCCCGCGCGGGCAAGCTTGCGCGTCTCGGGGCGGAAGCCACGTAGGTTGCAGCTAAAGATGGCATGGCCGCCCTGCGTGAGCAGGCGCGACACGCCGGCCAACAGCTCAACGTGGTCGCGCTGGACATCCCAGGTGCGACGGCCCATCTTGGACGAGTTCGAGAACGTGGGCGGGTCGACAAAAATCAGGTCCCAGCGGTTGCGCGTTTGGCGCTGGTCGCGAATCCAGGCGAGCACGTCGTCGCGCACAAAATGATGCTGCGGGCCCACAAAGCCGTTCTGGCGCATGTTGCGCTCGGCCCAGTCCAGATAGGTATTGGAGAGGTCGACCGTCACGGTCTCCTCGACGCCGCCATCGGCCGCGTAGCAGGTGGCGGTGCCGGTGTAGGCGAACAGGTTGAGGAAGCGGCGCGCCTGCTTGGCGTGCTCGCGCACCAGGTTGCGGGTGACGCGGTGGTCCAAGAAGATGCCGACGTCCAGGTAGTCGTCAAAGTTGACGGCAAAGGTGAGGCCGCCCTCTTCGATGAGCGGCAGGCGACGACGCGCGATATTGGCGCGCTCGCCCGAGCCGCCCTTGCCGGCGCCCTGCTTGCCGTACTGCGAGCCGCCGCGCGAGCGCATGCGGGCCTTGGCGTGCACATGCTCGGCGGGAACATCTAGGATGCGCGGCGCGATGGCCAGAATGTCGAGCATACGGGCCTGGGCCAGTGCGGGGTCGATGGTCTTGGGCGCGGCGTATTCGGCGATGACGAGCCAGCGGCCCGGCGTCTGCGGGCAACCCTCGTACAGGTCGATAGCGGCGGAGTAATCGGGCAGGTCGGCATCGTAGACGCGGTAGCAGCTCACGCCCTCGCGCTTTGCCCACTTGCGACGCAGGCGGGCGTTTTTGCGCAGGCGGTTGGCGAACTGCTCCGACTCGGGGATGAGCACGGGCAGCGGCTTGCCGTCGCCCAGGTCGAGCATGGCGGCAGGCTCGGGCATGGCGGACGCGGAGGCGTCGTCTTCGGCGGTGTTGGCGGTGTCGGCGGCATTCGTGCAAGCGTCAGTCGAGCCCTTGGTATCCGCGCTGGCCGCAGCCTTAAACGCCGCGGCGGCCTGATCAAGCGATGGCCAAACCTCAACGGTGGCTTCCTCGTTATTGGGCATGACGGCGATGGAGCGCGCGGGCTCGGCATGGAGCG
>OLZI01001678.1_pt1 | contig 11470 bp, 4 predicted proteins | sample 1674061 | NCBI WGS metagenome assembly OLZI01 (sample SAMEA103958139, study PRJEB25191) | human gut metagenome | biome: human-associated habitat [ENVO:00009003]; feature: intestine environment [ENVO:2100002]; material: feces | place: Germany | collected 2013/2015 | reverse complement strand
TGCTCCGGTTTGTATTGGATGGGTCATAGACCATGATTCTGCCATCTTCATTAAAGCCTTTCAGCAGAATGAAGTGCTGGGATTTTGTAAACAAGGACTTGCCATTCATCAACTGAATGACGATTTTCCCTTCCCACAGGGCTTCTTTGACAAAATTGTAGTTCTCTGCCTCGGTCATGGGCAGATGCAGCGCATTGGCTATATACCGCAGGCGATCTACGTTGTTGTTCGCCTTGCTTCCAAACCATTTTGCCAGTTCATCCGGGTAATATTGATGGCCTGTTAGATAGGTAGCGGCCACAGCCATGCAGCAGACGCTACAACCGTTATTCTTAATGGTGCCGTCACCGTACATTACATCGGCGTAATCATCCAGGGTGTAGTCTGGGAAGAAGCGGTCATCCGAATCCTCCTCAAAGGATTCTTCTTCCGTTTCTTCCGAAATTTCTTCCGGTACGGTTTCCTCCTCAGTAGGCTCCGTTTCTTCCGTTATTTCTCTGGTTTCTGCTGTTGTTTCTTCCTTTGTTACCTCGGTGGATTCTTCCTCCGGGGCAGTAATTTCTTGTTGTGTCTCCTCCGTTGCTGCCTCGTCGGCCCAGGTTCTTAAAGAAATGGGCTGTACAAGCAGGGCTGCCGCCAGCAGTAGGCACAGGATATTTCTTTTGATCAAATGCAGCGCTCCTTGTTTTCGCCAGGGGCGGTGTCCCGCCCCTGGCTGGTGATCTTACCCCTTCTTCTTGAACTTGGGGATGATGATGGTAACGGTTACCACGCCCAGGCCGTAGGCGCCCACGATGCAGATGACGATGATCCACCAGGGGAAGCCGGTCTTGGCGGGCTCCGGCTCGGTGGGCTCGGTGGAAGCGGGCACGGTGGGCTCTGCTTCCACAGGGTCGCCGCCCCGGTTGATCACATCGGTCATGTCGTAGAGGTTCGTCTTGCCGGTGAGGAAGCGGTAGTAGGCCGTCAGTGCGTAGTAGGCCTGCTCGGTGCCCATGCCGTCAATTGCGCCATCCATAACGTGCTTGAAACCGCCGCCGGATACATAGTACCGCAGCAATGCGTCCACCACGGAGCTGCCGTTCTTGATGAACCGGGCATCGGTATCCGCGTTGATGCCCAGGGCGGACAGGGCAGTGAGGACCTGAGCGGTGGATTCACTGGTGGCAATGTACTTGCCGTCGCCGTAAGTGGTGCTGAATCCGCCGTCATCGTCCTGCATCTCGGAAAGCCTTGCAATGGCCTTGTCGATGGCCTGCTTCACAGTCGGGTCCTTCTTGTAGTAGGGGGCAAGAGCCGTCAGGGCCATGCCGGTCATGTCGGAGTCGGCACGGTCCCCGGAGATGGCCCAGCCGCCGTCGGAGGTCTGCACACTCAAAATCTCGTCAATGAGGGCCTGCCGTGTGGTGGTGCCGCCGGAGGGCACGGGGTAGTTGCCGGAGTCCAGCGCCAGCAGGGCCCAGATGGGGCCGTTGTTGCCCTGATACTTCACGAATTCCAGATCGCTCAAGCCTTGCAGCAGGTCATAGCCGCCCACGTTGGTCACGTCGCGGCCAATGGCCGTCAGCGCCAGGATGATCCGGGAGTTATCTGTAGACTTGGCCTTGTGGAGCCGTCCGGTCTCGGGGTCGATGTTCTCGGCCACATACTCCAGAACCTTCTTGTAGTAGTCCTCCACGCCGGGGACGTTCCGGTCGGAACGGGCCAGACCAATGACCATCCACTCGCCGCCGATGGCGCCGACGCTGGGCGTACCCAGAGCCTCCATGTAGTCGCCGGTGGTGATGTAGGGATCGCTGACCTTGCCCATGGCCTTCAGCATGGCAAGCTTGGTCTCGGCAGCGGTCAGAACATCGTAGTTGTCCACCAGCTTCTTCTGCAGGTCGGTCAGAGCATCGTAAGCCTCCCGGGCGGCCTTAATGTTCTGCTCGGAATCCTTTGTGACGTCTCCGATCTTGCTGATCTTGTCTATGACCTCCTGCGCCTTCTTCTTGTCCTCTTCCGAAGCCGTAAGCTTGGAGTAGGCGGTCTCGGCGTCGGTGAGCTTCTTGACGTTCGTGACCAGATCCTTCTGAGCCTTGGTTAGAGCGTCGTAGGCTTTCCGTGCCGCGCCGATGCTGGCGTTGCTCTTTTCCGTGACGGGGTCTTCGATCTTGTCAATAAGCTTGATAACCTCGTCGGCCTTGAGCTGGTTCCACTTCCGGGTGGCTTCCTGGAGGGTGGAGAGCTTCGTGACCAGTTCCTTCTGCTCGGCGGTCAACTTGTTGTAGCCGTTCCAGGCGGCGTTGATGGCCGTGCCGCTGTTGATGGTCACGGTGCCAATCTTGGAAATCAGGTCGTCTACCGCTTTGGCCTTGGCCTTGTCGTCTGCCTCTTTCAGCTTCTTGTACTGATCCTCGGCGTCAGTCAGCTTCTTGTAGTTTGTGACCTTGGCCTTTTCTTCCGCATTCAGAGCGTCATAGGCTTTCCGGGCCGCGTCGATCCTCGCCTTGCAGGCATCGGTGTAAGTCACATTGCCGATCTTATTGATCAGATCGATAACATCCTTGGCTGTGGTGGTGCTCTCAGCGGGCTTACCATAGTTGTCGCCGCCTTCTTCGTAGGTGTAGTCATCGGTATAGTGGAGGACAATGTTGTCGCCGTCCTTCAGATACCTGGCGGACACGCCTACCTCCGGATGACTGCCGTTGACGGTATACATCCAGCCGGAATTCTTGCCGTTATCAAATTCACCCAGGCCGTTGACAGACCGGATATAGACCGTGCCATATTGGTTGCTGCTGTCAGCATTGAAGCTGAGACCGGTGCGCTGGAGCACATCCCAGACGGTTTCAGCGGTGTCCGCTTCCAGGGTGCCTTTGTACCATTCCTTCAGGCCGCCCCTGGCGTAGCCGTGGGGAGAGGTAGTGTCGCCGTGCTTGCTGTCGCCCAGAACGGTGACGGTCACGGTGATCTTGGTGGATTTGGGCTTGACTGTAACGGTGATGTACGCCTTGGCCGCGCCGTAGGTCAGGGAAACCGTCTGGTCGCCGGTCTTATTCTTGTCGTAGCCCTCGACAGTAACATCCTTCAGCGCAACCTCACTGGTGGTTCCATCCGTCCAGGAGGCTGTCAGCTTGATGCCTGTCAGATTCAGTTCATCGCCTACAGTGTACTCCGTCTTGTAGGTTCCGCTCACTGTCAGCTCATAGCAAACAGGCTCAGAGCCGCCGCCGACCTTCTGGCAGAGCTTGTCCGCGTCCTTACCCAGAGGATCGTCGGTACGGTTGTGGTCAGCTCTCCACGAACATCCCTCAACTTCTGGGCAGTCCTTCACGCCATTGGCAGTGTTAAGGACGATTGTTCCGTCCATCTTGGTCGGGCCAGAATAGCTGGTATCCAGATACTTGACGAATCCAATACCAGTTTCGGCACCACAGCCAGATGCAAAGGTATTGCCGGCAATGTTGTTATAGCGGTTCAAACTGCCGAGATAACCGATAATGGCACCAACATATTTATTGCCGCTGACAGTACCGGTAAATGTGTTTGCGCTGATGGAGCCAGCTACATTATCCCAAGTCTGTGCCACATAGCCGTCGCCGCCAAAGATACCGCCTACATATTCGTTTCCCTTAACAGTACCTGTTACAGTACATGCAACAATAGTGGGGCTTGCGCCGTTAGGGGCAGTCTGGTTGTCATAGCCGCCGCCTACGATGCCGCCCACAAAGCTGCCGCTCGCCTCTACACTACCGCTGAAGGTGCAATTTTTCACCTCACACTGGCTCATAGCGTTGTCTCGGCTTCCCAGAATACCTCCGACATAGCTACTGCCTTTTACTGTTGCGGCGCTGGAACAATTCTCAATTATACCATTGATACGGCCTGCAAAAGAACCGATTTTGTTTTCCGATCCGCTGTAGCCAATGGTTACACCCTCTTCAATCACGCAGTTCCTGATTGTGACGACGTAGCCTGCACTCGCCACTGCGTAACCATTTCCTCCAACAGACTCGATAAAACCGGATTTCAGCGTTTGGGTTCCGCTCAGTAACCGCACTCCTTCGATAGTAACCGCATTGCCGCTTAAGCCAACACCGGTATAGCAATTAACAAGGCCAGCGCCTTCAATGCGTTCACCATAAATGTTAAGGTTCTTGATTGTCGCACCATTGACATAGGCAAAGAGCGGGAGCCCTCCAACCGGAACGGTAATTTTTACGTTCTGTGTCTCGCTGATCTTTCCGTCAAATATTCCGGAAAACGCATTCAAATTTGTGCCCTGCGCAATATTTGTGCTGCCGTCCTTGGTGCAGCCAATGGGTGTCCAATCAGAGGGAAGGGTGATATCATTACATACCTGGAAATAGAATCCCTTAAACGATTTCCCGTCCGCTACATAGGTCCTAAGCCGTACCAAATCGTCCAGAGTTTGGATTTTATAAGGATCATTTTCAGTGCCGCTGCCATCAAATTCAATTCCCGTGTCCTTGAAAGTAATCTGCACCGGCCCCATCAAAAGGTCTACCGTATCTATATCCTCATTTTTCGCGGATACAGTCACCTTACAGAAGAAGTAGTGCTCACCTACGTCATAGCTCCTGTTCAGATTTGCATAACACTCATATATGGATGCACCATCTCGACTCGACGTCCGAATCTTATTGACAGTTGCTTCCTTCACCAACTCCGCATCTTCAATGGTATTCTTTGTATTGTGGTAAATCTGGTAACTGAAATCAACTGCTCTATCTGCATCTCCGAATTGGAAATAAATATAATTCGGTACCGATCCCACTGCGTATTCGGTTTCATACTCAATGATATCATCCGATTTGGGCGACGATCTTCCATAGCTGCCAAAATCTCTTACAATCTCAGGCACATTAAGATATGTCAGATTGACATCTACACGTGCCATATCCGATTGTGCAATATATTTGACGCCATTATAAGTGTTTATTATCCTACAAAAGTAGTAGAAGGGTCTGTCACTGCTTGTAGGAGGAGTAAACGTTCTATCCGTCGCGCCAATGATAAGTCCATTAGAGCCACGTTTATACCACTGGTATGTTATGGTTCCGCGAACCGACTCATCAACATAATACTCCACCGACAAGACTGGACTATCACCCTTGTCGCAAGTTATTTCTGCAGGCTGTTTGGTAATGACTGGCGTTGGGTTTGTCGCAACCACTTCCCCATCTGTAACCTTTACAACCGCAGTATTAGATTTGAATTTATAAATTTCATTATTTAACGTCCACACCACTTCATAGTGGTAACTGTGCTCTCCAATCTCAGATGTATCCACAATTACCAAATCAAGATCTGTCATCAGATTTGTGCCGTCTTTATACCATTGATAGCTAATAAGCCCTGATTCAGGTTCCGCTATTTCAGCGTATAAAGTCACCACATCATTAAGATTGCAAATTACATTCTCTAATTGATTCAGAATTTTCGGTGGGGTGACGCTCCATTCGTATACTTTTACAAATACCGAATTGCTGGTTACAGTATAGGTCAGGCCGTTGACCGTGTTCGTGACTACACAGTAGTAAGTCTTTTCTCCGCTCTCAGCGGTGGGGGCGGTATAGCTTGCTTCCGTTGCGCCGTCAATAGCGGTTCCGGTTTCGCCGTTCACTTCGTACCACTGATAAGTAAGAGCCGCATCCTCCGGAGCGGTCGCGCTTACGGTCAGTGTCGCGGCTTCATCCTTGCCGCAGGTTACATCTACCGGCTGTGCCGTGATCTGCGGGGTGTAGTCAACAAAGTTAAGCCTCAGAGTATACGTTCTTGTCTGCGTAGGCAGGCTCTCATTCGTAGCATCCCATTTCAGAATGACAGGAATCTCAGCGTAAGTGCCATCCTTGGAAAGATAGTCCGCCAGAGCGATGTCCGCCTTATAGGACGACGTAGTAAACGCAGTCTCTCCAATATACGCAGTAGAAAGTGTTGAAGAAGGCTTGATCTGCACGGACACTGTTTCCGTGCCTGCCGCGATGTTTCCGGTAAATTCGTTGACAAAGGTATTCACACCAGTGGGAAGTGTGGGAGACAAAACCTGCTTCTTGTTCTCCAGTACCTTTAATGTACCCAGTCCGCGGATATAGGACACATAGAAATTGTAATCCTCATATACGGAGTAGCCGTTTTCATCCCTATTTCCTACACGGAGCGTTAATTTTGTCTCTTCACCCTTGGAAATAAGGGAACCGTTAAACTGGAACGGTGCTGTCAATCCATTACTAAGCACCGTCCGGGTCCCCTGATCCCCATTGCCGGTTCCCAGTACATCATTATAGAAAAGCGAATAATATACTGTACCCGCTGCCTGAATTTCTTCGCTCAGACCCAGATATATCTGGAATCCGGAACCTACATCCGTCATGACAATGTCTCTGTAATCCGTCTGCTCACGGCTGAATTTCCCATCCAGCATATCTATATACGCACTGGGAGTTGTAACAGAGTAGGTGCCTACTATAATCTTCAGGTCGGTCACAACCGCCATTGCTTCCTGTGCTTCCCGCACAGTGACCTTCGCGCTGCCGCTCTGGGCAGTATAGGTCAGGCCGTTGACCGTGTTCGTGACTACACAGTAGTAAGTCTTTTCTCCGCTCTCAGCGGTGGGGGCGGTATAGCTTGCTTCCGTTGCGCCGTCAATAGCGGTTCCGGTTTCGCCGTTCACTTCGTACCACTGATAAGTAAGAGCCGCATCCTCCGGAGCGGTCGCGCTTACGGTCAGTGTCGCGGCTTCATCCTTGCCGCAGGTTACATCTACCGGCTGTGCCGTGATCTGCGGGGTATAGTCCGTATTATCAACGTCACTCGGTGTCACGCTGTTTTCGTCAATATCCTCGGCACCCTCGACGAATACTTTTGCACTGTTACTTTGAACCGTGTAAGTCGCACCGTCAAAGCTGCCAGTTATAACACAATAATAACTTTTTTCGCCTATCTCGGCTGTGGGCGCGGAATAAAAAGATTCCGTCGCGCCGTTAATCATTATTGTGGATTCTTCAGAATTATCGTACCACTGATACGTTACTTCGACGCCTTCAGCTACTGTTGCTTGTAAGCTCAGTATCGCAGTTTCATTTTGAGCACACCGTATATCCACTGGCTGAACGTCAATCTGCGGTGCACAATCAATACTTTCGGAAGGCTTATCATCAGCTACCGTGAAACTATCATTATCTTCAGTCGCATACACGTTAAAAGGTACACCACTAAGCAGTATTGCAACAGCCAAAAGAGCACATAGGCTTCTTCTCCATATATTCATGCTACGCTACCTCATTTCCACTTGGTCATAAAAAAGCAACGCCGCTGGGGTTTCCCCCAGCGGCGTTGCCTATATCACTAAATTACTAATTACTCATATCAAGGAATGAGCTTTTCGCTGGTAAAGACAGAAATGTTGAAGCCATAAGTCAGGCTGACAACTTCACCTGCGCTCAGATTGTAGCAGCACATATATGTCCAGATTGTGCCATTCAGATCGCTGCTGTAAGTCCAGTCATAACCCGCATAGACGTAGGTATAGGTCGTCGTAGTACCGCTGGTAGTAGAGCTAATCAAGCCGTAACCGGCATTCGTGCCAGTCCGCCAAGCAATGGCATTGATGACCTCGTCGCTATATCCCTGCGCGCTCAGAGCGGTTTTTACCGCTGCCAGGTCGGCGGAATTTTCAGAGGTGTCCAGCGGAGTGGAGCTCTTTCCCTCAAACTCAGTCAGAGCTTCATGCGTTTGGCTGGGGTCATAATAATCGCTGACGGTTTCCCAATCAGCACCACCATAACCGTCGACAACAGCATACAGACTATCACCTGCATTGGCGGGGATGGAAAACGAGCTGGTCACAGCGCCCGAACTGTTCTTGATTGCAACATCGACTCTGGGCGTTGTTCCTGTTGCGGATGCGGTCACGCTCAGGGACAGAATCATCACCAGAGCGAGAACCATAGACAGGACTTTTCTCATGTTCTTCATTTGGGTATTTCTCCTTTATAAAATATTTTTCGTATTTTTTACACAACGGTCCGAAATGTTCCGATGCAACCTGAGAAGCTGAGGAATGTACGCCCAGGATCGTACTGCTTGGATGCGCATGAATCTACCATGCACATCTGCTATATGTCACGGTCAATGACCGCAGACACCATAGAAATGCTTTTCGCCACATTCCAGTGTCTCATTCCTCCGCTCAGGGGTAAGCAGGTTTTTCGATTCTTGGCATGCTCCTATCATCGCACACTTCTCCGAACCGGTATTCTTCACCGATGTGGCTATTCAGTTTTTATATGCCTCCGGATATTATCCCGGTTGACACCCATTCTTCCGAGCCAGAAACTCCTGTTTCTGTTCCCGTCTCGGCTTCTGGACTCCCTTCGGCAGCGGCAGCTTTGCCTCGGTCAACGCGATCGACCAGCTGACAAACCGCTCCGCGATATACCGCCCGCCCTCTACCTCGTAGGAATAAGGGGAGCGACCCAGCGCTTCCGCACAGGTGCGAAGGTACTCCAGAATTTCATCGTCGGTCATATCCCCGTGGGCTTCCCCCCACCGGGCGTCCCGCTCTATGCGGGCCTGTTTCTCGGCCTGAGCGACAGCGGCCTTTTCTTGATTCACAGCCCGGATGGCTTCCCGCTTTTGTGCCTGACGTTCGTCGAATACACGGGACTGCTCTTTCATGGTTTTGCGGTAGATCCGTCTGCCCTTATCGCTGACCTTATGTGTTGGGTAGGGCAGCCCAGCAGCATCTACCGCTCTGGACCATCCGCCGAACCGCTCCCCGATCATAGCACCCCCGAATACCTCTCTGGGGTAGGGCGTATGCCCAAGCTCCTGGGCGCACTGCTGGAGATAGGAAATCAGTTGTTCGTCTGTGTCGTCCCGGTGGGCCGCTACAAACTCGGCGTCCTTGCGCCGCACGGCGGCGTTGGTCATTGTCTCCAGCTGCTGCTGTTTCCACCGTTGTGGATCAAAACGATAAGGCTTGTCTTTGTTACTCACACCGTGTCCCTCCATTATCAGGCGCAATGCCTCTACATTGGTGGGATCTCACGGTTTCTTTCGCGTCCAAAGATCAGTCCATGGTTTTGTAGGTCTCCTGGCTCTGTGCAGCACTGCCGCCTTCTCACTTTTCAGCAATGGCATTTTGGCAGTACCCTTGGCACATTACAGTAGCGCGTCTGCGCCGGACTTCCACCGGCTTCCCTTGTTCAGCCTGTTCACCACAGGCCACAAAACCGATATGCAGTTTTCAGGCAAAAGGAAAAGCCACACAGGCAGACTTCTGCCAGTGTGACCGTATGTTTTCACATCCTGCCTTCCTTCACCCCATCTCAGGGATGCGCTCCGGGTTCTCACATGGTCGGTATTCTGGCTCTGCGCATCTCAGAGGCGAAAGCCTTCTTCGTCTGTATCCAGCCTTCTCAGGTTTCCCCAATGACCGGATCTCTCCAAGGATACAGGCATCTGCGCTTACAGCTACGGGTATAGCCCGGATTTCAACCGGTTCCCTAATCTCCACGCCTGAGCTTTCTCAACCGACCCAGGACATGGGACACCATGCAGCAATTGAGTTGTTAAAGTACGTTCTTTTGTGCCATACTATGTATGACGGCCAGAAGCCTGGGTCGTGGGGGACGGTTTCGTTAAGGAAAACCCTTGACGAAAGCCAGAAAGTCCACATACGCACCCATTCGTACAAGGTTATTATATCATAAGCCATATCTTTGTCAATTGAATTTGTCCCAGATTGTTAATTTTTGTACGGAATCGCAATTCAATGGACAACACAGGAACGGAAAAGCGCTAGATTTTATGCAATTCGGCAAATGGGAACCCTTTTGTTGGATGCAACTGCCGTCAAAATCATGGTCACAGGAGGAAGCCTATGCCCAGACGAGGGGAAAATATCTATAAGCGCAAGGATGGGCGCTGGGAGGGCCGGTATATCGCGGACCGAAAGCCGGACGGTGGGGCCCTCTACCGCTCGGTTTACGGAACAACCTACGCCGACGTTCGCCAAAAGCTGGCTGTCTGCCGGGAGGAGAACCGCAAACAGCAGTTTCGCGGCTGCACTCTGACGGTAAAAGAGCTTTTGACCCATTGGCAAGCGGAGAACAGCCACATCAAGCCCACCAGCCGGGAACGCTACCGGGCGTTGATCCAGCAGCACATTGAACCTGAACTGGGTGCGCAACGGGTCTGTGACCTTACAGAAGAAAAGCTCAACTGCTTTGTAGACAGAAAGCTCAAATCCGGGCGGCTGGACGGCAAGGGCGGGTTGGCCCCCAAGACGGTCAATGATATTTGCGTCATCGTCCGTTCCGCCTTGAAGCTGGCACGGCGAAAGTTCCGATACAACGGCGAAGAAGAAATCCGCGCTCCGGCGGTTAAGCAGAGGCGGATTGAAACCTTTAGCGGGTGGGAATGCTGCCGTATTTCCGCGGAGATTTTGCGAAAGCCCAGCACCGAGAACCTGGCCTATCTGCTGTGCCTGGAAACGGGAATCCGGCTGGGCGAAGTGTGCGCGCTACAATGGTCAGACATTGATTTTTCCGGCGGAACCGTGCACATACAGCGAACGGCCTACCGTATCAACTACGGAGGCCGCACGGAGTTGGTGATTCAAACGCCGAAAAGCGAATGCTCGGAGCGGGTGATTCCCTTGACGGCGAAAATGCTTTCTCTGCTTCGCCCGCTGAAAACCAGCGGCTACCTGCTCACGGGCAGCGACAGGCCAATGGAGCCGAGAACGCTGCAATACCGGTTCCGGCGCTTCCTGGAGCGGCTGGAAATCCCCGTCCGGAATTTCCACATCCTGCGCCACTCCTGCGCCACACGGTGCATCGAATACGGCATGGATATCAAATCCCTCTCCGAAATCCTGGGCCACGCCGACGTGCAAACCACCCTACGGATGTATGTCCATCCCTCCATGGAATCCAAACGCAGTGCCCTTGAACTGGCAAGCACCCTATCCGGTATCGCCTAAAAAGCCCATTCGCCGTCAGAAATCTGGTCATGGGAACTTGAAAAAGCAGGATTTGCCTATGGGATTTTTGCGGGAGTATCGTCAAGGGTTTTCCTTGGCGAAGGCCCTTTTGTTTTTTTATTATACCATGGATTCTTAAAAACCCGTGTCGAACGGTGTCGATTGCTGAAAAACTTCATTTCTAAATCTATCATGCTTACTATAAATATTATAGATTCTGTGCTTTCAATTCCATTGCGGGTATACTGTCTAACAGAATGATTACTAATTCCAAAAGGACGGAATACTATGGATTTGAAAGCAATCGGACGACGAATCAAAATAGCCCGTGAGCAAAAGGGTTTGACACAGGAGGCATTGGCGGAGCTGGTGGATTTAACGCCCATGCACATCAGCGTCATCGAACGAGGCTTCAAGCCCACAAAGCTGGAAACCTTTTGCAGAATCGCAAACGTCCTTGGTGTGTCCGCCGACACC
>OLZI01001676.1_pt1 | contig 11472 bp, 12 predicted proteins | sample 1674061 | NCBI WGS metagenome assembly OLZI01 (sample SAMEA103958139, study PRJEB25191) | human gut metagenome | biome: human-associated habitat [ENVO:00009003]; feature: intestine environment [ENVO:2100002]; material: feces | place: Germany | collected 2013/2015 | reverse complement strand
GTGGTGGCCCATTTTTCAATGAGCGCCCTGGCCCACTTTTCAATGAGTATTTACACCCAAAAGGTTTTCTGCGGCTCTGCCTCCTGAGTCGATGCCTCGGGACGTGAGACGGCAATACGGGCATTGAATTGTTCTTTTACCTGTTCCGGGAGAGGCATAATTTCACGCAACTCAAATTCCTTGAAGATATTCTGGATTTCACCTTCGTAACGATTGAGGTCTGCATTGATTTCGGAAGATGTCTGCTTGAGCTTATTGGTGCAACCATTTTTGACGCGCTGCTTGCTTGCGTCCCATTTGGCTGCATCAATACGGTAACCTGTGGTGAACTCAATGCGCTTGCCATCGAAGACCACGCGCATCCTGATTGGCACGTTTTCAGTTACCAATACCCCGTCCTTTTTGCGGGATTCAAGTTGGAAGGTGATATTCCGTTTGAGATTCATATTTGGAGAGTTTAAAAGTTACACCCAAAATTACACCCAATTTTTGACATATCCAAATGGTATTTATTAAAATCTATTCATTCATCCATTTTTATAACACTATAAATCAGTGTATTTTAGACATTCGTTAATACAAACTGATATTAGGGTGAGATTTCCTGTCTTTCCGCAAATACTCAAATCAAATCCGCTGTAAGCCAACAACTTACAGCGGATTTGATTTTATGCACATACAAAAATACATACAAATTTCCGGGCAACCCAAGTCCCATACAGATGCATCAGTATCATGGAAAATCAAAAGGAGGGAAGAGAATATTATGGGTGTTCATGGAGGATGATAAAGTTTCTTGACCGAAGGGGTGTCCAAAACGGTAACCTCTTTTACATTCCCTATTTCTTTGAAATTGCTTTCGGACAGCTAAGATAGCATCTTTCGACACTTGCGGGTGCCGGAAAAAGGTGCCGATTTTATGATATTGCCAATCTCCCTTAAAAGATTGGGCTATAGAGGGTGGGTATTCTTTGAATGAGGAAGTTGTGCTCTACTTTTGCAGCGTTAACGCAAAAATAACCCGGCTTCAGGTACCGGAAGCCACAACACTTCCTATCAATTCGATGAATATATCCGACCTTTTAGAGAAGCCCTTGTGGCAAATGACCGGCGAGGAATTCATGTTCCTCTCCAAAACCGCCTCTCAAAATGACGAGGCGAAAAATCAGCATACACCGTCCCAACCAATTCCTGAGAAGAAATATGTCTATGGCATTGACGGCATCGCTGAGATTTTCGGATGCAGCCGACCTACAGCCTCGCGCATCAAGAAGAGCGGCAGGATTAATGCCGCAATTCGTCAGATCGGACGCAAGATAGTGGTGGATGTCGAACTCGCCCTTTCTCTCGTCGGGCAGAATAAGGAGGCTCGCAGATGGACACGATGAATAACCCCCTTATCAGCTTCAACGCTGAGGCAGAGAACGGAGGCAGCCACCAGGCGGCAGACCCAGCGAAAATGCGTTATGAGAGGATGTGCAATGAAGCGCAACTCGACATCGACAAGGAGGTGCCACCGCCGCCGGTTGCCATTTATATCGGTGATTCTCCTGCTTGCACCTTTGGTAATTTCAGTGCCTCAATCGGAAAGCCCAAGGGCAAGAAGACTTTCAACGTTTCGGCGATGACGGCTGCGGCGATGACCAATTCCACAATCCTGAATTATCGCGGCAGCATGCCTCCGAACCAAAACGGAATCCTCTATTTCGACACTGAGCAGAGCACTTATCATGCGTTCCGTGTTTTCAAGCGCATCGCCACATTGACGCGCAAGAGCAATCAGGAAATCAACGAGAGGATAAAGTATTTCGCCCTGCGCAAGTATTCCGTCGAAGACCGAATCGGAATGATTGACCATAAGATTCGGAACACTCCGGCGGTAGGGCTGGTAATCATCGACGGCATCCGTGACCTGATGCTTGACATCAACAGTCCGCGCGAGGCTACTCTTATAGTCAACTATCTGATGAATTGGACGGAGGAATTCAATCTTCATCTCCACACAGTCATCCACCAGAACAAGGGTGATGAAAACGCGCGAGGACATATCGGAACCGAAATCAACAACAAGTCCGAAACCGTTCTCCGTGTCGAGAAAGACAAGAATGATGATGCCATCAGCACTGTCGAGGCGGTCTATATCCGTGATATTTCTTTCCCTCCATTTGCCTTCAGGATTAACGACGAGGCTTTGCCGGAACTCATCAAAGACTATGTGCCGACACCCGAAGCCAAAGGCAACGAGGCGTGGGATCCGTATCAAGACATCTCTGAGGACACCCACCGCAGTGCTCTTGATTCGGCCTTCCCCAATCCGGAAACACTGTTGCGGCATGGCGAACTCATGGATGCGCTCCGTGACGCATACGCCGACGAGGACATCGAACTCAGCGATTACAAGCTCAAGATTCTGATAACCTTTCTGAAGAACAAACGGATGATTGAGCAGGTGGACAAGGGCAAGAAGAAGGGCAATCCGTACCGCTATCTTCAGGACTTTTACTATTGAAGAAGTTAGTTGGATGAAGCGGGCCTATATATACACGACACCTCACCCAACCAAAATCCGGAAGTCAATGAACCGATTTTGCCACAGACAGCTTCGCAAGTTCTGACAGGCATGGGAAGGAAGGCTGATGCCACAATCTATACGACAATACCTAAACGTTGAGCCGCAAACTCGACATTGCCGACTTCCTCTTGGATGCGGCAAGCCGGAATAGCCCCATTGTAGGAGCTGCCGACGGAGCCGGTCAGCTTGCTGAATGTAGGGAGGATTTTAGTAATAAAATTCCGTAGCTTATTATGGCATTTTCAGCCGATGTCTCCGACCTCTTCCGAAAAAGCCATCAGGCATCGAGCCTCCTCCCGGCTCTCCTTTGCGATTGATACGGAATTTTATCATAACCAATTTAATTCAAGACTATATGACAACACAATATGCAGTGTGCCACTTGGAACGTGGCGCAGGCAATGATTCGGGTATGTCCTGTCACATCGAGCGCAAGACCGCCGACGGCAAACCGCACATCCCCGACAACGCCGACGAGAACAGAACACATCTCAACCGCGAGTTTATCGCCTTTCCTGACGGCGTTCAAAACCGCACTCAAGCGATTCAACGCCGTATCGAAACTGCCGGACTTAAGCGGAAAGTCGGCAAGAACCAGACCCGCGCCATCCGAGTGCTACTGACCGGGACACACGAGCAGATGATAGCTCTTGCAAACACCGGTCGCCTCGATGACTGGTGCCGAGCCAATATCAAATGGCTGCATGACACCTTCGGCAAGGATAATCTTGTGTCATGTGTGCTCCACATGGATGAGAAGACACCACATCTTCATGCAACGGTTGTTCCCATTGTAACCGCACCACGCACACGCCGTAAGCGCGAGGGTGAACAGAAGTACAAGGAAAAGACCCCGGCACCGAGATTGTGTGCCAATGAGCTGATGACACGCGGCAAGCTCCGGCAATATCAGGACACATACGCGCAGGCGATGGCAGGATTCGGATTGAAACGCGGTGTCGTGGCGAGTGGTGCCAGACATCAGACGCAACAGCAATACAACCGTCAGCAAGCACTCGAACTTCAGTCTGACATTGAAAGACTCACAGCCGAAATTGAGAAACTCGATGCCGAAAAGAAGGCGGTCGAGAAAGGAGCGAAGGACGGCAAGAACCGTATCTTGTCTTGGCTCGGAACCGGGGAGCTGCCGAAGCTGGAGAAGGAAGTTGCAGACAAGGACAGACAGATTGCCGCATTACAAAAGCAGCTCTCCGAGATGCAGAAACGGCACGATGATCTGAAAGCCGATTCGCTCCGTGAACACAACTCTTACCAAAAGGAAATCGACGCGGCGACCAAACGGGTTGCCGAATGGGAAGCCCGTTATAATGCCGAACACAATCGGACGAAGGAGTTGCACCGCCTGGCATATCCAGAACGTTACCGCCTGTCATCAGGAGCGGAACTTGTCAGCGGCTGGATTCCCAACCGTATGTATCCCAGTCTGTCAATCACGACGCTGTTTCATGGCAACGAGTTCAAGAACACATCATATAATCTGTCTCAGAATCTTATTGACAAGTACGACAGCGGTGCGTTAACTCTTCATGAATTGGTAAACGAATTGTTTGAGCCGTGGGAGCAGGTTGATGAATCCCAACACAGCCTTCTCGCTGTTGCACTCCAGACCGCCGCCGGAGGAATCCAGGCAACGCATGTCGGCACCGGTTCAGGTGGTTCATCTTCCGATTTGCCGTGGAATGATAACGACAAGGACAAATACCAACGACCGAAATCCAAAGGTCGGAGATAATGCTATTGTCCGCCTATCCTCGATAAGTCGCTAAAGGATGGATCTAAAATACTACCTAAACATCCGAAAGCAAAAACTTGTCCCAAAATAAGCCATAGCAGTATCTTGCCGGGTGTTAACCTGTTTACTTCTTTGCCTTCAGATTTATATGCTGAGTGATGTGCAAATAGAATAACACCACTGATTGCTAACCCGATTAAAATTACAATTATAATCATAGTTCTAGTATATTTAATTGCTAATTTAATTATTAATCTTGGGATTTTTACTTAAATTTGCAATTAGAATGAATTAGAAATGAATGTTCAAGGTTTTATAAAAGCAATGTCTGCATATGACCATTGGGTTTCCACACATCCCAATGCGTCATCTAATGTCCAAAAAGAAGCGTATGATATTGCACAAAGCAAAGCTTTCGAAAATTGGATTTGCGATAATCCAAATGGCTCATTAGAACAATATATAGGTCATATTCACAAACAACAAGCATATTACAATTCGCCACAATATCAGCTTGATGCACTTGAATACCAGATTAGTGTTCAATCAGAAACTATTGAATCTTTGCGGGAAGAAATAAATAATCTCAAGAGTGAATTGCAAGATACGCAATTTGATAATGAGGCTCTTTCCCACTATAATACGGTATGGTGCGCTTCAACGATTTCTCTTTTAATATTGACAATGGTACTTTTTGTGGTAATTTACAAGCGCACTGAAGTGATTCAGAATTTAATCAATAAGTTCAGAAAGAGATAAACGCCAAGATTACTGCATAATCCGGCTTATGTATAGTCACAGTTCGACCTAATCAAACCATTTCTCTCCTTTTTTAAATTATTAGCCTAAACGAAAAGTATTCCTATATTAGTTTTTTACCTTTTCAATTAGCTCTTTGTATGATATTAAGCGTTTCTTAATTCCTTCGCGGTCGCTAATCCGTGTCAAAAGTTTGTTTTGTTCGTGCCATAATTTCTCAGTCTCGTTTATCAGAATTTCAAATTCTGGATTATTCTCCTTAAATATCTGCTCTATTTGGCAAAATTCAGCCCCATTTGATTTTTTCTTAATGTTTTCTAATCTATTTTTATAGTATTCTAAACGTTTCTCCTTTTGATTATATTCACGTTCAACCTTGTGCAACTCACATGTTAAATCCTTAATTTCAAGACTAATCGGAGGAATTGCTTCTATTATATTAGGATATATTGAATTATTTAATTCAATGATACGACTTATTGATTCATTTACTTCTGGAATAATTTCGGAGATGCTTTTGAGATTATTAAGAAAATGTAAGGCACCGCTGATTTTTTCCATCTTAAAAACCATGGTACTTTCTGATTTTCTAATCTTATAATATTCTCGATCTCTTTCATTTGCATGACGAGCTGAAGATATGCCGATGTATCGGTCTTCATCCTCCTCTATATGATTGACTTCTAATCGCTTCTCAAATTCATTATCAGTCATATGAAAAATTTTGTCTAATCCATCCATTAGTGAATTTACCTCATATATAACATCTTTTTTCACAAATTCATCTGGATTTTCGATTGCTTTATTTACAAAACCTTCCAGGAAATCCATTGCATACTTCCAACTATCTCTTATGCAAATATATGAGCGTGTATATCGCATAATAGAATTATACCCTGCATAGTAATATTTCACCCATTCGCTTAAAGGTAATAATTCCATATTTTTATATTTGACAATAATATGAAAGTAAGTAGAACTTCCGTAACAAAAATTTGTTCTTGTTAAAATCTTAAGGTCCTCGTTTACGACTGTCTCGTAAGTAAATCTTCCGTGTATTTCTGAAGAAAAGAATGTATATTCTTCCTTAAGATTATGTTCACGCAGAGTTTCATTGTAGTCGTATGAATAAATATAAGGTAATATATGTTTAAGATATTCTTCTTTGGTTCTCTTGATATAGGCATCGAGTTTACTTTTTAACCTATTGGCATAGTCGATGTACCCTTTTTGAAAACAGTTCGTTATATGATTTAAGCGTTCATTGATTTCTTTTCTGTATTCATATATATCTAATATCGGAAATGCGACTTCATCTATATATGATTCGTAATATTCATGTCCGAGGCAGAATGGGTAGATATTGCCATTATTCTGAATTAAATATTGTGCGCGATTATGCATGTCGGAAGCGTCACAATTTGTGTCTTCATACATTTCAATCATTTCATCTATCCATCCATAATGACGTGCAATGTCAATCTTTTCAACTGACAAAATACCATTAATTGATTTAAGAGCTAAAATATAATCAAAATTTACGCCAACTTTTTTAACTTTCAAGTCTGCCATATAGAAATTCTTAAACTTTAATCGCAAAGTTAATCAAAACATTTTACATCTCCGTGTTTCCCCACGATTATTTATAGTGGTAACTTTTTGGCTATATTCGCATATCATTTTTATTAAATCTTCATGTTTAGGCTGCGATCTTCACTGTCGGGATCATATTCCTTTCATTATGATTTCGAGGACTTCGTTGAGTTTGTCGGCGGGGAGGCGTTTGATGTACTCTGCGCGGGCGTCGAGGTTGCCCCGGATGTGGGCGAGGACAGCGAGATGGGCGTTGACGGATGCGGTATCGCCTTCGAAGATTTCAAGATACGCTTCCTGAGTGGGCAGACCGAGCCGAATACGCTCGTCATCAGTGATTGCATGGTTGAAGACAGTCTCAACTCCTGATTGGGCGTTTTCGTTGAGGATACTCATCTTCTCCCTCTTGCTCTCATCATCGAATTTCACATATTTCATCATCATGTCGGCGGTAGTGTGGCCGGTGACGGCACGAATATCCTCCGGCGACATACCTTTGCGTAGACACATCGTAACGAATGTGCGCCGAGCCACATGCGATGTCAGCAGCTCATACTTCGGACGCACTTCCCTCGTCTTAGTTCGTCCGCTCTGCTTCTCGGTAATCCAATCGCCCGTCATTCCTGCAAGTTTACCAACTTCTTTCAGGTGCGCGTTGTATTTCTGATTGGATATAGTCGGGAAGATACGCGGATCATTCTCATCGGGCGCTTTCGGATATTTCGCGAGTATGCGCAACGCCTCCGTTGCCAATGCGAATCTCTGGCGGTGGTTGGTCTTGTGGGAGACGACATCCAGAATGTCACCGTTTACATTAGACCATCTCAATGCTATCACATCCGAAAATCTAAGCCCGGTGTAACAGGCAAATACAAATATATCACGTGTCCGGTCGATAGCCTTTCTTGATGTCGGGAATGTCTGAATGGCTATAAGTTCCTCATCGCTCAAAGCATACAGATTAATTGTGCTGTCGGATTTCGTTTCATCATGAAACCGTTGAGAGAATGCCTGGTATGCCACATTCCTGTTATACCCTTTCTTGGTAGCCCAATTGAAGAATCCTTTGATGGTTTTCATAGACTGATGTGTGTAATTATTCGATAATCCCTTTCCGATTAGGAACAATTCAAAGCGGGCAAGTAAATCATCGTTGATATCCTCAAAATATAATCCGGCTTTGAAATCATTGAGGTGCCTCAACATGGTTTTATGTTTTGTGAGTGTTCCTTTAGTCCATTGTGCTGTGGATGAAGACAATTTGAGTTCGTTTTCCCTTTCATCAATCAGAAGTTGATAAACCTGCGCCACTGTAAGCCTCGTTGACTTCTCTTCATTGAGGATTCGTTTAAGCTCATCCCGAACGGTCGTGGGTGTCACTTCATCCTCCCGTAGCTCAAGCTGGGCGAAAGCATCGTCAACTGCAGATGCAATCTTCACAAGTCGCTGATTAATATCTGTCGCCGAAACATCGTCGGAATTGAAATTATTTCGCTTTACTCTCTGAGCTTTCTCATCCCATTTTGTGAGGGCGATACGGTACCCGGAATAATACCATATACGCTTGCCGCCAAAAGTTATGTCGGCGTTGATGGGCAGCTCTTCGGGAAGATTGCCGTTTTTATTCTTGCGCTTTTCCAATCGGAAGCTAACTCGATGCTTGTACTTATCCATGAGAGAGTTTTTTGTATGAGACGATGATACTCTGATTTTCACATACAAAATTACATACAAAAATCTGTTCAATCAAGGAAATTCAAAGATATTTTACTTTGCACAATATTTAGGTTATTATACAGTATATCAGTGCATTTAATATAATATATCACATTATTATGATAATATATTTTATAATAGTTTCAAGTACCTGTCTTTCCGCAACCTAATCGGACAAAAATCAGTCCGGAAGCGACAAACCGCAGACTATCAAATAGTTCTGCGGTTTTTTTCGTGTCTTATCCTTTCAATTCAGGACTGAAATCAGACCAAGAAAAGACCCAATCGGACAAAGTTTTGGCACTAAAATGGCACTAAGAATTTCAATCTCTGTTTTAGTGCCAAAATAGTGCCAAACACGAGCCTAACAAAGTGCAGTACAGAGTGTTACAGCAAGACATACCTCGGACAGAAACACGAAAATAAGCGTCTTTTTAAGGCACTAATTGAGGATTTGTCCGGTTTTAGTGCCGAATTAGTGCCAAAAACATAGATAATCGACTGCGTAACTGGCAATAAACATCAATGACATATGGAACAGCACCAAAAATATTCTGGACGATTTTCACGCAAACACTTCCGGCATGGGGTTTTGTGAAAGGGATTATCAGGAGTATATTGAGATTTTCAACAGTACCGGGTGGAGTTGCCTTGACATTTCCACATTCTTCAAGAACCGCAGCAATTGCACTCATAACAAAGACACCGACAAGCCGTTTTCCTGCACAATAAAAAAGGGACTCAATGAAATGTATAGCTGCCTGTATCTTCACGGAAACAGGCGTGCGCACAATAATGCCACGCCGGTGGCTTATTACGGGGCGATGAGAAGGTCGTAAACGACCCAGCCAATTATGCAAGAAATGAGAATGACTACGAAGGTACGTAAGGGCTTTGACTTTAGAATTTGCAACTTATCACAACCCAAATACAAAAGAACCGCAAATACCGCAATTATTATATAACCAAGCCAATGTCCGCTCATGATGGGTTATTTTGAAGTTTTATTCTTCTTTGGGTCTTTCTTATAATAGTGACCGCCTATTAAGCCTCCGACTATACCTGCCACTACGGGCATCCAAATGAACCAACTCATTGTCAAATTTTTGTTTTGAAGTTTTTCTTATTAGACGCGAGTTTAAGCAAATAATTACAACCAAGCGCAGAAAGTCTTTTTCATTATGAGTTTTTAAGGCATTGTGGGATGTTACTGGCTACGAAAAGTGAACGAGGCGGCAGCTACTTTATTTCAGTGGTTGCTTTGCGAAGAAGTATGCATTCGGCGGGGGTGGCGCCGTTGAGTCTGAGAACCGTATCGTTCTGTAGGTCGATTGTGGCGATGTGGGGCAAGATGCGGCGCAAGGCATCCTCTGACTTCATATTGTCGCAAGCCATTTCTGTCATGGCTCCGTCGCCGAAAGTAATGGAGAGGCCCTCAAGTCCATAAGTTCCGGAGATAGAGTTGCAGTTGGTCATAATATAATAGGTGCTGTCCTCAAAAACAATATACTGCGCGGCTCCGGGTGCGACTTCATCCGGACGCACATAGTCGGAATCACAGAACACGATGTTATCAATATACCATTGTCCGCGAATATTGACATCGCCCACAGTGTCGCCTGTGTGAATAGAGGCATCAACATTTGTTTTATTCTCTCCGGCACCGGTGCATCCGGCGGCAAAAAGAGCTAACACCGAGAAAACCGTCAGTATCGGCCGAATGTTGCGTTTTACGCTATTGCTCACCATCTTTAGATTAATTTTAATGCAAATTTCATTAGTGTCCACTAAAAAATCATAAGAGTTCTTTGAAATTATTGAAATTCAATTTGTTATAACTGATTTTGCCGCGCAACGATTTGAAATTACTTTTGCAGTCTGAATCAGACTGTTATGAATAAAGACAAGTACGTTTTCGCACAATTAGTCAGCTTTCTAGACAATTTCAAATTCTTGCGTATTGTAAAGAAGTATGATGGCGACAAGTATATCAAGAGTTATACTTGTTGGAATCAGTTACTTACAATGATGTTCGGTCAGATTTCCAATCGGGAGAGCCTTCGTGATCTCATCGTGGCTATGGAAGCCCATGCCGGGAAACTGTACCATCTCGGAATCGGCAAATCGGTGACGCGAAGCAATCTTAGCAAAGCTAACGAGCAGCGGGACTACCGCATCTTCAAGGAGTTCGCGACCTACATGATTGCCGAGGCACGACGGCGCAGGATTGACAAAATCTTCGAACTTGAAGGCCATGTCTATGCGTTCGACTCGACAACCGTTGACCTCTGCCTTTCAGTGTTTGAGTGGGCGAAGTTTCGCAAGCATAAGGGTGGCATCAAGGTGCATACTCTGTATGACATTGAAGCTCAAGTGCCTGCATTTGTGCATATTACCGAAGCCAAAGTCCATGATTCGAAGGCAATGACGGAGATCCCGTATGAGAACGGAGCGCACTACATATTCGACCGTGGATACAACGATTTCGGCAATCTGTACACCATAAACCGTATAGGAGCGTTCTTCGTCGTCAGAAACAATGTCAGATTCAAGCCAAAGACTTGGAAACGGAGACTTCCCGGAGACGTCGTTTCGGACGCCGTCGGCTACTTTACGGTTTATAAAAGTTCGAAGGATTACCCAAAAAAGCTTCGTAAAGTTGTCTGCATTGATCCCGAGGACGGAACCAGATATATTTTCCTGACCAATAATCTAACGGCGAGTGCCGAGACTATTGCCGAACTGTACCGGAACCGATGGAGCGTGGAACTGTTCTTCAAATGGATCAAGCAGCATCTCCGCATCAAGAAGTTTTGGGGTACTTCAGAGAATGCAGTGCGCATTCAAATCTATTGTGCGTTAATCACTTACTGCCTTGTGGCAATAGTGCAGCACGATATGAGATTGGAGCGCAGCATCTACGAAGTCCTTCAGATACTCGGAATATCGCTGACTGACAAGACACACCTTCGCTACCTCTTCAACAAATCGAATTTCAAAAATGTCAATGTTCTCTATGGTTCCAGTGAACCGAATTTATTTAATTTTTAACCCCGTCCATTTTTAGTGGACAGTAGTG
>OLZI01001655.1_pt1 | contig 11679 bp, 12 predicted proteins | sample 1674061 | NCBI WGS metagenome assembly OLZI01 (sample SAMEA103958139, study PRJEB25191) | human gut metagenome | biome: human-associated habitat [ENVO:00009003]; feature: intestine environment [ENVO:2100002]; material: feces | place: Germany | collected 2013/2015 | reverse complement strand
CCAGCCTGTATAGCCGGATAAGGTCTGCAGCAATTCGTAGCCGTAGCCCTTTCTTGCGCCCTTCTCGTTGACATAGTTGAAGGTGTCCTCAAACGAACCAACGCGGACGACCTTTACAGGGGCGGTTTCTGCGGCAGTCTTCACAGGGAGCACGACTGACAGCAACAGCAGCAGGCTCAGCAGCGCACAGACGCTTTTCCGCATCAGCGTCTGCATGGTTTCGCTCGTTCCAAAGTTTTTCATTTTTCCCAATCTTTCTCCGCCCCAGACGGCTGCAGTTTGAGTTCATTTCCGTACCGCCGATTTTAGATTTGATGCCGTTGATCCGCCCATCGGTCCGGTCGATGGTATACACGATTTTGGGAATGATGTCTTTTCGTCATTTTAACAAATTCGCTCTTTTATCGTACATACCTTAAAATCGTTTTTATAACTTCATCAATCACAATCGGCTTTGACAAATGTGCGTTCATTCCTGCATCCAGTGATGCCTGAACATCTTCTGCAAATGAATTAGCTGTCATTGCTATAATAGGAATGTTTTTTCCATCCGGTCTGTCATTCATTGCCCTGATTGCTTTTACCGCTTCATAACCATTCATTTCAGGCATCATGATATCCATCAGGATTACATCAAATGTGCCTTTCGGATGATTTCTGAAAATCTCAACAGCATTCTTTCCATCCACAGCTCTTTCTACATTCATCCCGAACTCTTCCAACTGCACGGCAGCAATCTCTGCATTCAGTTCATTATCCTCTGCAAGAAGGACATTCACACCTGTAAGATTTACCTTTTCAGAAAAACCTGTGTCTGACTTATTACATTCCTTATCTGTAATTTCCAAAGGAATATCCACAGTAAATGTGGTTCCCTCATGCTTTTTACTCTGCACGGAAATGGTTCCACCCATCATATCTACATACTTCTTTACGATAGCCATCCCCAGTCCAACTCCGTGGTACTGCGTTCTCACATCGGAATCTTCCTGTGCAAATTCCTCAAAAACTTCTTTTGCAAATCCCATCACTCTTCCGCCAGATCGGCAATCAACTTGGCGTCGCTGACCGCCAGTGCAAGCTGAAGCTTGTTTTCCAGGCCGGTTTTTTGCAGCATGTTTGCCACATGGAATTTGACCGTCGACATCTCGCAGCCCATCTCCACCGCGATGCGCGTGTAAGACAAGCCCCGGAGCAGATGCCGCAGAACTTTCAATTCCGTCTTTGTAAATTCCGTGCTTTTTGCCATGCCGATCTCAACCGTCGGAGGCGCGTCCGGGAAGATATGTTCACCCGCCATCGTTTGCCGGACAACATCCATCAAACGTTTCTGCGTAGAGTCCTTATACCACAGGCTGTCGGCCCCGGCCCTCTTTGCCTCGTCCAGAACGGCGCAGTCGATCAGCGAGGTCACAACAATGATTTTGCTCTTCGGCTGTATGGCTTTGATCTGACGAACGGCAGTCAGGCCGTTCTCGCGGTTCTCCGTTTGCACATCCATCAAAATCAGATCGACGGAGCTTGTCCGGCACACCTCAACCGCCTGCTTTGCGCCGGGGATGGACGCTGTGATCCGGTATCCGTCCTCGGCACGGAAATAGCTTTCCAGCAGACTGCGGATCATGGTCTGGTCTTCAACGATCATCACTCTCATATGCTGCTCCCTCCTGTTCCGGCAGACTGAGCATCAGCTTAAAGCGAGGACTGCTCCAAATCTCCATTTTGCCGCCTGCTTCTTCGATACGTTGACGCAGCATGGAAAGGCCTCCGCCCTCTGTGATATTTCCCTTTGGCACCGCACCGTTGTTGGTCAGGGAGACCTCCACGCAGTCCGGCTTCTGCCAAAAGCACACATACAGTTCTGTGCCATCTGCGTGGCGGACACAGTTCGCCGCACATTCGCAGATCGCCAGTGCGCTCAGTGCGCGTATCCACTGCCTTTGCGGCGCATTGCCTGTCAGCAGAACGCTAACGCCCAATTCTTCCGCTCGTTTTTTCGCCGCCTCCAGCGGTTCGGATTGCGCCGTTATCTGGCTGGAGCGGTAAAGCACAGAAATGGACTGTTCCCACAGCGCCGCGTTTGCGCGAATTTCCTCCAGATCCGTGTGTTGGAGCAGCACACGGCGCGCTGCGAGAATACTGTGCCCAATGTCATCGTGCACACGCAGTTTCATCGCCAATGTCTCTTCCTCCCGGATAATCTCCGGCATCTGAACAAGCAGCAGCCGAAGCCGCTCATTTACCTCCGCCAGCTTCGCGTTTTCCGCTTTCAGCTGGTCCTGCTTCCGGATCAGCTCCGTAACGTCCGCGGCAGTGATCTGCGTATAGCGGACGCCCGCTTTTGTTGTAATCTGCTCCTGCGCAAAGCGCAGTGCCTTCCCGTCCGGAAAGCGGTAAATCCAAAGGCGCGGGTCCAGACAGCGGACGTTTGCGGGCGGCGAGCGCAGAGCGTCCTGCATCTCCGCAAGGGACTGTATGCCGCCTTTTCGCAGCCAATTCGCAATGGCAAGCATCCGGCGGTTGATGAGCCGCACCACGCCGTTTTTATCGAAGAAGCAGGCAGCGATGGGCAGATTGTCGAAGCTCTCCTTAATCTTGTCCATACGTCTTTACCCCCTTGCTTTTTCCGGCTCCCACGTCAGATATTGCAGTCCGTCCTCGTCCTGCTCCCATTCTAGACCCGGAAACCGTCCGCACAGCCCCCGGAGCGGCTCCGCCGCCGCGACACAGAGAGCAACCTCTACCCGCTTACCGACCTCTATGGAGATCAGCAGCGCACGCAGCGATTCCAGTTCCGTTTCCACGACTGCCTCAAACAGGTCGTAGACCTGCGTTGCCTGCTCGGCGGTAAGTTGGCCGTCCCCCTTGACGATCGCCTTGCAGTCGGCGCCATAGACACTGATATTCTCGGAAGATTCATTGAGGCACAGCCGAAGCTCCTGCACGCTGATTGCGCCCCGCTGCACGCCGACAAAAATCAGATTGCTTCTGCGCTTGATGTAGGTTCCGATGATGATGACCTGCCCGAGCAGATGCCTGGCTCTGTCCGGATCCTCCGTCTTCCGCAGTTCAGCCAGAAGATCCCGCAGCATCGCGATCTGCCGGGCGGTTTGCGACTCCATCATGTCATACAGGCGGTTTTCTTCTGTCAGCTTCAGCCATCTCGCGTGCTGCGCATTCTCCGCCGCCAGAACGTCGCCGGTATCACGCAGCTCATCCCTTGTCAGCTCCAGCTCCTTTTGAATCTGATTCAGCGCGGAGATGTCCTCCTTCCAGAATACCCAGCCGCGGCGCAGCCTGTGCCGCTTCAAAAGCGTATCGTCGCCCAGATGAATGGTATCCTGCCGCATCTGCCGCAGCTCATTTGGCGGCAAAGTCCCCTGCATGGCAACAGACACATATTGGGAGCAAAATGCCTGATCCGTAATCTGGACAGGCAAACTCGTTGTCTCAAAAAGTTCGTCGTATCCGAGGTTGGACGGAATCAGTCCGCATTGAATGCAGCATTCAAGGATGCTAGCGAAAATCAGGCACTGGGACACCGTCATATCGCCCGCAAGCACCCAGACCCAATAAATCTCTTTCACATATGCGCAAGCGTAGGCCAACGAAAGCGCAAGCGGAACCAGCGGCAGCCAGCAAACGCTCCTGCCGCGGGGAATGCGGCAGTTTCTCACCATCGAAAGTAACGCAAACCCCGCGCACAGGGCCTCCCACCCCATCACAAAGAAATAGCCGACCTCATACCGATACTCCCGATCCGATAAAACGCCGGACGGGAAGGAAAACACCTGCTGGTGCAGATCATTGGTCAAAACGAGCAAAAGCAGCAGCAGCGTTGGAACATACAGAAGTTTGGTCCATCGGGGCAGCCGAAAATCCTCACCCTTGCCCAGCGATCGGGAAACAAAGACCGACAGCATGGGGATGAACAGCATCGGGAAATAGTAGAAATACCACAGCCAACGCTCTGCATCCGTGTTTTCAATGGAAAACTTGATTGAGCGAAGAAGAATCCACAGCACCATCAGCACCGAGATCGCCAGCAGATAGCACCGTGCCTGCGTCTGCACGATGCGGATCCACAGGGAGTAGCACCACACGCTGAACAAAAACACATAGATCGCGCTTCGCAGGTGGCTGACAGCCGGAGAATGAAAAAAATGTCGGCTTGCGTATCGGAGCCACATGGCAAGCGCAATGAGCGCCAACACGCCCAGCGCGTATAAGATGCTTTTTTTTGCCGCTTTGCTCATGCCGCATGCCTCCCGACTGTGCACGTCTGTACTGATAGTATAACATACGGATAGAAAAAGGCAACACAGTTTTGCCCCTTTGCCGAGAGAATCAAGTCAGACCACGGTTTTTGAACAAAAAATAATTGTAAACCCTATCCAATCGGCGGGGGCAAAAGAGAGCGATAACGGCTAAAATATAAATGGAACATAATCGCCGACTTACCTCGCCGGTGTGATCGACACGCTTTAGAAAGGAGTGGTTATATTGCAGGTCGTTATACAGAAAATTCCTGAGAATTTGCAGGAATTTGAAACACTCGCCGCCAAAGGGCGGCAGCCGGAGCACATATGCGCGCTGTTCCTGTGTACGCTGGCACTGTTTGACAGGGATAAAGATGCTGGCACTGCCGCAATGGATCTTCTGCGCGGGCCTAAGCCAATGTCGCCGTATGACTGCCAGTTCCTGCGCGACCGGCTGCGCGGCAAAGCCTATCTGCCGCTTGCATATTTTGAAGGCGCAACGCCGGAAAACGGTTATCAGCCGCGCGTGCCGTACACGCTGAACGTGCTATCAGACCCAAGGCCTCAGGATATGGAGCCGGGCTATATGCGCGTGTTCCTTAAAACGGCGGGCGCGGATTCGCCGCGGCCTATGAAGCTGCGGCAGAAGGCCTCTACCGGCGAATGGTTCCTATGGGAATACTCCAGCATTCTCAGCGGCATCCGTATCCCTGCGGTGGAAGACCCATGGGCATGATTATGGCGGGGCAGGTGGGCGGTATGAGCGCACAGGCTCTCCGGAGTTTTTGCCATGAGTGCACAGACCCGTTCGACAACAGGGGACAGAAGTGAGAAGAGCGTTGAAAAATGCACTGATCGTTGTATCGGCGGTTGCGCTTATCGCACTGGCAGGCGTATGGCTGTATCGGTATTTTATCGATAGCCGTATCCGGGACGACAGTAAACCGGATTCTGACAGCTATGATGAAACTGACAGTGAGATCCGGGTCATTTGGCGCACCGATGACGGGGATGAGACGCAAAAGCTCAGTGGCAGCCATGCGGAGGCACTGGAAGCCTTGGTGCTGGGAATTGCCGAGGAAGCGTATGCTGCATCCAAGCTTGAAACAGAGCATCTTTAATCTCTTGGCAGCGTTTGCCAAGGAAACAGAGACCGGGATTTTTTCAAGACCTGCGCCGGACGGCGGATGGAAATGTCCGGAGTGCGGGATACCGAATGGCAGTAGCGTATTTTGCGCAGAGTGCGGAGCAAGACGCCCTGCGGAATAACAAAAACAAACAACAAGGACACGAGGAGGAGTTATTATGAATGGACACAAGTTTTTGAAGGTCACTGGCATTCTGATGATCATTGCCGCTGTATTTTCCATCATAGCGGGTGTGTTTATCGGCGGACTGGGTGCATTGGCGGCAGGACTCGGCGCAGCATCTGGCCTGACATTTGCCTACTGGGCAGCGCTGTTTCTGACACTGATCGGAGGGATTTGCCAGCTGATTGCAGGTATCAAAGGCGTCAAGCACAGCAAACGCAGTGAAAAAGCAGGCGGGCTCATCGTATGGGGCGCAATCGTGGCTGTATTCAGCGTCTTGAGCATCGTGATGAATCTGGTCAACGGCGGCGAGTTTAACGTCACAAGCGTTCTGACGGGCGTGGCCGTTCCGGCTTTGTACATCTACGGCGCGGTGCTCAATTCCAAGGCAGATGCACAGTACACCGCATAGTTTGAGAAGCAGGTACAAAGGAGATTGGTACATATATGGGACTGTTCGATAAGAAATATTGCGATATTTGCGGAGAAAAGATCGGCTTACTTGGCAACCGCAAGCTGGAAAACGGGAATCTCTGCAAAAACTGTGCCAAAAAGCTCTCCCCGTGGTTCTCTGACCGGCGCAGCAGTACCGTCGAGGAGATCAAGCAGCAGCTTGCCTACCGCGAGGAAAACCGGAAGAAGGTTGCAGAATTCCACACCACCCGGACGCTCGGCACGAACACAAAGGTGCTTTTAGACGAGGATGCGGGAAAGTTTATGGTAACAAGAGCAAGAGATTTGCAGGAGGCCAACCCGGATGTTCTGGACTTCGCAGACGTGACAGGCTGCAATCTCGACATTGATGAGAGCCGCTCGGAGCTCAAGCGTGAGGATAAGGATGGCAAGGAGGTCAGCTACAATCCGCCGCGCTATGAATACTCCTATGATTTTTATATCACCATTTTTGTCAACAACCCCTACTTCAACGAAATGCGCTTTCAGGTCAACTCCAGCTCTATAGACATTACGCCGCCGCCCTCGGTACGCCCGGGCATGCCGACAAGATGCACCCCTGAAACCAACGTCGAGTACCGTAACTGCAAGAAGCTCGGCGAAGAGATCCGTCAGGCGCTGACGCAGGTCCGAAAAGACGTGCGTGAAAAGATAGAGCAGGCAGCCGCGCCCAAAGCGGCAGTTACCTGCCCCTACTGCGGCGCAACCACCACGCCGGATGCAAGCGGCTGCTGTGAATACTGCGGCGGCGCGGTGAACGGCTGAACCATCCATCAAACGATAATTTGGAAAGAAGGACTTAAAAATGAGAAAGTATGTAGCATTACTCCTGATTGCAGCTGCACTCCTGACGCTTGCCGCCTGCGGCAGCAAGGATGCGCTGGCCGGAACCTGGTCTGCTGATCTCGGAGATGACGGAGTGATTACCTGGACGTTCAACGGAAAAGGCAAATGCACCATGGAGAATGCGTACATGAAGCAGAATGGCACCTATACCATTGACGGCGACCAGCTTACGGTGACGCTGGAGGCATGGAGTGAACCGTCTACTTACACGTTCTCCGTGGACGGCAGCAGCCTTACCATGAATGAGAACTCAGGCTACGGTATCAGCGGCACTTTTGCAAAAAAGTAAGCCGCATAAGAAACAATACATATCATCCACCCACCGGACTTTAGAAAGGAGAAAACGCTATGGATAACCTTACCGGCAGCATGAAAGACGTCGCATTCGCGACCAGTCCCCGTGAATTTGATCTTTCCTATTCCACCACACTGGAAGAGATTATGGAGAAGCTCAATGCCCGCAGGGCAGCGTTCCAGATGCCGTTCCAGATCAAGGGCGGCGTTCCCGGTCAACGCATCTCGTTTGAAAAGGAACCGAATGTAGACGTTGGCCTCTGGCTTTTCCTTAAGGACGGCACACACATCCGGATCCAGCCAGTCATTACGGAGGCCAAGATGTCGGTTGGCGGTATGCGCGTTGATAAGAACAGCGCACTGCGCAAGGGTCTCAAGGGTGCGACAGTCGGCCTTGCAACGGAGCGTGGCGGCTATATCGACACCGTGACTGAAACCGTGAAGAAGATTTTGAACGGTGAGGAAGTAGAGGACTATGTCGCGCCAGAGGTTCCGGTCGAAACAAAGGACTGGATGACAACGTTCCTGCTCTGCCTCTTCTGTGGTGGGCTTGGCGTCCACCGCTACTATGTCGGCAAGATCGGCACGGGTATTCTCTATACACTGACGGCTGGCCTGTTCGGCATCGGGTACCTTGTCGACTTTATCAAGATTCTCTGCGGCAAGTTTACCGATAAGAACGGGAACCTTATCCAGCGTGAAAAGAAATAAGGAAAGCAAAATGTCTCAGGTATGCACTGTTGTTTTTCTGGAATTATATGTTATTTTCTGTTGATCGGCAGATTTGTGCATCCTTGAAGGATATTGGGAGGGAATTATGAAACAGACGAAAACCAAGAGTCTATGCCTGCTTCTTGCGGTGCTGATGCTGCTCGGCAGCCTCACCGCCTGCGGAAAGGAAAAGGAGAAAGACTCAAATTTGATCAGGCTCGGTGACTATGAACTGCTCTACAAGAGCGCGTGCATCATGGAGGATTCGGATGGAAATGACGCGATTGTTCTGACGCTGGACTTCACAAACAACGGCAAGGAAAATGCTTCGTATCTTTGGAGCGTCAATGAAACGCTCATGCAGAACGGCACAGAGCTGGAAGTCGCTACGGTCTTCCAGGACTATGACAGCTTTGAGACTGTGATTGACAGCCAGTTTACAGACATTGCTCCGGGCATAACACTGGAAGTTCGGACAGCATATCTGCTTCACGACACGACCAGCCCGGTCGAGGCGACCTTTGAGCAGATATTCGGTACGAAAAACGGCAAGATCACCATCGATACCGCTACACTCAGCCGCGTAACCGCCGCGGGAGCTGACCAGACTGACAACAGCGGACTGTCCACTCCCGCCGAAACCGGCGACGCACTGCTGGACTGGTGGAACGGCGCATGGTACGGCTGGTGGAAAATGACCGGTTGCTCGGGCTCTTACGAGAGCATGGAAGGGCAATGGTGGGATGTCTGCGGCGAGATCGCCATTGGCGCAGACTATACGGGTACCATCACACTCTGGGATGAGGACTACACCAGAGCCGACCCCATGGCGCTGGCCTCCGTCAGCCTGAATGAAGCCGGAACCGGCGAGCATGGCACGGTCATGTCCGAGGGCGGCTGGTTCACAAACGTGGCCCTGGAGCATGCGGACTGGATCGTCGATCCCGGCCTTCTGGACTATGACGACCTGATCTGGATCGACGGCGACTACGAAAACGGCGACGACACGTTCCACTACGACATCTATCTGCGCCCCTGGGGACTGTACTGGGATGACATGGACGAGAGCGGCTATCCCTACCGCTATACCGACTGGTATCTGCCGCTGATTGACGCGGGCATGCCCATGCCGGACGCCATCGGGGAAGAGCCGTCGAACGACTTCAATCCGCATGACAGCGCCCCGCTCACCCAGACGGACGCTATGGCCTCCGGCGGAGACGGCATCGTAACAGAGGAGCAGGTGCAGAAGGGCTACGTCTGGATGAACGAGGTCAACAGGAATATTTTCGATGCAACTTACGATGATATTGTTGCCTACTTCGGCGTGGAAGGTCAGTTCGTCAAGGAAGAGTACAGCGACCACATGAAGGCAAACTACCGCTACTACAAATGGATCTCTGCGGATGATGACTCCCATTTCATCTACGTCAATTTCAAGGAAGAGAGTCCGGGCATTTATGAGGTGAGCGGATACAATACCAGCGGCTTCTCCGGCGAGGAGGCCATAGCGAAGTATCTTGACACCGTCAAAGCGGAAGCCGCGGAGGTAAACAAGGCAGCGTCTGCGAACGCCGAGATGAAGGACTTCTCCGTGGAGATCTCCCAGTTTGCAAAAGACGATGTGAAGGTCAAGATCATGACGAAGATCCCGGTATCCGGCTGGTCGTTCGATGATGGACCGCGCTGTCTGGTGGAAAACGACGATCCCACAGCGTTCGGTGCAGGCGCCATTCAGTTTGAGGTAAGGGAGAACGTTGAAAAATTTGATTTCTACAAGGACAAATTCGAAAACTATCAGGATATCGAAGACCGCGTGATCGGCGGCATCACCTTCCGCGGCCGCACCTATAAGTACATCGGCTACGAATGGATTCAGTATATCGCGCAGCTTGACGACAACCGCGCCCTTTCCATCGGGCTTCGGAATATGGACTGCGTCCCGGGAACGATGCCCGACATCATTCTCAACAACATGACGTTCAAATAAGGGCGTCGTACTTCTGAAAATCTGTATAAAACCGGCTCCCGCCCCAATTTGGAGCGGGAGCAGTCGGTTATTTGCGAAAAAAACGGAGGTGATGCTGTGAAACGCAAGGTGTTCCTCATCATGGCAGGTCTGTGGATGGGGCTGCTCGGTCTCACCGCCTGCGGTCGGGTCAATGGATGCACCTATTGGTAAGAGACACGAACACGATCTATCACAAGCAGTGAGCCTGCGGGACATATCCGGAATAACACGATCATAACTGTGTTCGGCACTGCGATCTGCCCTTGTGGGCTGTAACACTGGTCTGAGAAATGAGGAACTTAGATGGCAACACAAAAGCTACGGGCAGGAGAAGCTGGAAAAGGTCTTCCTCGACAATTTCGGCGAGAACGACTGGTACGGCGGCTTTGAGGATTACGTCAAAGAATGCAGAGTCTATCTGGAAAAGGCTTACGGAGCAAACAGATCATTTTACCCATAAGACGACCTCCAGCCGGAAAATTGAGCGCAACTCTTCCGACGGCGGGAGCAGCCAAAGCGAATCCGGCGGAGGCGGTTCCGGCCGAAGCGGAAAATTCTGAAAGGAGTGGTTATGAAAACAACACCCAGACGCGTGTTCGCGCTATTGTTGGCACTGGTTCTGTTATTGTCGCTCTGTGCCTGTGCGCAGAAGACGCAAACGGAGCCTGACGAACCCAAAATGAGTACAGATAAGGTTGGCTTTCTGACGGCTGGACAGGCATGACCGCGCTTGGCCTTGCCGGATCGCAGAGTGACGGCATGGGCTGGATCACAGAAATCATGGTAGAGGAAACCGACCGCTATGCCTATTTCTCGCTGAGATTCTATTATGAGGATGAGACGGGCGGTACGGTCGATCTGGAGTGGGCATACGAAGACAGTGCCGACATTGAGGCGATGTGGAGCGGCTTCTGGACGATTCAGACCATTCAGGACGGGCCGAGCTATGTGACTGTTTGGTAGCAATCTACCGGCCAAGTCCATGTTCAGGGCAATGACCTGTTCGGCTCACAGTATCAATGCAAGCTGCCGTTCAAGACACAGCCCCCTTCAGAAATTGCCGCTGCCGCATTTCGGAGCTTTAAAGAGCAGTATTCATGGGGCACAAAGATTAGAGCAGTCACCGTCCGTGCCATCGAGCTCTCCCCCAAAGACAGCACCGAGCAGCTCACGCTGTTTGATAATATCCAGCACCGCATGACAAAGGAGAAGGTTCAGAATGCTGTGGAGGAGATTAGAGATTGCTTCGGCAAGAGTGCCATCACCTATGCTTCTCTTTTGGGTGACTTGAAAATGCCCACAGATGGAAGAGAGAAAGTCAAAATGCCGGGGTCAATGTATCAATAAACATCGAGAACCCGGAGGAAAACCGGGCGATCTTCCTCAATGTCCATGAAGCCATCATTGACCGCCAGACTTGGGAAAAGGTGCAGGCGCTCCAAAAAGGGACGCGCCGCAAAAAGCCCACTGTCACGCAGGAGCCCAGCGTATTCTCTGGCCTGCTGAAATGCCCGGAGTGCGGCGGCAACCTCAATTTCCACTTCAACCAGAACAACCACGACATCAAGTTTTTCAGTTGCCAAAATCACAACTCCGGCTATCGCAAGTGCAGCGAGACACATTATATCCGGCTGGACATTTTGGAGCAGGTCGTTTTGTATGAGGTCAAGCGGCTGGCCTGCTTCGCCAGCGAGTACGAAAATGACTTTATCAAGGCCATGATCGGGCGCTCGGCAAAGGTTGCGGAAAATACCGCGCTCCGCAAGCAGCGGGAGCTGGACGCTCTGACCGCCCG
>OLZI01001648.1_pt1 | contig 11716 bp, 14 predicted proteins | sample 1674061 | NCBI WGS metagenome assembly OLZI01 (sample SAMEA103958139, study PRJEB25191) | human gut metagenome | biome: human-associated habitat [ENVO:00009003]; feature: intestine environment [ENVO:2100002]; material: feces | place: Germany | collected 2013/2015 | reverse complement strand
ATCCAGCCGCTGCTCTGTGAGCCAGGGCAATGTTTCCTCCGGCTGCTTGGCCAGAGCCGTTGCGAAGAACCAGGCCCGCATCATATTGAGATAGTATTCTTCGCTGTGTACGCCCGTCACCCAGGCCAGATATTCCGGCTGAAACGCTTCATCCAGATAATATCGCATCAGCATTCCCATGGCATAGCGCACAGTATAGAGCCTGTCGGAATCCAGCCACAGGCGAATGCTCACCAACAGTTCTTCTTTATGCTTTGCAAAAACCTTGGGGCAAAAGCAGTCGCAGGTGGCCCAATTGTCAATGTAAGGCAGGAATTTCTCTGTTTCTGCCAGTGCCCTGTCATAGTCCCGGATGTTTTCCACGAGAAATGCATGAAGGTTGTTCTCCTCATAGTATCCGTGGGGCAGGCTATTCAGAAAGGCTTCCGCCAGGTCCGTTCCAGAGAGCTCCTTTGCAAGCTTTCGCAAAAGCGGCGTGCGCACGCCAATGATCGTCTCCGGGGATACAGTAGGCATCAGCTTGCTTTGAAAGGCCTGATAGGTTTCGTCCTGCAAGGCAAACAGCTTCTGCGTAATCGCTTCATCCATAAAAATCTCCTTTGCATTGTTTTCGTTTCCCGCCTTGGCTCCCGGCTGCAGCGGTTCCGCCCTGCCACTTGATAGCACTGCCGCGTGTGATGCTTTGCAGTATATCTGGGCAACACCCCTATGGCGATAGCTTTTGATGACACAAATCCAGTCCAAGTAGGCCTTGGTGGAGCCGTCAAAGTGGCTGCAAACCTTGGTAGAGTCGATTCTGCCCACGACTTTTCCGTCCATATAGGCAAGCAGGGACAGCGAATCCGCAAAGGCGGGATTTTCAAAGCTCGCGGTCACATCCGCTATATACTTCTCGTCGATCTCCCAGCCCCATATGCTTTCTTCCGTGCGTAAGTCACGCTCAAACCGCAAAACGTCGGAGATTCGGTCTTTGGTGTAGTGTTTGATTTCCATTCTATTCAACTCCGTCGCAAGCGAAAAAATCATCACAGAAGCGATTCCATTTTATTTCATATTCATCGTGGCTCACTAAAGTCATTTCTTTCGGAGTATAGATTCCCCGTTTTTGTGCTTCATCCACCATTTTATATATCCAATCATCAGAGGTCTCTACTACCGCACGGACGCAGTCCCAGCCTTTCAAAAACGCATAGTACAGCCGGGTATGCCCATCCAGCGAAATATACCGCCCCTTATCTGGAAATACCTGGATGATAATGTCTTGCGGCTTATGAATGAAGGATCTGATAGCATTAATCTTATCTTCATCCACATAGAATTGTGACGGCTGAATCTGTTCTAAGCGCAAAGTCAGTAAGGATAACCGTGGATACTCCATAACCTTCTTCCCATCTTTGTCATAGAACTGTGTAATATGCGGAGTATAGAAGCGAAATTCTCCAATAACCGCTGTATACACGGCTTGATTTTCTCCTCGGATTATGGCTTCATAGTCGGAAATGATCTCCACTTCATATGGCTTTCCATCTACTAAAAAGCAACCGTGTTGAAGTAGAACTGCCTTGGAAAATTGGTTATCATTGTATGTGTTTATTCGCTGAATGTCCATTATAGCCTCCGGCCGTTGCGCAAGGAAAAGCATCGTTCAAGATACGTTCCCGTTGAACTTGAATAGATTCAAACGCCAGTGGATTATGACAGTGCCATCACCCAAAAGTCTTCGATACAGTCGGAATAGGCAATTTCATCCTGTATGGTTTCCAAATATCGGAAACCAGCCTTTTGGTAGGCTTTAATTGCTCTTTGATTGCGGGCCGAAACACGAAGAAGCACTCGTCCATTATGGCCTTTGACACGGCAGAGTTCCTCGACACAACGGCCTACAAACGCTGCACCGTTTCCTTTTCCGCAGAACTGCGGTGCCATAGACCAGCCGACCCACAGATCGTCACCCTCATACTGGCAAGATACCTGTCCAAGAATGGCACCTCCACCAACCAAGCAGAACTGCTCTATTCCCCAAGTAGATTCATCCATTAAGTATTCATCATGATGTTCTTTGATACTATAGGCTTCATAGGGCGTTTCGTACTCCCATTGGGCTATTTCCTCTGCAACGTCTTTGGTAAGTGGTTTTAGAGAACCGTTTTCCAAATTAAACTGGTTTTCCATTTACATTCCTCCAAAATTTTCTTCGGAGGGTTAGGAAGCGTGAACCCTCCATACACGATTCATCTTCATATAAAACACCCTTTCTAATGTTAATTTGTATGCAGACACCTACATTTGGTGTTGATACTGTTGTTCAGACCAGCTCCAGTTCCATGATGATCTCATCTTCATCACGGTCAATTTCTACGAATCCAATGCTCTCATAGAGTCTTCTGGCAGTTTCATCGCCCTCAATATAGCACAGGACTGTCTTATCGTACTTTCCATCCTGTTTCATCGCTTCCAGCACTGCCTTCGCTGCGGCCTTGCCGTACCCTTTGCCCTGATAACGCTCGTCAATGAAAAACTGGCTGAAATCATAGGCATTCCGTTCCGGGCAAACATAGTACAATCCCATTCCTACCGGGGTTTCATCGTCGCAAACGACAAACGCGCGGCTTCGCCACTCCCGGTAGGCGTAGGCTCTTGCCAGCAGAACAGCAGAACCCGCAACATAGGTTTTCTGTGCTTCCGAAACTTGCAGCTTTAACCGCCAGTTATCAGGGGTAATGTCTACCAAGTGAACCACCGTTGTTACCTCCTGTTACACCTTGATTTCCGCGCTGTTTTTATCCCAGGCGCGGTACAGCGCTTCCAGCTCCGCGATTACCTCATCCCTGGGACGGAGCAATCCCTTGTAGTGGCTGACCAGCAGATACGGTGCTTTCAACCCTTTCAGAACCGCGATTTCCTCTTTTACCAGCTGGGCATTGAAAACGTAGTAACCGTCCCGGGCTTTGCTGTACAGGGCATCCCCTACGAATGCATAGGTTTCGTCCACTTCCAGGCCCAGGCAGCCCTTGCAATGGCTGGAAGGCAGGGGGAAAATATGCAGACCGCCAATAGAAATATCCTTATCAACCACAGTTCCCATTCGGACATGGCGCTTGGTTTCAGGGGATACAAAGGCTTCCGCAATGGAAAGCTTCCCCAGATTGCCGGTATGATCCTGGTGGAAATGGGACAGGACCACATGATAGCTGCCCGTCAATTGGGAAATCGCCCGCTCGCCGCTGCCCACATCGTAGAGCCACAGGGCATCCCCCTCCTGGATGATTCCAATATCTGCCGACAGAGGATTCTCCGAGCACGCGATATAGCTTATTTTCTCATTGATGGCGATTTCTTTCACTTTCCGCTCCCTCTTTTCTACCCAATTGCCGCCTGCGCAATTCCGCAGTTTATTCGCTAAGCGATTTAATACAAGAATCATACCACACAAGCACGAATTTTTCCATATTTTTTCGTAAAAAACAGGAGCGCATCATTCAAGATGCACTCCCACTAAAGCCTAAATTCCGGCGTTTTTTACCATATACACGCTCTTAAAAGTTTTCTTTTCTCATATATATTGCATTAGAGTGCTGATTATTTCGCATGAAAATTAGAAATTTCTTCTAATGCCTCGATAATAATTGTATATTTAATTAACACATACGACGCATTCGATAAGTCGTCAAAAAGTTCTGAGCATGCCACAAAACGAATATAATTTTGAACATAATCATCAAGAAAAAAAATTCGCTGGTTAATTTTACGGGAATTTAGGATCAAGAATAGTTCCAATAACCCCAGAATAACATGTATAACAAAAACGCCATGGATTTTGCATCCATGGCGTTTTCTTATCTGGTGCGAGAGAGGGGACTCGAACCCCCACGGCATAACCACACGCACCTCAAACGTGCTTGTCTACCATTCCAACACTCTCGCAAGTGCTTGAGTATTATACCGTATCTTCCTCATTTTGTCAATCCTTTTTTCAGGGAATCGGACGGTAGGAATTTCCTTCGATCAGGTAGCCATAGCCGGGGGCGGGCTGCCACTGGTAGCGGCTTTTGTTCTCCCCCGGGAACAGGTGCTCTAGAATGGCAGCAATGACACCGCCGTGGGTTACGAGCACCGTATCCTCCTGCAGAAGCTCCGGCAGGGCTTCCAGAACCCGGGCGAGCATCTGATTGCCGCTCTCCCCTTCCGGCGGAATGTTGGCCATATTGTCCCCGGTAATCCAGGCTATATAGGCCGGATCGTCCTTCAGCTCCTCATAGGTGTGCATTTCGAAAATGCCGAAATCCACCTCCCGGAAGGCGGGGCGCTGTCCGTGGGGTACGTCTCCAAAGAGGATGGCAAGGGTCTGCTCTGTGCGCAGCATCCCGGAGGTCAGGAAGCGGACGGGGCCGATATCGTAACGGAGCTTTTTCAGGGCTTCCCGTCCGGGCTGAGACAGGGGCAGGTCCGTGCTGCCGCAGTAGCGGTGCTGCAGGTTGGCCTCGGTATTGCCGTGACGAATCAGGTAGAGTCTGCTCATTTCAGTCGCTGCTCCAATCCGCAGTAAATCCGGGATACGCTGTCGGCATTCCTGGCCAAATACTGGCAGACAAGCCCCGTGGTGTGCCGCCACAGGCGCATGGTGGCATCGATGGGCACCACGCCGCAGAAAATATCCATGCAGATAATCACCTTATCTGACAAATCCTGCTCTTTCAGCTGCTCCATAGGGTCAATCCCCGCCCGGACGCAGGCAAGAACATAGTCCTCCAAACGGTCAATGCAGGGCTTGCTGAAATCAATATGGGTATCCTCGCAGGTGAAAATTTGCGTTTCGGGAATGCCAAGCTTCTCCATGGCAAAGGCGCGCTTTCCCTGATACGCGCCGCCGATAATCAGTTTCATACTTGCCTCCTTACAAAATCGCCAACGCCCCAAGGGCGGAAAGCTCTGAAAGAGTCAGGGCATAGCCGGAAATATCGCCGTTCATGCCCTCCAGGGAGCGGTAGGCCTTGCGCAGCGCCAGCCCATAGCCCGCAGCCTGTACCAGAAGGACCATCCCGCAGCGGAAGCGCAGCGAAAAGGCAAAGGCCAGCGCCCCCGCCAGAAACACGCAGGGAATCCAAATATCCGCTGCCTTCGCCTGCTTGCGTACGTACTGGCTGGTGGACATCTTGGGAAGCAGGGCCACCGCCAAGGCGCTGCCGCAGCGGCTGACCACCGGAATGACAATCAGAACACGAATGTCCGTTTTTTGGTTAAAAGAGACACAGAAGGCGAACTGGCACAGGATCAGCAGCACCACACCAATGACCGCAAAGGAGCCCACATGGGAATCCTTCAGAATCTCCCGGCGCTTTGCCAGATCCCGGCAGGAGCCCACCGCATCGGTGACATCCATAAAGCCGTCCAGATGGATAAAGCCCGTGGCGAAAAAGGGCATGGCGCACAGGGCAATACCGGTCACCGCCTGGCTGAGCCCCAAAAAGCGACACAGCAGCCCAAGGCACCACCACAGCAGACCGATTTCCAGCCCCACCAGGGGCAGGCACCAAAGGAGCTTATCCCTTGCATCCTCATCCCAGATTTTACAGGGACAGGGAATGGCGCAGAACATGGATTGGCACATAAAAAAGGCGTGAAAAAAAGACTTCATAGCTTTCCTTCTCCTTTGTGGAAGATATGGCTCCCGGCGCTGACCTCGATAACCGCATCCGCAATTCCCGCCAGAAAGCGGTCCAGCCGGGCAAGGCCCCGGCGATAAGTTTCCGTCTCTTCGTCGTATTTGGCCGCATCGGAATAGATATAATCGCTGACCAGCACGATATTTTGGACCTGATTGCAGAGCGTCTCCAGCCCCTTTTGGCAGCGGTCGGGAGCGTCTGCATCCAGCTTCCAGGTGGTGGGGTCTGGGTAGAGCTCGTTGAGGAGCAGCGCCGTCACGCTGTCCAGCAGGAAGGTGCCTTCCCGGTCTGCCCGCTCCAGGCAGCAGGCAATGTCTCTGCCCTGCTCGACGGTTTCAAAGCCCAAACCGGCCCGGTCCGCAATGTGGTGGCGGATGCGGTCATTGTCCTCTTCGTCGCAGGGAATCATGGTTGCCAGATAATAGTGCTTCCCGCCGGAAGCCAGCTTCACCGCAAGGTCCTGGGCATAGGAGGACTTCCCGTTCTTTGCGCCCCCGGTGATAAAGACGATCACTTGCTTGCCTCCACGGTGAACTTGTCCCCTTCCCGGATTTCATCCAGATACCCATCGTCAATGCCCGCCTGATCAAAGGTGGCCATGTCGTTGATGACGGCACAGGCGGCGCTGAGCACCTGGAAGGCCAGGGGACAGCCGCTACCCTCGCCCAGGCGCATGCCCAGCAGGAAAATGGGCTCCAGGCCCATGGCCTCCATGGCAAGCTTATAGCCGATCTCGTAGGAGGCATGGCTGGGCACCAGATAATCCCCCACGGCAGGACACAGCCGAACGGCGCACAGCGCCGCCACCGCAGAGATGAAGCCGTCGATCACCATGGGCCGGTGGCTGGCAGCGCCCCCCAGGAACGCGCCGCACATGGCAGCTAAGTCAAAGCCGCCCACCTTTTGCAGCACGTCCACCGGGTCAGATGGGTTGGGCCTGTTCAGGGCGATGGCATCCGCAATGACCTGCTTCTTCTTCCGGAAGGAGTCGTCGGTAATGCCGCCGCCCCGGCCGGTGACGGTCTCCACGCTGACCCCCAGCAGCACGGAGAGAACTGCCGAAGATGTGGTGGTGTTGCCAATGCCCATCTCTCCCACGCCCATGGCATCCGCTTCCGTCTGCATGGCAAGCTCTGCCCCGGTGAGAATGGCCTGAATGGCCTGCTCCCGGGTCATGGCAGGTCCCTTTGCGATATTTTGGGTGCCGAAGGCGATCTTTTTATTCAGGACCTTGGGCTCCTGGATAACGGCGTTGACGCCCACATCGCAGACCGTAATCCCGGAGCCGAAGTGCTTGGCAAGCACCGACGCACCGGTCTTGGCCCGAGTCAGGTTGACGGTCTGCATCAGCGTCACGGATTGGGGCGCACTGGAAACGCCCTCCTCCACAACGCCGTTGTCTGCCGCGAAAACCAGCAGATGGGTCTTGTCCATGGAATTGTGGACTTTCCCGGTAATGCCCGCCAGTTGAATGGACAACTCTTCCAGCCGCCCCAGGCTCTCCGGGGGCTTGGCAAGGGCGGCCTGCCGCTGCCTGGCGGCAGCCATGGCCTCCTGAGAAAGGGGGGCAACAGATGCAACTAAGGTTTCCAGGGTCATGTTTCTTCCTCCAATATTCCCTGCCGCAGAAGCCAGTCCACGTCCCGCCTGCCATCCGTCACCTCCAGTGTGAAGGTGGCATCGGGGCACAGGGCATCCGCGCGGGTCAAAAACGTTTTCATGGGAATGGTCCCCTGGTCCAGGGGGCTGTGGGTATCAAAGCTGCGGTCATTGTTATGAATGTGGAAGTGGGTCAGCCAGGGGGCCAGGGTTTCCAGCCACTGCATCACACCGATTTCCGAGCACACATGGGCGTGGCCCACATCCAGGCACAGCCGGAACCGGGGGTCATCTACCCCGGCGGCGATATCCGCCATCCATTGCGGGTCAGATTCCAGCACATTTTCAATGCAGAGCACCGTGTCTGCCGGGACGCGCTGCAAAAATTCCTTCCAGAACAGAACGGACTGCTCCGTATACCAGCAGGAATAGTACACATGGGGCAGGTATCCGCCGTGGAACACCAGCCGCTTGGCCCCGTACTGCTCTGCCACCCGGAGCGCCTGGAAATAGCGCCTGGCTGCCAGCTCCCGGGCCAAGGGGTCAATGGCACAGGGGAAGAGCTCATTGAAGGGGCCATGGAGCATCCGCCGCTTTACGCCCTGCACCTGGGCATCCACCCGGGGCTTCGTTTCCGCGTAAAGCGAATCCATATTGACCGCGGTGCAGTAGTCCGCAATTTCCAAGCCCAGGCCGCAGTCCCGGGCCGCAGCACCTGCGTTTTCGTCTATGGTGGATAAATAGAGCTGCTCTCTTCTCACTGTGCCTGTCCCCCATCCATCATGCCGTATTTTTTCTGAATTCGGTTCAGCTTATACAGCAGGGGCTTCGTCAGCACCATCAGCGTCACGCCGCAGCCAATACCATGGACGGTATTGACGGGGACGCCCTGGCCGAAAATAAACAGGACATTTTTCCAGGTAAGCTTGCTGAGCACCGTAAACACGGTACAGCAGTCCAGCATAGGGCCAACTAGCAGCAAAATGGAAAGGAAGCCGAAAATGCCCAAAATCCAAGGCTTGCACCACTTCTGGCGGCCATGGAAGATCAGCCCCGCCCAGAAGCCCGCAAAGCCATAGGCGAACATCTGCCAGGGCGTCCAAGGTCCCTGACTGAAAAAGAAGTTGCTGGCAAAGGCCGCGATGGCCCCGGTGAGAAAGCCCGCCTGGGCGCCGAAGGCAATGCCCGTGATCATGATGACACCGGTGATGGCCTTGAAATAGGGAATGAACGCGAAGGCCACCCGGGAGGCTGTGGCCAGCGCCGCCATGACCGCCAACGTCACCAGTTCTCTTGACTGGGGCTTTCTCGACTCGAAGGAGGCGAAGAAGGGCAGCATAATTTCGATAACCACCAGGGTGCTGGTGAGATAGTACCAGCGGCCCTTGATGTGACGGCCCAAAAGCAGGGTCGCGGGAACCAGCAGAAAAATGGTCAGGATGGAAAAGAGGGTAGATTTTTTCATGCCTTCTCCCCCAGATTCTCCCGATAAAGGGCGGCAACGTCCTGGGCCGTCACGGCATTTTCAAAAATACAGCGGCTCATGCGGTTGGAGGCTGTGGTATAGAAGCTGTTGGAGCCAAAGAACTCCCGGGGGGTGCCGGAGGCGATGATCTGCCCGTCAAAGAACATGGCGGCTATATCCGCATTTTCCGCGCAGAACTCCACATCATGGGAGACCATGACAACGGTCATGCCCTCGTCCGTAAGCCGTTTCAGGGTTTTGGCGAACCGGGCCTTGAAGCCGCAGTCCAGGCCCTTGGTGGGCTCGTCCAGCAGCAGAAGCTTCGGCTTCGTCAGCAGCACCTTGGCAAGGGCCACCCGCTGCTGCTCGCCGCCGGACAGATCATAAGGGTGGGCATCCAGCAAATGGGTGATTTCACACAGCTCGGCCACTCGCAGCTGCTCTGCCTCCTCCCCGTTCATCTCCTCCAGCTCCGCCCGGACGTTCTGCTTCACAAAGAGGTTCGTGGGGTCTTGGGGCAGCATGGAAAGACAGTTCTGGAACAGCTTTCCCTTGGGGTATTTCTGAATTTCCCTGCCGAAAACCTCGATTTTCCCCCGATAAGAGCGAGTTGCGCCGCAGACGGTGCGGAGGGTGGAGGATTTTCCCGCGCCGTTGCCGCCTACAATGGCATACAGGCATCCGGCGGGCACTTCCATATTCAGCCCCTTCAAAACGTCCGGGGACTGCCGCTCATAGCGCATCCATACATCCCGGATGCGCAGTGCAGGCTCCCCGAACTGCTTTTGGCTGGCTGTGGGCAGAGAACGCACCGTGGGCACTTTCTCCCGGAAGCAATCCGTCAACCAAGTGCGGCCCTCCCGGACCGTCAGAGGGGCCTGGCCGCTGCCGGCGCACTGATAGAACACCCGCATAGGCGCGGGGAGCATAGGAAACAGGGGGCTATTCCGGTCAAAGAGGCTCTGGCCGATCTGCCGGGGGCCGTTGTTGGCCACAAGACGTCCCTTCTCCATAACCAGCACCCGGTCGGCCACGGGGAAAATATCCTCCGCCCGGTGCTCGGTGATCAGCACCGTGGTGCCCAGCTCCTGATTGATTTTTTTCAGAGTATTCAGGAAATCCGAGGCTGCAATGGGGTCCAGCTGGCCGGTGGGCTCATCCAGGATGAGGATTTCCGGCTGCATGGCCATAATGGAGGCCAGATTCAGCAGCTGCTTCTGGCCGCCCGAAAGCTCGCCCACCGTGCCCTCCCAGGGCACATCGCTAATGAGGCCGGCCAGAATCTGGCGCGTACGCGGGCTCGACGCCCACTCGTACTCGGGCGTATCGCCGACGACGGCATGATGCACGGTGTCGGTATCGACCAGGTTGTCCTTTTGGCCGAGCAATCCGATTGTCGTGCCGCGGCGGTGCGTCACGCGTCCGTCATCGGGCTCCAGCGTGCCGGCGAGCACGCTCAGCAGCGTCGACTTGCCGTCGCCGTTTTTACCGACAATACCAATGCGGTCGCCCTCGCCCACGCCGAGCGTCACGCTATCGAAAATATGCTTGGTGGGAAACTCTAGGCTGATGGAATCGCATCCCAAAAGAATCGCCATATGCCCTGCTCCTTCGTAGAAATTCAACGTTGTCCATGATAGCAGCGAAAAGGCGGGGCGCACACGACACAAAAAGGCGGGCCATCTCCCGCAAGAGATGACCCGCCCCTCCAATCAGTCCCGTGGCGACCGTGGCCGTCGCGGGCCTCAAGCATGTCCCGGACTAGGAGAACATGCCGGTGAGGTAATCATTCAGCCGCTTATCCTTGGGCCGTTGGAAAATCTCGTCAGTCTCGTCGTACTCGACCATATCGCCCATGTAGAAAAACGCCGTGCGATTGGACACGCGCGACGCCTGCTCCATGTTGTGCGTCACGATGACGATGGCGCGGTCGGCCACGATCGATGACATCAGGTCCTCAATCGCCAGCGTCGAGATGGGGTCGAGCGCCGAGCAGGGCTCATCAAACAGGATCACATCGGGGTTGAGCGCCAGCGTGCGCGCGATGCACAGACGCTGCTGCTGGCCACCCGAAAGCGCGTAGGCACTCTTGTCGAGCTTATCCTTGACCTCGTCCCACAGCGCCGCGCCGCGCAGGCTTTCCTCGACCATGCGATCGAGCTCGTCGCGGTCGGTGATACCGTGGCGCTTGGGCGCAAACGTAATGTTGTCGCGAATGGACTTGCGAAAGGGGTTGGGCTGCTGAAACACCATGCCGATGGAACGGCGCAGCTCGTACGTGTTCTCACGGCGCGTATTGATGTTGCGCCCGCGGTAGTTGATCTCGCCCTCCACGCGGCAGCCGCGAATCTCGCGATTCATCAGGTTGAGGCTGCGCAGAAAGGTCGACTTACCGCAGCCCGAAGGCCCGATGAGCGCCGTGATCTCGCCCTTGTGAAAGTCGAGCGACGTATCGTGCAGCGCATGGTGGTCGCCATAGTACACATTGACGTCCTTGGTGGAGAGCACGACCTCGTCGCTCACGGCCTTGCCGCTCACGCGCACTCGTCTCTCGCTCTCCCCCACGCTCGACAAGAAGTCCTGGGTGTCGGACGATGCCGCCTCGGTTGCGGGCGTTACATTCATCTCGCTCATTCGGCCGTCATCCTCCTTGCCAGTTGCTTGCCCACGATACGGGCGACTACGTTAAACAGCAGCACGCAAATCATCAGCAGTGCCGCGGTGCCCCAGACGATCTGCTGGGCCTCGGGGCTGCCCTCGCCATAGATCTTGTAGATGTGCACGGCCAGCGACTCACCGGGACGGAACACGTTCCAGGCGCAGGTGGGGCTCGACAGGTTTAAGCTCAAGAAGTTCAGGCGAACCGGCGAGCTCATGCCCGAGGTAAAGAGCAGCGCCGCGGCCTCGCCAAACACGCGGCCGGCCGAAAGCACGATGCCGGTCACGATGGCGGGCATGGCCTCGGGAATCAGGATGTGCAGTGTGGCCT
>OLZI01001640.1_pt1 | contig 11755 bp, 9 predicted proteins | sample 1674061 | NCBI WGS metagenome assembly OLZI01 (sample SAMEA103958139, study PRJEB25191) | human gut metagenome | biome: human-associated habitat [ENVO:00009003]; feature: intestine environment [ENVO:2100002]; material: feces | place: Germany | collected 2013/2015 | reverse complement strand
TCGGCTTAGAAGAGGAAGTAATATCTGCAGACTGTCTGAATAAAAAAGATATTACCGAACTTCAAAAGAAGTGGTTCTTCAATGAAGCATATTCAGACATCTTGATAAGATATCTGATACAAGCTTCTGAACAAGCTCCCCGTGTAATACTCTACAAGAGCATAGGCTGGTTTCAATATAAGAATAACCTCTATTTTAGAACAAATAGGGTTCTTCATAACAAGGAACTTGCAAGCCAATTTCAATATGCAGGAGATTTGAAACTTGACAATAAAATATCCTCAAAATCAATCTACCTGAACGCACTAAATAATTTGCTGACAACAGACGGAAGTATGTTCGCAGTAGTCGCAGGTCTATCATCAGCTCTCTTGAGCTACTTAAAGCTCACATACTCAATGGAGAACATCTTGATACACATCTATGGAGACAGTTCAAGCGGAAAAAGCACCTTTTTGAAGCTTGCACTTTCAATGTGGGGCAATCCAAACGAGCCACCGCTCTTCAACGAGTGGAACTCGACAACGAACGCCATATATGCTGCATTGTCCAACAATCAAGGCATAACAGTTGGCTTTGATGAAGCAAGCTGCTCCGCACTCGACTATTCCACGCTGATATACAACCTCTCACACGGAAGAGACAAGGCAAGGTGCAACAAAGACTCAAGTCTAAGAGAGTCCAAGACGTGGTCAACAACGATCATCTCAACGGCAGAGGAATCTCTGCTCACGAAAACCAAAAAGAACAATGGGATTCGTGCGAGATGTTTGGAGTTCGACAACTTGCACATAACTCAGACAGCTGAACACGCAGAGAAAATCGACAGACTCATCTCACATAAAAATGGGATAGTAGGAGAAGATTTTGTTAGCTATCTTTATAGTAAACAACCTCGCATCGTGTTCAATGACTTCAAGCTATGTCAAAAATATTTGTCGAGGAAACTTCAAGACAAAGCTTGTCAGATAACAGACAGAGTAATAAAACACTATGCTGTTCTTCTACAAACGGCTCTATACGCATTGAGAATAGGCTTGTATATTGATACTCATTCAATAGTCAATGTTCTTATGAAACAGCACGAATACTTGCGTGATGAAACCAAGACAGCCGAAAGCCTACACAATGCGATATGTGAGTATATAGTCACACATAAAAAGCTATTTCCAGAAGCAGAGGAATTAAGATACGACAAATCTAGTCCTTGCGAGGGTATAACGACTGAGACATCAGTACTCTTAATTGAATCTGTCTTGCAAAAAATAATCTATGCAAATAACTTCACCGATATGAAAATGGCTGTAAAGTGGCTGTGCAAAGGCTATCTTAAAAAGCAGTCTGGGAAGTACTATCTGAAAAGAACAATATCAGGCGTATCCGTAAAAGTATACGAGATATTGCAAATTGATGACAATCCCGAACCTAAAATAAGAGAACCACCTAAGTTCCCAGGAAGAAGAGTACAAAAAAAGAATGAAATCAACGAAACAAAAAATTTGAAAGGAAATGAATAATAATGGTTATACCAAACAAAGATAATCTTACAGTAATTGACTCATCAAACAATAGCTCGCACGGTAAAGGTACATACAGTATATCTATCGTGAACACAAAGACTAATGGCAAAAGGATAAAGCTTTCCCTGCACTTTGGCAGGCACTTGACTGTCCAACGAACATTAACATTCTGATAGATGACAAGAACGCTTATTTTGTTCCAGATGAGAATGGAATAAAAATATGTGACGGAGGTATTATATACAATACAAATTCAGTCCTCACAATAACAGAAAAGTTCAAGATCGACTACTCAGGAGTTTCCTCAAAGAGCTTTTCGGCAAAATTGGAAACTGATGATAACACGAACGAGAAGTTTGCTTATGTGAACTTCATAGCCTAACTTCAAAATTCAAAGGGCAGAATTTTTTGTTCTACCCTTTGCTTAAAAATCACTTACTAAAAACGTAGTAAAAACTCTTTCAGATATATATTATAATATTGCGTGGTGAAAGACGTACTACTTTATATAAAAGGAGCAAATTATTATGGAGAAAGAAAAAGCATTCCTGCTGTGGTTTGACCAGCTGGAGAGAAAAGACGTAGCAATCGCTGGTGGTAAGTCTTCTTCCTTGGGCGAGCTGACCTCTCATGTTGACGTACCTGTACCGTATGGCTTCGCAACTACTGCCTGCGCTTACAGATACTTCTTTGAAAAGACCGGTCTGTACGAAAAGATCAAAGCTTTAATTGCCGGTCTGGACGTAGACAACAGCGCTCAGCTGCGCGAGGTTTGCGCTAAGGTCCGCCAGGCAATTATGGACGAAGAAATGCCGCAGGATCTGCAGGATATGATTGCCCAAGCTTACAAAGAGCTGGGTGAAAAGGTTGGCCAGGCTGATCCGTTCGTTGCTGTTCGCAGCAGCGCTACCGCAGAGGATTTGCCGGATGCAAGCTTTGCAGGCCAGCAGGACACCTACCTGAACGTAAAGGGTGCAGAAACCATCGTTGCTAAGGTTAAGGAATGCTATGCTTCCTGCTTTACCGACCGTGCGGTTTACTACCGTGAAAAACAAGGCTTTGATCATCTGGATGTAGCACTGAGCGCTGCAGTACAGATGATGGTATTCTCCAAGGCTGCAGGCGTTATGTTCACTGTTAACGTTGCTACCGGCGACGACAAGAACATCCTCATCGAAGGCGCATGGGGCTTGGGCGAATATGTTGTTCAAGGCACCGTAACTCCGGATAACTATACTGTAAATAAAGCTACCTGCGAGATTGTTGAAAAGAACGTTAACGCGCAGGACATTAAGCTGATCCGTAAAGCTGACGGCGACTGCGAAGAAGTTGTTGTTCCGCTGGATGAGCAAAACGAGCAGAAGCTGACTGATGAGCAAATAAAACAATTGGCTGAATGCGCTAAGAAAATTGAAGCACACTATGGCTGCTACATGGACATGGAATGGGGCGTTGACGAGCGCGATAACAAGGTTTACATCCTGCAAGCCCGTCCTGAAACCGTATGGAGCCGTCGTAACAAAGAAAATGGTGCACCGAAAGAGGAGAAGAAAGTGACTACTGATCGCAAAGTTATCGTTAAAGGCTTGCCTGCCAGCCCTGGTAATGTCGCAGGCCGCGTACATGTAATTTTGGATCCGTCCCATATCGACGAGTTCAAGGAAGGCGAAATTCTCGTAACCGAAATGACCGCTCCTGACTGGGTACCGGCTATGAAGAAAGCGAAAGCAATCGTAACCGATAGCGGCGGAATGACCTGCCATGCTTCTATCGTATCCCGCGAGCTGGGCATTCCCTGTATCGTAGGTACCAAGAGCCGTGGCGAAGCTGCTACCACCACCATTCCCGATGGCATTGACGTAACCATTGATGCTACTCATGGTGTTGTTTATGAAGGCATCATCGAAGAGCCGAAGGCTGAACAGCCGGCACAACAAGTAGTTGCTGCTGCTGAATATTTCCCACCGACCGGCACCAAGATTTATATGAACCTGGGCGATCCTGAGCTGGCTGAAAAATATGCTACTCTGCCTTGCGACGGCATCGGTCTGATGCGCGAAGAGTTCATCTGGACTACTTATATCCATGAACATCCGCTGTATCTGATCAAAATCGGTCAACCGGAAAAGGTTGTAGACCAACTGGCTGAAGGCATCCGCCAAGTTTGCCAGGCTATGGCTCCGAGACCGGTAACCATGCGCTTCTCCGACTTCAAGTCCAGCGAATACCGCGACCTGAAGGGCGGCGACGAATTCGAGCCGAACGAGCCTTCCGCTCTGCTGGGCTGGCGCGGTGCTTCCCGTTACTATGATCCTAAATATATCGAAGCATTCAAGCTCGAATGCATGGCTGTTCGCAAAGTTCGCGAAGAGTTCGGCCTGAAGAACCTGAACGTTATGATTCCGTTCTGCCGTAACGTAGAGGAATGCGAAAAGGTTACCAAGATTATGGCTGACTGCGGTCTGTCCCGTGGTAAGGACTTCAAGGTTTGGCTGATGGCTGAGATTCCGTCCAACATCATTCTGGCTGACCAGTTCAACAAATTTGTCGATGGCTATTCCATCGGTTCCAACGACCTGACCATGCTGGTTCTGGGCTGCGACCGTGATAACGATACTGTTTCCCATATCTATGACGAACGTAACCTGGCTGTACGCCGTGCAATTCGTCACCTGATCGAGGTTGCTCATAAGGATGGCAAGACCGTTTCTATCTGCGGTCAGGCTCCGAGCGTATATCCTGAGTTCTGCGAGTTCCTCATTAAGAGCGGTATCGACAGCATGTCCGTTAATCCGGATACTGTTAAGTTCACCAAGAAGCTGGCTGCTCAAATCGAGCAACGCATCATGATGGATGCTCTGACCGGCAAAGGCCGTCAAGAGGTTGAGGACCTGAACTGGTAATTAGCAAGCAAGACTTTCAGCTCTGTAGTCAAGCGCATTGGCTTTATCTGGAAGCAGAAAAAGTAAATATGCAGTAAAGAGTTTTAGGACTCCTGTGTTGTAGTAATGCAATGCAGGGGTCCTATTTGCTTTTTTCTGGAAAAATTTAAGGAGGTATTCATGTTTTCCGTTATTTTTGTTCTTGGATTGCTTTATCACACCTATACCGATCTGAAATCTATGCTGCTTTATGACAAGACAACATTAATTTTAGCGGCGGTTGGCTTAGTACGCGCGTGGTATGAGAGGCAGTTTTTTGATGCTGCTTACGGCGCTGGAATTATTTTGGCAATAATGTTGGTGCTGTATTTTGCCAGCCGCGGCGGTATGGGCGAGGGCGATGTTAAGTTGGCGCCGGCGTTGGGTATCTGGCTCGGTTTAGAGCAGGGAGTATTGTGTTTGCTGCTTGCCTTTATCAGCGGTGGCATTGTGGGAGCATTACTGTTGCTGTGCAGGCGTGGGAAGCTGAAACAGGCGATTCCCTTCGGACCGTTTTTGTGTGCGGCGGCAGTCACTGCATATTTTTGGGGTAGAGAAATCATTACATGGTATTGGAGGATGTTCTTATGATGAAGTATGGTAAAAGTATTAGTGTTGAGGAGCTGTTTGAGCCTGTACTGTGCGCTTTGCGCTGCCGATGGCGCCTTAAGCAGGCGCTTTTGCTGCTGTCGCTGCAAACGGGGCAGGTGGCATATTGGCAGAATGGTGAGCATAGCTGGCAGGAGCAGCTAGATGAAGAGTGCCTGACAAATAAGCAAAGACTTGCCGATACTTTACGTGAAATGCTTTTGAAGCGTGAGGTGGAAGAAGGTGCGATGGTTTTATTGCTGCCTGCAGCAGCAATGATGCATTCTGAACAGATGGTGTTGCCTTCAATGCGGCGGCGTGAACTGCAGGCTGTCTTAAAATGGGAGATACAGCAGAGTGTTCCTTGGCCTGAAGAGGACTATACTTATAGCTTTGAGGCAACAGAATTTAGTGAAGCAGGAGAACAGCAATATCAGGTAACTTTTACGGCCTTACAGGATACATCACGCGCTGAGCTGGAGCATCTGTGCAGCAGCTTGCTTTTAAAGCTGCAGGGCATTTTGTTAAGCGACATGACGTTTGATGAAGTTGCAGAGAAGTGGTTTACCGGTAAGCAGCTGCCGACTGTATATAGACAGAAGCAAAAGTATTTGCATGGTGCAGCGGCCGCTTTTGGACGCTGGCTGCCTAAGGTCAGCGGCGCTGCCTTGGCTTTGGCACTGTTAGCTTATGGCGGGGCCTGGGGAGGCTGTTATCTGGCGCAACGCGATTTGCGGGAGGTGGAGCAGCGATTAGCGCAGTATGCGGAGTGGGAGCAGCGTATGCAGGAAAGCAAGGCTGTGGAACATAGATGTCAGCGTTTGGAAAAGCTGTTGGCTACAGCGTCTAAACCTTCGAAGGAGGCCGTTGGTGAGTTGGAACGCATCTGCCGCCAGATGATTCCCGGCTGTTGGCTGACTCTGCTGGAATACAACGGCAGCAAAAAGCCTTTAGTGCTGCAGGGTCAGGCGGTGGATAATTTGGCTTTAGAAAGCTTTGTGGAGCAACTGCAAAAATGTGGAAATTACAGCAGAGTAGAGCTTCTGCAATCGCAGCAGCAGGGTAACGTTCTTGTTTATAAACTGCAGCTGCAGATGAAGGAGGGCAAGCAATGAAAGCAGGAGAAAAAACAATTAATCTGCTTGCCTGCATAGCCTTCGTGTTGGTTGTAGGCTTGGGAATGCAGGCATGGGAGCTTTTGACTGAACGGCAACTGACGGTAGAGCAGATACAGAAGTTGCAGAGAAAACTGACACAGCAGATTCGCTTTGCTGATGAACACAGTGATTATAAAACATATAAAATCAAGCTATTGGATAAGCAAAAAAAATTAGAGCAGCAGGTAGAGCATAATCTGAATTTAAACAACCTCTTGCAGCGCCTGCAAAAGCAGGCACAAGCGCAAAGTATTCTGCTAAACAGCATGCAGATGGAGGGAAATCCTGTGCCTTTGCAGCAGGGCCTGCAGCTACAGACAGTGAAAATAAGTGTTGTCGGCAATTTTTATTCCCTGCTGCGTTGGCTGCGGCAGGCAGAACGCGACGGCTGCAAGTTTAAAGAGCTGCGCTTGCAAAGCGACATGCAGGCAAAAGAAGTGCTGAAAATGGATATCTCACTGGAATTGCATACCGTAAACTGATTCACCAAATTAGCCTACGCTAATTTTATCTTGACAAAACCCTCATCTTATAAGATAATGTCATAGTAAAGTTAGAGTAGGCTAATTAAATTTTAAAAATAGCAATGGATAATATTGTAAAGGAAGTTGCGTATGAAAAAATATATCTTACTCGTATTTGTCGTAATCATAGCCCTGGCAGGCTACTTCCTGCTGGCAAGAGGCCAGCACAAGCTCGCAGCCAACGCCGCCGTCAGCGTAACCGACAGCACCGGCGCCAAGGTACACATCCCCGCGGAGCCCAAAAGAATCGTCTTTCTCAATGCCTCCAATCTGGAAATCTTCGCCTCCATCGGTGGCAAGGCCGTCGGCAGACCTACCAGCACTTCATATCCCAACGACATCAAGGAAAGCATTAAGGACATCCCTGAAGTAGGCATGATCCACGCGCCGAATCTGGAAAAAATCATGAGCTTGAAGCCTGATCTGGTTGTAGGCACCAACGTACCCTTCCACGTAATGCTGCGCAAGCCTCTGGAAATGGCCGGCGTGCCGCTTTACCTGAACATGATAAACTCCTATGAGGATGTGCTGAAAAGCATAGACGATTTTGGCTGCTTTGCCGGCAGAGAAAAGGAAGCTGCCGTCAAGCGTGCGCAGATAGAAAAGGAATATGCCGCGCTGACGCAGGACGTACAGAAGGGCAGGGGACCGAAGGTGCTGATCATCTTCGGCTCGCCGGACAGCTTCAACATGTCCACCAAAAAGAGCTTTGGCGGTGATCTGGCAGAGCGTTTGGGTGCCGTAAATATTGCGGACAAGGCCGAAAACGTGAAGGACAGCAGCTACATTCCGCTGAGCATGGAATTCGTAGCCAAGGAAAATCCCGACATCGTGATGCTGATTACCATGGGCGGCAGCAAGCCAAGGCAGGCCGCTGTCAAGGGTGATTATGACCTGGTGCAGGGTGTGAGCACTTTCCTGGCGCAGGCAGGCATCACCGTGACGCATAAAATGTGCGCGCACAGCCTGAAGGCCATCACCGAACCGGCGGCAGATGTAGAAGCCTACGCCGAGGAGGGCGAATGGCTGCAGGAAATACTTGAGCTGCGCGACAAGTTGCTTTTCGCGGATGACGTGGCGCTCACGCAGGCAGATGCAAGCAACATGAAGGTGCTCATCAGCGCGCCGTTTATGAACGGTGTGGTGGCAACACACCTGCCGTTTATGGGCGAAAAGGGTGCTGATTTTCTGCTGGAACAAATCCAGGGTTATTATCAAAAGTAAAGTTTAAAGCAAAAGGAGGACATAATCATGAAACAAATTCCTGTAATTTTTTGGACCGGTACCGGTAACACACAAATGATGGCTGACGCTATTGCGGAAGCAATTAACGCTGCCGGTGCGGAGGCTGTTGTAAAAAATGTCAGCGAAATCACTGCTGACGAGGCTGCAGGCTATGACGCTCTGGCACTGGGCTGCCCGGCAATGGGCGCAGAGGTGCTGGAGGAATGCGAATTCGAGCCGTTTTTCACCGAGCTGGAAGGCAAGCTGGCAGGCAAAAAGGTAGCGATCTTCGGCTCCTATGGCTGGGGCGGAAGCTACATGCAGGACTGGGAAGCACGCGTTAAGGATGCTGGCGCAACACTTGTAGCTGACGGCGTGTTGGCGCTGGGTGCTCCCGACGACGAAGCAATGGCTAAGCTGACGGAAGCAGGCAAGCTGCTTGCCGAATAAGGCTGAAGCAACACAAAAAACTGCCTTTCGATTTTCAGAAGGGCAGTTTTTTAGTGAAGCGCTTGCGTTATAGCAATTGGCAAATAACTTGCCTTGCGATATTATTTAAGAACACATCCTATTGACTTTATACCTGCTATATAGTGTAGACTGTATCATTATAAAATAAAGATTATCATGCTGCGGCAGCGTTTTACGCCGGGGACATCGGCAAAAGCTGCTGCCCGCGTTTTGGAATATATATGAATAGAGGATAGGAAAGCTTTATGTTCAAAACATTTCTCAGCTATTATAAACCGTATAAGGGCATCCTGCTCTTTCTCGTGATTGGCTCATTGCTGCGCGCACTGCTCGAGCTGTTCTTTCCCTATGTAGTAAAGCTGATGCTGGAACAGCAGCTGCCGCTTAAGAATCTGCCGCTGCTCCTTGAATGGTCGGCAGCACTGCTTGCCATGTATCTGGTAAACTTCGGCATGCATTTCAGCATCATCTACTGGGCGCAGTCCATGAGCTATTCCATGGAACGCGATATGCGCCGCGATTTATTCAGCCATCTGCAGAAGCTGTCCTTCGGCTTTTACGATAAAAACAAAAGCGGTCAGCTGCTTTCGCGCCTCACCAGCGATTTGAGCGAAATTAACGGCTTCGCAGGCAATGCGCCGATTGATCTTATCGTCTGTGGGCTGACGATGCTTGGCACGATGGTTATTCTGATTTACATGAATCCTATGCTGGGCAGCCTTATTGCCTTCCTGCTTCTGGTGAAGGCGGTGCATACCGTTTTCGTCAACCTGCGCATGAAAAAGGCCTTCTTTGCCAATCGTGTGGCAATGGGCGAGGTAACGGGCAAGGCTGCGGAAAGCATTAACGGCGTGCGTCTGATCAAGGCCTTTGCCGGTGAGCGCAGCGATATGGCGCAGTTTATGGAAAAGGCGGATGCCTATCTGAAAGTATGCAAAAAATCCTTCAAAATAACATCTTATTTCGTCGGCAGTATGATTTTCTTCAGCAACTTTATCAATGTGGCGATATTAGTAGTGGGCGGCCTGCTGATAAATCAGGGGCTGATGAGCTTCGGCGAGCTGGTGGCCTTCTTCCTCTACGTGGGCCTGTTTATGAAACCGCTGATGCAGCTTTTAGGCTTCATTCAGGTATATCAGCGCGGTATGGCAGGCTTCAAGCGTTTTTATGAGCTGCTGCAGGAAAAGCCCGAGATTACTGATGCACCGGATGCTAAAATTTGCCCGCCCTGCAAGGGGAACATCACCTTTGATAACGTCAGCTTTGCCTATGCGGACGGCAGACCTGTTATCCGCAACCTTTCGCTGAGCGTGGCAGCAGGTGAAACTGTGGCCTTTGTGGGCGCTACGGGAGCAGGCAAAACAACTATTGCCAGCCTTTTGCTGCGCTTTTACGAGCCTCAGAGCGGCAGAATTCTGCTGGACGGCTGCGATATCCGTGAATTTACGCAGGAATCGCTGCGCAGGCAAATCGGCCTGGTGCAGCAGGATGTCTTTCTCTTCGGCGACAGCGTGCGCTACAACATAGCCTACGCCAAACCGGATGCGACAGCGGACGAGGTGCAGGCGGCAGCGAAGGCTGCGGCGGCGGATGAGTTCATTCAAAAGCTGCCTGCGGGCTACGATACCGAGGTGGGTGAGCGCGGCGTGAAGCTGAGCGGCGGCCAGAAGCAGCGTTTGGCGATTGCACGTGTCTTTCTCAAAAACCCTCCGGTAGTAGTGCTGGATGAGGCTACAAGTGCGCTCGACAATATTACGGAGCAGCAGATACAAAAGGAGCTAGACGAGCTGGCGGTAGGACGCACCACGCTGATTATTGCGCACCGTCTTTCCACCATCCGTCATGCGGACAAGATTGTGGTGCTTGACGAGGGTGCTGTTGCGGAATGCGGCAGCCATGAGGAGCTGCTGGCGCGCAAGGGGCATTATTATGATTTGTATCAGAAGGATTAAAGCAGAGGCTTGCGGATGCAGGCGTACTGCAGAAGATAATAAAATAGCGCACGCTGTTGCTAAAGCGTGCGCTGAGAATACAGAAAAACCATGTCTTGCCGATTTCGGCTGGACATGGGTTTTTGAGCTTTGGTTTAATTTTTTTCGTATTGAGTTTAGTCAGCTTTCAGCGCTTCAACCTGTTCAATTGGGAGAGAAGTAGCTTTGGCAATATCCTGCACAGTAAGTCCCATGCTTAACAGACGTTTAGCAGTAGCAATGTTGGCATTGATTTCGCCTTTGGCAATGCCGATAGCTTCGCCTTCAGCAATACCTTCACGCCGTTCGTCTAACAAACGAGCTTCCATAAGCATATATTCTCGCCTCACTTTCGTATCGAGTTTCAAATAGCTGATTTCATTATCAATCTGCTTGGTGAAATCAGTAGTTACAATGTGGTTGTTTACATAATCATAAAAGCTTTTGAGATCCTTAGAGATTTCGCCATGCGTACCCTTAGTGTTCAAAATCATGGTGGTTGCTTTATCCGGAAGCTCCAGCTCCAAATCCTCCAGGCAGCGCTTTTTAAAAGTATAGACATAATTACCATTTTCAAAGAAATCAAAAATACAGATGAAAATGATAAAGGTCGGCGGCAATAGGTCATAAGGCTGGCCTGCCTGCAGCAAATCAAAATCAAGCAGCGCCTGATAATAGCGCGAGCGTTTGGGCAGAACGAAGGCTTTGGTTTGGGGATTCTTTTTGTTTTTTACCTGCATTTCCAGATTATAGTGTGTGTTTTTATCGTCCGCTACGATGATATCAAGGCGGATGCCGCGATTGGTGTACTCAGGCTCAAGCGTCTTTTCTGCCTCAATGTAGTTAATGTCAGCAATTTCTATCTGCAGCAGTTCCTCCAGCAGATGCTTGCAGATGCGTTTGCGTGACATAACCTTTTTGACACGCTCTTATACTATATGAAAGGAAATGAAAATATATTCCTGTTATCCTTCATGAATTTGTAAGTATTTCTTTATACAGAGTCCATAAAAGCAGAGTAATATATAATAAGGAAGAAATACTATACGAGGAGGAAATAATTATGGATACAACCAAAAAGATCATTATCGGTGCCATAGGTGCTGCTGTTGTGGTCGGCGCAGTTTCCATCGGTCTTATCTTTGGTCTCGCTCCGGCGGATACGGATCTGTCTACCATACATACCCAGGAAGCTACCAGTGTCCCGGAAGCAACAGAACCTGCAACTGTGGAGGAAAGTTCTTCTGTTCAGGAAAGTGAGACTGTTAAAGAAGGAACTACAGGTATCAGCGTACAGCTTGAGACTTATTCTTCCGGAAATATTTCCATTCAATATCCGGTGGTAAGCCAGATGAACGACAGCGCAAAACAGGACAATGT
>OLZI01001630.1_pt1 | contig 11819 bp, 9 predicted proteins | sample 1674061 | NCBI WGS metagenome assembly OLZI01 (sample SAMEA103958139, study PRJEB25191) | human gut metagenome | biome: human-associated habitat [ENVO:00009003]; feature: intestine environment [ENVO:2100002]; material: feces | place: Germany | collected 2013/2015 | reverse complement strand
ATTCCAAAACGGACAATGACGCTACTTTCATGAGAATGAAGGAGGATGCCATGCGCAACGGACAGACGAAGCCCGGTTACAACCTTCAAATCGGCACCGAAAATCAGTTCATCACCGATTTTGCACTCTTCCCGAACCCTACGGATACACTGACCCTGATTCCTTTCCTGCAATCTTTTTCAAACAGGTATGACCGGATGGCCCATACGGTGGTTGCTGATTCCGGCTATGGCTCCGAAGAGAATTACCGCTTCATGTCCGAAAACGGCATGGAAGCCTACGTAAAGTACAACTACTTCCACATGGAGCAGCGGCCGAGATTCAAACCGGACCCGTTCAAGGCCGAAAACTTCTACTACAATGAAGAACATGACTTCTGCATCTGCCCTATGGGGCAAAGGATGCGGAGGATAGGCACCAGGAATGTGAAAACCGCATCCGGATATGTCAACGAAAATGCACGGTACAGAGCTGTCAGGTGTGAAGGCTGTCCCCTGCGATGCCGCTGTTTTAAAGCAAAAGGAAACAGGACGATAGAACTGAATCATAGGCTTAGACAATACAAGCGGAGAGCCAAAGAACTGCTCTGCTCTGAGAAAGGACTGAAACACAGAGGGCAGAGATGCATAGAACCGGAAGCCGTGTTCGGACAAATTAAAAACAATATGAACTACAAACGTTTCCGACATTTTGGAAAGGACAAGGTCTTCATGGACTTTGCCTTCCTAGCCATTGCCTTCAATATAAAAAAGATGTGTGCAAAACTGACAAAAAAGGGTATGAACTGGCTGATTAGACTGTTTTATGAGCTTACAACTGCTGTTTTTAGATGCTGGGAACACATAAATCAAAGAAATCTTCAAAAGATCGCAGCTTAAAGAAAGTGAACAGATTTGTATAGTGATGAACAAAAAAAGAGGTGCATCGTGCATTACGACACACCTCCATTTTCACTAAAAGACAATCAATTATTTTTTAATATTTGGTTCCTCCAATCCATACCCCTTTTTCTTATTCTCACCTTTCAGCCACAAAGCAAAGAACAATGCAGCCACACCAAAGCCTGCAAATATCCACATGGGAAGTGTATAATCATAAGTCTGCATTCCATCTACTACCGGTCCTTTGCAATACTCATTCAAGACAAAACCAATCAAAGCAGGTACACCCATCAACCCCCAGTTTTGTACCCAGAAGATCAAAGCGTAAGCTGTACCCAACTGCTTTTCCGGAATAATTTTAGGAACAGAGGGCCACATAGCCGATGGCACCAAAGAAAAGCCAATCCCCAATATAATCATAATGATAGTGGCAAACCACCATACATTCAAGACAGGTAACGCAAACATTGTATGAACAAAAATCAACAGCACAGAACCGATGATCATCAGCGTAGCTCCCTTGCCTATCCGATCGTACACATTACCGAAAAGCGGAGTAAGGAACAAAGTTCCCAATGGTAACAGGCTAGGAATAGTACCCGCCAATTCCGGATCTACATTATATTTCTGCACCATCAAGTCTGTAGCATATTTCAAGAAAGGGAATACGGCAGAATAAAACAACACACACAGCAACGCAATCAGCCAAAATCCTTTATTGGTTACAATCAACCAAATATCTTTCATACGGAAAGGCTCTTCAGGTTCCGCCCCTTCTTCTTCTAAAGAAGCATCCAGTTTCTTATCATAGAAAGTATAAATAAAGAATGCTACCGTACCAATACAAAGCATAGTAAGGCACAGCAACAATGGAGCAGGAATATTAGGATGGAACACACCCTCATCATCAGTAATACCAAAGAAAGTAGCGATAGGAACCGTAACAGCCAAAGCCAGCATAGTGCCTAAACGGGCTGTCGCCATCTCCATACCCATGGCCAGAGCCATTTCTTTTCCTTTAAACCACTTCACAATAATTTTTGAGACCGTGATGCCTGCAATCTCTACACCGACACCAAATATAGCATATCCCAACGCAGCCAGTCCTACCTGGGTTTTCATTCCAAGCAAAGTGCTTCCCTCAGCAAATGTAGTAGAAATAGCATAATATTTTAACCCACAGCCCAACACCATCAAAAGGCATGCTCCCATACCAGTAAAGCGCACTCCCATCTTATCCAAAATGATACCACCGATAATAAGCATAAAGGCAAAGACATTAAACCAACCGTATGCACTGGTAAAAATACCATAATCCAGACTATCCCACAGCAGCTCCTTTTCAAGCATCGGTTTTAAGGGGGACATTACATCGGTCAAAAAATAACCGCATAGCATGGTGAAAGCCACCAACGCCAACACACTCCACCGAAGAACCTTGGAGTCATTGAGCTTTTTTTGAATTTGTTCTTTCATTCTTTTATAAGATTTTTGATTAATAGTTTTTCATGTTCAGCTTACAAAGATACAGTTTTTTAGGTAGAGAAGCCTCTTTCCATAAAAAAGTTCTATCTTTGCGTGACGATTAAATCGTTTTATTGTAGGAAATCGTCATAAAATTACTTTTTATAAACTTAACTTTATTGATCATGAAAAAAAGCAAAACATTTCTTGTTTGCGCCATGTTGAGTGGCAGCGTCTTATTTTCATCATGCATCGGTTCTTTCGGATTATGGAATAGTTTGAAAGACTGGAACCAGGGGGTAAGCAACAAGTTTGTCAACGAACTTATCTTTCTCGCTTTCCATATTGTCCCTGTTTATGAAATTGCTTATCTGGCAGACGCATTGGTTTTAAATTCCATCGAATTCTGGAGCGGTTCCAACCCTACAGCTTCTATCGGTGAAGTAAAAACAGTGCAAGGAGAAAATGGCGAATACTTGGTAAAAACCAACGAAAACGGTTATACCATTACCAAAAAAGGAGAAGACAAATCTGTAGATTTGGTCTATAACAAAGAAAACAATACATGGAATGCCGTAGCCGACGGACAGAGCTTCGAACTTGTGAAAATGAACGAAGACGGAACGGCTGTTTTGAGCCTGCAAAACGGAACCTCCATGACTGTCACTCCTGATGCACAAGGTATTGCTACCGCAAGAATAGCTACAGGAAACTCCTTGTTTTTTGCTGCAAGATAATAAACACAACATCATTTAAACACAAAGAAAAGAAGTTGCCCATGCAAACAACTTCTTTTCTTCCATAACAATACTACTATGAAGAAGCAAATCATGCTGGGCGGCCTACTCCTATTATTAGGCTCCTGTACTCCCCAAAACAAAGCGAATGACCCGAATGCAATTGACATTGCCGTAAGTCTGGAACACCTCACAGAATTAAAGACCTCCCAATTGGGAAAACAAATCCGTTATATCCCTTTGGAAACAACAGACTCATCCCTGATTGGCAACTCCTATTCCATCAAGTTATCTAAAGACCATATCTTTGTCTCTACCAACGGACGATGCCTGTCATTCAACAAGCAAACCGGAAAATATCTTGGCAGCATCGGGCACAAAGGAGAAGATCCACAAGGCTACAGCAATGCCAACTGCTTTATTCACCCCCATACCAACAATCTCTACTTTTATCGCCAACCCGACAAGTTGGTAAAATACGATACAAAAGGTAACTATCTAGGGCAAGTACACCTACCACAAAAGATTTCCCCATCCCTTTACTTTACTTTTTCCGACTCCCTTATTCTTGCTCATTATGGAGAAGGAATAGGACAACCGCAAGCAAGTGCGTTACTTTACTTCAACGAACAGGGAGAAGTAAAAGACTCATTGCCGGAATTTGCCAATCCAGGTGATCCTATGGGCATGGACCAGATATCCAGCATCAACGTATTCAAGCAATTACCCGGCAACGCCAACATAGGAGGGTTAATATATAAATTATCAGGATGGAACAATGACTGTTCTTCCTATAGACCAGCCTTCACTTTGGCTGAACAACGGCAGCATACGTTTCAGAAAAGCGTTCAATGACACAATCTACGACATTAAAGGACACGAAGCTACTGTCCATACCACTTTCCATACCGGGCAATGGCATTTCCCGGCTGAAAAAATGGGACAAAAAGAGGATACAGACAACTACATCGTTATAACCGGTATTCTGGAAACTCCCCAACATCTCTTCTTTATATCTCTACAGGGATTATACGACAAGAGAAAACCCTTCTACGGTATTTACGACAAAGAAAAACATATTACTTATATGAATGATGCCAATGTGGGGCTGACAGATGACCTGACGCATTTCATGCCTTTCTATCCCATCACTTGTACAGAAGAAGGAGAGTATGCCGCTTTATTGGAGATAGGGAAAATAGACGAATGGATGGATAAAAATCCGGGAATTGTCCAAGAAGGAAAGCTAAGCTTTTTACAGGAAATCAATGAAGAATCCAATCCGGTTTGTGTTATAGTGGAACCTTGACAACCATAAAAGAACGCTGCTTTCCTCACGGAGAACAGCGTTCTCTTTCTTCAACACGTTGAAGATAACAGTATGCTAAATTAGTCACGACCTCCACCCAATGCCTGATAGAGATTGATTACGCCTTGCATTTCAGTAAAACGGTTAGCAACCTGAGTTAACTCCGCATTAAGCAAAGTCTGCTGAGCCGTCAAAACTTCCAGATAAGTCGTATTCCCATGTTGCATCAGCAAAGAGGTACTTTCCAAAGCTTTATTTAATGAATTTATTTGTTTATCATAATAAACTGATTTATCACGGGCCGTCTGATATTTCACCAAAGCCTCGTTCACTTCACTTCCTGCATTCAACAAAGCCTGTTGAAAACTCAGTTTGGCTTCTTCTTGCTGAGCTTTAGCTATCTTTAGCTGTGCTATGTTCGCACCTTTATTAAACAGTGGCTGGGTCAACGAAGCTACAGCCGTTGCAATGAACTTGCCCGGATTGACAATCATACTTCCTGCTGAATTAGTCCATCCCGCACTTCCACTTAAAACAATAGAAGGATAAAAGGCGGAACGAGCCTGATTTGTGGCATAGAAAGCTACTTCCAACGAACGCTCCGCACTGCGTACATCGGGACGGTTGGCAAGCATTTGCACAGGGATGCCTACCGGGAAATGTTCCTTCATCATATAAGAACTGTCCCATGTGCCCGTTCTCTCAATAGCATGAGGAGATTCAGCCAACAACAACGACAAACTGTTTTCTACCTGGTTAATTTGTTCTTTCAGATCAAGAACTGAAGTACATATAGTATAATATGTAGCTTCCATTTGTGAAACGGCAGCTTCATTTGCCAATCCGGCTTCCATCAGAGCACGGGTTGCATCTACGGTTTCTTTCCAGGACTTTTCAGTCCGGACAGAAATGGCCAGCTGATTGTCCAGCATCAGCAAGGTATAGTAAGTATTAGCTATACCGGCTATCAGCTGTGTCCGGACAGCCTGTTTATAGTCACGGCTCTGTTCCAGCAATGCTTTCGCCTGGCGTTTCGCATTACGGATGCGGCCGAAAATATCAATTTCCCAACTTGCCGCCACCGGTAAAGTATAAGTTTGTACAGCTTTTCCTTTGTCAAAACTACTTGCTGTCCCCTGAGGTGACAGAGCGAAAGAAGGCAGATAAGCCAATTTGGCTGACAGCATAGCAGCTTCCGCCTCTTTCACACGCCATTGTGCTGACTGCAAATCCGTATTGTTCCGCAAGCCTTGCTCTATCAATTCCTGAAGCCGCGGATCTGTAAAAATCTCCTGCCAGCTCAGATTGCCGATATTATCCACGGTATCAGCAACTGCCACCTCTTCCCCATACAAATTATCGGGCACTTCGGTTGCAGGTTTATATTGGGTATATATGCCGCAGCTACTCAGTGTGAGCGCTGCGACAGTCAGAGTGATGATCTGTTTTTTCATTTTTTCTCTTCGTTTTTGCTTTCGATGTGGTGTTGTCTCTCTTCTTTTGCTTCTACACATTCCTCTTGAATCTGCCAATCGGCCGCCGGCTGAAACTGAATAGGACGTACCTTTTCCTGTAAATATTGGAATACGATAAACAAAGAAGGTACAATAAACAGCAACGCCAGCGTACCGATCACCATTCCACCCACAGTACCTGTTCCCAGCGAACTGTTTCCATTAGCACCTACTCCACTGGCAACCATCAACGGGAACAGACCGAAAATCATAGTCAGTGCCGTCATCAGGATAGGACGCAAGCGGGCTTTGGCGGCAGAAAGTGCAGCGGAAGTCAGGCTCATACCTGCCTTACGACGCTCGGTAGCGTACTCGGTCAGCAAAATGGCAGTCTTAGCAAGCAAACCTATCAACATAATCAAACCGGTCTGCAAATAAATATTGTTCTCCAGTCCCATCATCTTCGCAAACAGGAAGCTACCCATCAGCCCAAACGGAACAGACAACAACACCGCAAACGGAATGAGGAAACTTTCATAAAGTGCACTTAAAATCAGATAAATCATCAAGAAACAGATAGCAAAGATGATAATGGTAGTACCTCCCTGGTCGGTCTCTTCACGGGTAATACCACCAAAGTCGTACCCAAAACCTTTGGGAAGTGCCTGTACGGCAGTTTCCTGAACGGCACGGATGGCATCACCGGTACTATACCCTTCGGCAGGCATTGCATTTACAGCAATAGAATTGAACATATTGAAACGGCTCAGCGATTCTGCCCCATAACTGCGGGTCAATGTCACAAACTGGCTGAGAGGAGCCATCTCGCCATTAGACATACGCACAAAGATATTATTCAACGAGCTTTCATCCACACGATACTTCGGATCTGCCTGAATCATAACCTTATATACTTTAGAGAAACGATTAAAATTTGAAACATACTGCCCACCATAATAGCCGGACAATGTGCTTAGCACAGCATCCGGAGTGATACCGGCACGCTTACATTTGGACGCATCCACTTCTACCGTCCATTGCGGATAACGGATATCAAAAGTAGAGTATGCCATCGCAATCTCGGGACGTTGGTTCAGAGCACCCAGATATTGTTGAGTGGTATTGAAGAAAGTGCCCACATCACCACCTTGTTTATCCTGCATATGGAGTTCCAACGCATTACCCATACCATACCCCGGAATCATACCCGGAGAAATAGCAAATATACTGGCATCCTTGATATCTGCCGTACGGCCATATACCTGTCCGATTACTGCCTGAACATCATTTTCCTTTCCTTCACGCTCATCCCAAGGTTTCAGTTTCAGAATCAACATACCAAAAGAGTTACCCTGTCCGGCTAGCAGACCATAACCTGCCACACGCTGCACATGCAGCACCTGAGGAATATCCATCATGCGCTTTTCAATACGCATCATTACGTCATTAGTCGTTTTCAATGAACTACCTGCCGCCGTGCTGACATTCACAAATACAACCCCCTGGTCTTCATCAGGCACCAAACTGGTTTTAGTTGTATTCATCAAGAAAGCCAATAGTACTACCGAGGCCGCAAGAAGTGTCCATACCATCCATTTGCGTTTGATAAAGAACAATACCCCTTTCTTATATCGTTCAATCATTGCATCGAAAGCAGCATTAAACGCTTTACGGAAACGTGCTGCAAAATTGTTTTTTTCCGTTCCATCCTCATTGATATACGGTTTCAAGAACAAAGCACACAGCGCCGGACTCAAAGTCAGTGCATTGACGGCAGAGATACCTACGGCAACCGCCATAGTCAAACCAAACTGAGTATAGAAAGTACCCGAAGTTCCACTCATAAACGAAACCGGAATAAACACAGCCATAAATACCAACGAAGAAGAGATGACCGCATTGCTAATCCCCTTCATCGCATCAATACTAGCCATATAAGAAGAACGATATCCCACATCAAAACGCGCCTGCACCGCCTCGACGACAACAATGGCATCATCCACCACCGTACCGATCACCAACACCAAAGCAAACAGGGTAATCAGGTTGATACTGAATCCTGCTATGGACATAAAAGCAAATGTACCAATCAAGGACACGATGATCCCCACCAACGGAATAATAGTAGAACGGATATCCTGCAAAAATACATATACAATTAAGATTACCAAAAAAATGGCCTCGAACAAGGTTTTTATCACCTCATGGATAGATGCATACAAAAAGTCATTGGAGCTCATGACCTGAACCATCTCCACCCCTTTGGGCAGATCCTTCCTTGCTTCTTCCAAAAAGGCATCAATATTATTGTTTACTTCTGTCGCATTCGATCCTGCCGTCTGAAAAATCATACAGGAAATACCAGGATGACCATTCATAGCCCCATGATAGGCATAGCTTTCCTCGCCCATCTCTATATCGGCAATTTCTTTCAGCTTCAACACTTCGCCATTATCCGAAGACCGGATCACAATTTCCCCAAACTCTTCCGGAGTAATCAGACGCCCTTTATACTTCATTGTATATTGATAAGTTTCATCAGAGTTTTCTCCGAATGAACCGGTAGCCGATTCAATATTCTGTTCAGCCAACACTTGGGTCACATCCGATGGAATCAATTTATACTGGGCCATCACGTCAGGCTTCATCCAGATACGCATACTATAGTCACCCCCCATAATCATCATATCACCCACACCCTGGATACGAAGAATAGCAGGTTTCAAGTTAATACTGATATAGTTGGACAAGAATTTCTCATCATACGAATCATCCGGACTATATAGTGAGAACATCTGCAAAATACTGGTCTGCCGCTTTGAGGTAGTCACACCCACCTGCGTTACTTCTGCCGGTAACTGTCCGGTTGCCTTCGATACACGGTTCTGCACATTGACCGCTGCCATATCGGGGTCTGTCCCTTGTTTAAAATACACAGTGATATCCACAACTCCGGCATTTGAAGCGGTAGAAGTCATATAAGTCATATTTTCCACACCGTTAATCGCTTCCTCCAACGGAGCGATAACACTCTTCTGAAGAGTTTCCGCACTGGCACCAAAATAAGAGGTACTTACCTGAATGGTAGGCGGAGCAATATCAGGATATTGTTCGACGGGCAAAGTGAACAGCCCGATGATACCCACTACCACTATCGAAATAGAAATAACAGCCGACAGGATGGGGCGTTCTATAAAGGTTCTTAAATTCATAGTCTTTCTTAATTCTGTTTTACTTTAATGGGAGTACCTTCACGCAGCAAACCTACGCCTTCCGCTACAATGACATCCCCCTCTTTCAATCCATCGTTCACGATATATTCCTGTCCTCCATTTACACGGGTCACACTGACAGGAGCTGATTGTGCCTTGCCGTCCACGACTTTATATACGTATGTAATATCCTGAATTTCAAAAGTGGTAGCCTGAGGAATAACCAAACTTCCTTTCATCGTAACCGGAAGAATCACATTTCCCGATGTTCCGCTATACAGCAACCCATTCTTATTCGGGAATACGGCACGCAGACTTGCGGTACCCGTATTACGGTCTACCACCCCACTGATGGTTTCAATGCGTCCCTTTTCGCCATACATAGACTTGTCATTCAATTGCAGTTCCACTTCCGGCATATTTTTCAGCGCTTCTGCTTTGGAACCATATTGACGGGTCAGAGCCAACAATTGATTTTCAGTCATCGAAAAGTAGACATACATATCCGAATTATCAGAAACCGTAGTCAACGGTTGTGGCAAACTGGCACTAACCAATGCACCTACCCGATAAGGCAATGTACCAATCACCCCGTCCGAAGGACTTTTCACTTCTGTATACGAAAGGTCATTGCGGGCACTCACCTCCTGCGCTTTCGCCTGGGCCAACTGGGCCTTGGCAGTAAGCCATGAGTTTTCTGCCGTCCTCAAATCAAATTCAGAAACTACTTTCTTTGCAAACAATTCTTTCTTGCTATCGTATGTCAACTGTGCTGTTGCCAGTCCGGCTTTCGCCGATTCCACATTGGCGACAGCTGTTTCCAATGCCGCCTTATAAGGCACTTGGTCAATAATAAATAAGACTTGCCCTTTACGCACTGCCTGTCCTTCCTCCACACAAAGCCGGGTAAGGAAACCGGAAACTTGCGGATAAATATCAATATCCTGGCGGCCACGGATCGTAGCCGAATAAGTAGTAGACAAAACTTTGTCCGACGGTGATACCTTTAATACCGCATATTCCGCCTCCATTTGTGCAACAGGCGCCTGTTTACACGACGCTGTCAAAGCAGCACAACCAACCAATACCATTAGTCGCATCCATTTTTTGTTCAATGTCATCATATTCCAATCTTTTTAAATTCGGGGCAAAGGTAGTTGGAATTTCTCATCCCCAAGCGTTCAATTCGTAGCGGCAAATGTTCAAAACAGGAACAAACAACTCATTATATCAAAAAAAACATTTAAATTCGCGTCAAAATAAAAACAAGAATGGAAATTTTACACACCACTAATGAAGAGCCCTTTGTATCGGGGACCGGCCACTTTGCCGGCTGGGAGAACCGTTTGATGAAGCTAGAAGACACGGCTATCCTTTTCTGCCGGGAGGGACATGCGCATATCATGATTGATTTGCAGGAGTATGAGCTGGCGCCTAATACGCAAGTAGTTTTGCTGCCGGACACGATTGTCAAATTCACCAATATCAGCCCCGATTTCACCATCTCATATATCGCTTTCTCGCGCATATTGTTTCAAGAAGTGACGGCGCGCCTTGACCTTTCCTTCTTCCGTTTCCTCAAGGAGAACCCTTGCGTAACCCTTCCTGAGGAGCGCACGCGGAGCATCAACGGGCTTGCTTCGGGCATTGAAGACCTTTATCACGACCGGGACAACTGTTTCCGCCAGCAAATCTTGAAGAATTATATCCAGAGTTTCCTGTTGGATATCTACGACAAGACTCATCGCCTGTTTCTCATGAAACGTCCCGAAGGTATCAGCCGGCAGGAAGAGCTGTTCAAGCGGTTTATCCAGTTGGTACACAAGCATTGCACCACCCAGCGTGAAGTCTCTTTTTATGCCAACAAGTTGTTTATCACTCCCAGATACTTATCTACTGTGATACAGAATGTGACAAACACCACCGCCAAAAGCATCATAGACAAGCATGTCATTCTGGAAATCAAAGTGTTATTGAAATCAACGAACTTAAGCGTGCAGGAAATATCCAATCAGCTTTGCTTTCCGGACCAGTCCTTCTTTGGGCGTTATTTCAAGAAGCATACGGGGCTGTCGCCTTTGCAGTATAGAAACCAGAATTGACTACTGCATAGTAGTGGGTGCATTACTATGTAGTAGTTGGGCAACTACTATGCGGTAAATGCTTCATTACCCTATAGTAGTTGAGAACCCTTCAATATGCGTTTATGACGGATAAAGTAAAAGGCTGCCTTCACCTCCGAAAGCAGCCTTTACCTTATTATATAGGATGAATTAATTATTCAGCCAATTTATTGTCTGAACCCAGCACGTTAATAATTTTGTGCTTGTACAGTTTTTCCATATTGTCACGAGCCGGACCTAAGTACTTACGCGGGTCGAATTCTGCCGGTTTTTCAGCAAAAGTCTGACGGATAGCAGCAGTCATAGCCAAACGAGAGTCTGAGTCAATGTTGATTTTGCAAACAGCAGACTTGGCAGCCTTGCGCAATTCTTCTTCAGGGATACCGATAGCAGCCTTCAATGCACCACCATACTTGTTGATTGTTTCAACTTCTTCCTGAGGAACTGATGAAGAACCATGAAGAACGATGGGGAATCCCGGAAGTTTTTCCATTACAGCATCCAATACTTCGAATGCCAAAGGAGGAGGAACCATACGACCTGTAGCAGGATCAATGTGGCACTGTTCCGGAGTAAATTTGTATGCACCGTGAGAAGTACCGATAGAGATAGCCAATGAGTCGCAACCTGTACGAGTAG
>OLZI01001629.1_pt1 | contig 11824 bp, 10 predicted proteins | sample 1674061 | NCBI WGS metagenome assembly OLZI01 (sample SAMEA103958139, study PRJEB25191) | human gut metagenome | biome: human-associated habitat [ENVO:00009003]; feature: intestine environment [ENVO:2100002]; material: feces | place: Germany | collected 2013/2015 | reverse complement strand
ACAATGCAATGATTCCTGTACTCTATCTTTAATATAAAAAATAATAAAGAGTGATAGCACTTAAGAATAACATAATTTCATTTTCATGACATCTATCTAGATATATTTACCATTGACTTTTTAGAAAAAATCGCATATAATAGTATTAACAGAACCCGACACGCCTCTTAGCAATGCGTACCACGTCGGGTCGTTTAATTATTAGGGGACTTTTTTATGCAGCTTAAAGAACAGCAACCATCAATGAATGTTGATCAACAAATCGAGAACTTGAAAATGCTTGGGTTGAGAATTGTCAATGAAGAATATGCACGTCGAATTCTTAATGATATTTCATATTTCCGCTTGATAAAAGCATATGGTCTTGGACTAAAAGGTAAAAATAAAAATTTTGATGGTTCTATATCCTTTGAACAAATCGTTGAGTTATACCTGTTTAACGCCAACTTCAGGCAACTCTTATTTACTTGGATAGAGCAAATCGAAGTTAATCTCAGGTGTAGGGTAGCTAATCATTTCTCACATATTTATGGTGTACTAGGATATGAAGATCCGGATAATTTTAATGATCCTGGCTATCACTATGATTTTCTTTGTGAGATAAAAAAGGAAATATCCAGAAATAGCAAAGCCCCTTTTGTTAAGAATTTCAAAAATAATTATACTGACGGCAAAATTCCGTTTTACGCTTTGGTGGAGCTGTTCAGTTTCGGTACGCTCTCAAAGTTTTATAAAAATATGAAACCTCAGGACAAAAAAGCCGTTGCAACGTTGTATGGCGTGGGATATACTTATCTTGAAAGCTGGGTCGAACACATTGCTTTTGTGCGGAATATTTGTGCACACTATGGACGTTTGTATAATGTTAATCTTGCTAAAACGCCAAAGCTATATAAGCAATATACAGAAAAGGGGATAAGCAGTATCCGTGTATTTGCAACTCTTCTTTGCATAAAACATCTAATAACTAATGATCAACATTGGACAGCGTTTGTGGACAAACTAGATAAACTTTTTCACAAGTACCCTCACGTTGATAAAAAACTTATGGGATTTCCAGATGATTGGGTTAACATATTGAAAGAATAAACATTGAAACATCGCATTTGTTTTTACAAATGCGATGTTTTGATAAGAAAATATATCGTTGTGCTGCTCCTATACTGACAGTCTAACGGCATATGTAATCTCGATGCAATGACCTGTGTTTCTTACGCTGTTTCGGGTAAATATCCATTGTTGTTCAGGACTAATTATTTTGACCATCTGACCGCCTACAGAGCCGACCTCACGAGCTGTAAGATCGCCGTTGTAGCCCTGCTTGAGGTTTACGCCAACTTCGTTAGCTGCTTCCATCTTGAACTTGTTGAGTGTTTCTCTGCCTTCCTGAGTTGTGATACCTTTCATTTTCGTATCTCCTTTTCATTTGTTTTTCGGGTTTGCAATAATATTATATGTCTGCATGATTTGATTATAAGAGGTAATTTATAGAACGAAATGGGGCGGTTTTTGGAATGAAAAAAATTAAAAGCTAAAATTAGTATGATTTTAAACGGAGCAAAATTCAAAAAAAATCATTTACATATAAATTATACTTCTTTTGGAAATTGTGTGATTTTGTATAGTCACTGTTTTCAATTGTCAAAATACCACTGGACACAGTGATTACATGCCCTGCACTGCTGCTGCCGTATTTTAGCACATAACCGTTGAGATCAAGGGTGACGGTGCGGTTGACCACTAATGTGGTGTAAATGGTAATGTCTGACGTCAGTTTGACTGTTCCGTATGAAGCTTCTCTGATTGCTGAAACCAGTTCCGCCGCTGTGGAAACTTCCGCCGTCCCACTCGCTGCCATATTATCCTCGGCAAATACACTTGTCGGCACAAGGCAGAACAGCATACATAGGGTGAGCAGGATACTGAGTATTCGTTTTTTCATTTCTTACTACCTCCGTTATGTAAACTTAATCAAGAGCTGTTATTGTGATTGTGCCTTTGAAGCTTTCGAGACGGGTATTGTATGCCGACTGTTCAAACATGAAGTACAGCGTTATATCCTCGTCCGAGGCGTCGTAAATTCTGGTGAAATTAAAGGAATGTTGGTCGTTTGTCTGCGCTATTTTTTCGCCGTCACGTTTTATGCGTGTAACCTCACGGCAAAGGTCGTCGTCATAGCCGTCTGTCATCTGGATGGAGTAATTACCGTTGTTGTTGGACTCGTTTGATACCACCTGGAGAGAGCCGCTTATGGTGACGCTGTAAACATGACCTTTTTTGAGCGTAATCTTATCAAGATAAGTGGATATCAGGTCTCCGCTGTTTACCTTTTCATAAACGCTTAAAGCTGCGTTGCCGTTATTGAGAAATACTCTCGGAATTCTTGTTTCTGCATAAAAATATCCGGAGCAGGCGCCGTTCTGACCGGCATCGCCCTTATCGCCCTTATCGCCCTTGTCGCCTTTATCTCCCTTGTCGCCTTTATCTCCCTTGTCGCCTTTGTCTCCCTTGTCTCCCTTTTCGCCGTCTGTGCCGTCAATGCCTGCGGCTTTTACGCCGGTGTCGATTTCTCCAATCCACCAGTTGCCGTTCTCGCCGATAAACGGGGTGTTTCCGTCCACACCGTCAGAGCCGTTTTGTCCGTTTGTTCCGTCCTTGCCATCGGCTCCGTCTTTTCCGTTTATACCATCCTTGCCGTCAAGACCTTTCAAAACCGAAAGATCGTACAGGTTCAGCCATATTTCATCGCCGACATAGCGCCACTGCAGGGTGTTTTCACTTACACGGAACTCCGGTGTCTTTCCGTTTGCTCCGTCTGCACCTTTCTGCCCGGTGGGGCCTGTGATGTCGGCTATCGCCACAAGGTCCTGCCACTCATCGCCCTCGTAACGCCACTGTATGTGGGTTTCAGCTCGCTGCACCTCTATGCTTTTGGCATTAATGCCGTCTTTACCGTCAACTCCGTTAATGCCGTCCTTGCCGTCGGAGCCGTTAATGCCGTCTTTTCCGTTTGTACCGTTTATTCCGTTCTTGCCGTCAGAGCCGTCTTTACCGTTTTTACCGTCTGTTCCGTTTTCTCCGGCAGCGCCCCGCAGCTCAGTAAGCGCCACAAGGTCGTGCCAGTCGGCTTCGTCGCTGTATTTCCACTGAATCGCCGTGCCGTTGTTTCGCACCTCCGGCAGTGCGTCGCCTGTTTTTGCCGCCTTGCTCCATCCTATGGCAAGCACGCTGCAAAGCACCAAAAGAGCGGTGCAAAGCGCCAAAAGTGTACCTGTGAGTAGTTTTTTTTCTGTTTTCATCTTTTTTCCTCCGTTCGGAATTGTTTATCACGGCGGAGCTTTGCACCGCTGCCCACGCCGTAAATGAGCGGCGGTCGATAGGCTTATGCTTGGTTTGCTTTGTACTTATCCACAAACAGGGCGACCCCCTGTTTTAAGACCTCCATCTGGGTTTTCAGATAATATTCATCCTCAAACATCGCATAATGAACGCAGGCGCGGACGAATATAAAGATCAGCGGCGTGATGACCGTATATGGAATGCCGATCTTCGGCTCAAGCCGCTTGGCGTACTCGGTATAGCGTTCGTTCACGCCCTCAAAGAATTTCTTGCCGTGCTCGATATACTTCGGGTGCGTATATATCTGATACATCAGGCGATATTTTTTTCCGTGCTTTTTTGCTGTCCAATACGGGACCTCCTTCACAAAACGGACAACATCCTCGGGGTCGGTGGGTGCCATTTCCATAAAGTCGTCCTCAACCTTTTCCATACAGTATGCCGTTGACTCAATAATCAGTTCATCAAGGTTTTTAAAATACGAATACAAATTTGCTTTCGTGCATCCGCACGCATCGGCCAGTACTTTAATTCCTGTGCCTGTGAGCCCGTTTTCCGCATAGCACTCGAAGCACTTTTCCATTAGTTCACGTTTCCGCTCATTGTGCTGTTGCTCAGTTGTTTTCATGTTGCTTCGCTCCTTTTATGCGTACCGACCGTTCGTTTATGATTAGTATAACACAGATTTGCAACAAAGTCAAGAATTGTTCAAAAAATGAAGAAAATAAAGTTTCAACATGATCTTATAAAAAAAGTCCTTACAGCAGAAAGAAAATAGCGGCTTACCTCAACGATCAAAACCGTACTAATAAATATGTCCATAAGACTTATGGAAAGATGGGATAGGCTTATTGACTTTCCATGTTCTCATATGATATAATAAATTCATATTAACACAACATTTCTGTTCAGGGGGTATATCAAATGAAAAAGCAAAATGCAGGGCTTATCGCTCTGAGTATCGTTTTTATTCTTATGGGTGGTTTCTCTACTATCTATAACCTCAGCAAGTATGTTTCAAACAGGGTTTTCATGTCAAGTGCTGAGAAAACCACAGGCTATGTGAAGTGGATAGACCATGAGTTGAAAACTTGGGGACATAACAAAAAGGCAAGCAACAAAGCTGAAACATATTACATAACTGTCGCTTTTGATGTTGGCGGCAAGGAGTACACAAGAGAGATCTTCACAGGCACATATTATGTGAGTCAGAACGAAAAAGTGAACGTGTATTACAACACTGATAAAAATGGTGAGCCTGATAAGGTCGTGACCGATATTGATAATGATAAAAGACCGTATCTTACTTGGCCGCTGATACTTTTGCTTGGCATTGTGCTACTTGTGCTTACTAAGAAAAATATTATCTCAGTGGGGAGAAAAAGATAAAAAAGTAATCATTAAAATAGTAACCAAAAGAAACTTTGTGCAACTAAATAACAGAAAAGCAGAAACCTGCTAAGAAAAATCAATAGGCAAAATGAACAAAGTTGAGAAAAGAAGCAAAGGAAAAAACGATATAGCAAAGCTGACGTTTGAAGGAAGTATTCAAACGCCCGATGAGTATGTACCTGAGACTACAATTAATGTTCGGAGTAAAACTCCATAACCTTGCCGTAGTAAACTCGAAGGAATTTGTTAAGCCCCGCAATCATTGCTTCTTTGCCGCATTTCCCTTCGCTGCGTTTCTTCTGAATAAAGTCATAGACAGCATTGTCGGCAGGTTTGTGTTTGATTAAGGACTGCATGATCTCGTAGCCTGTTTTTCGCAGATAACTGTTTCCACGCTTGGATATATGACGCTCAGAAGCGTGGAATGCACCCGACTGATAAGGCGGAGCGTCAATGCCTGCATAGGCAATGAGAGAGTGCTTGTTTTTGAATCTGCGTACATCGCCAATTTCAGCAATGATACGTGGAGCAAGTGTATCTCCGATACAATCCATTTCCTTGACAACAGAATATTCAGGCAAGGTGTTGCAAAGATCCTGCATTTGTGCTAAAATGGTATTGCGTGATTCCTCTATTGAGTGGATCAGCTTGACGGCTTCACTAACGGCAATTTTGACGGATTGGGAGTTAGGAAGCGTAGGGATACCGTTTTGAGCAAGGGCAAGGATTTCCGCTGCCTTACGCTCGTTTAAGCGGTATCCCTTTTTCTTTGCCCATTTGCAGTAATCAGATGTAAATTTCATTTCTCCCATATCGAGAATATTCTGAAAATGAATATATCGACTGACAAACTCGGTCAGCTTGTGATTTTCACCTTGATTTGAAAGAACATCATTGATTTTGGGCATAACTTGGTCAAGAAGATTGGAGAAGTTCACCTTTGATTTAACAAGCATACCTGTAACCTGATAATACTGACGTGCAAGAAATTTAAGTTCATCGTATATAACATTAGAGGGATAAGCCTTAACAAGCTCGTTCCAGTATGTAATACCGAAAGATGCGATTTTAATCGAATCAATTTTATCGGTTTTTGCTCGTCTTATGCTTTGCGAGCAGAACTTCTTCATACGCAAGGCATTTACACAGCATACAAAAATGTTGTGAGAAGATAAATAGGTCGCAACAGGAAGATGATAGTGACCTGTATCTTCCATAACAACACGGGTTTCTTCATCGAATGATTTGATGAGAGAAATAAGAGAATCCAGTTCATCGGCAGTGTGACCAATGTCAAAGGGTGATTCAAGTATTTCGCCGCAAGGTTTCATAATGCAAACAGTACTTTTTCCTTTTGATACATCAATTCCTACACTAATCATGATAAATCCTTCTTTCTGATATTTTGTAATGTTTCCGCTCAGGAGCTTATTAAAATTCATTTTGGTTAGTGATGCGAACGCTGCTGTAAACACAGCAGGTACAACCTGCTTAATCGAATTTTATAACAAGAAGGCGGCTGACACTTTCTGCTACGAACGCTTAGTTCTAAGGAGATGACCGTCAGTCCATTACCTTCTTATTATATCAAAATAAGCATAGCCTGTCACCACTGTAGTCAGCAGTTTGGACTATGCTAATATCATACCAAAGGAGATCTTTATGAAGGTGATCTATAAATGTGCCGCCATTTTGACGGCAGCGATATTGTCAGTGCAGTTTCCTTGCGCAGCTTTTGCGGATATGGAGCATGGCGGAGATAATGACAGCCCGAAATTCAAGATGGGCAGGATAATTTTTACTGATAATGGTTATGGCTACGAAAAGGAAGGTCTGGAAAAATCGGAGATCGCTGATGAAGATCTGGCCGATACGGACGACGGGGCTTCAGCTTATGCACAAAAGGCAACGGCTTCGCTGCCTGCGAAATATGACCCCAGATCTAAGAATACGCTGACGACTATCAAAAACCAGTTTCAGACAGGCACTTGCTGGGCGTTTGCGGCACTTTCCTGCACAGAGAGCAATCTTATTCAAAAGGGGCTTGAAAATCAAAACGTGCAGTTTTCTGTGCCAAGTCTTGTCCTCTCTACGTATGCTAACGGCGGATTTGACGAGTCAATATGGGATTGCGGCGGAACGTGGATGGATTCGTCCCTTGCAATGGCGGCTCATAGAGGACTTTGCTATGATGAATATGAGCCTTTCGTGTCCGACGGAACGGAAGCCACTATCGTATCTGAGGAGAAAAAGGGCGTTTGCGAATATCAGCTTAATTACGCTTCCACTATCACAGGCGGACGAAACGCCATTAAAAACAAGATAAAAGAGCTTGGCGGAGTAATGGTGAGCTATTATGCAGACGACCTGTATATGACCTTTGATAACAAAAGCTATTACGATCCGGAAACTACAAAATATAGTGGAATAAATCATGCCGTAAGCGTAGTGGGCTGGGACGATAATTATAGCAAGTCAAATTTTCTTGCAGGCTATCAGCCAAAGAAAAACGGGGCATGGCTTGTGAAAGGCTCTTGGGGAGTATCCAGTGGCACAGACGGTTATTACTGGATATCCTATGAAGAGGCAGAAATGACCGATTGGGTGGCGTTCGATCTCACTGAAAGCTGTGATAATAATTACCATTATCCTGCTAATAAGGATAATTCTATATTTTATGTTAGCAATGAAAATAAAATGAGCGGTGCTGATGTTTTTACAGCAAAAAAAGACGAGCTTCTTGACAAAGTGGGCTTTATGTATCTTGGCTACACTGGAAAGTCTGACTACACCGTGCAGGTCTACACTTCTGTTTCAGACAGCACTCCTGTGGGGATACTTGAATGTGAGGTCAGCGGAAAGGTGCAGAGCGATGGCTTTTATACTGTGGATATCCCTGATGTTGAGCTTGACGAGGGCGAAAGATATTCTGTCGTGATGACATTCAGCGGTGATGACGGCTCAGGCTATGTGACCGTTTATGGCTATTCAGACGGGGTCATGAAGCCTGGTCAGGCGTATATTTCCAATGACGGCGACAGTTGGACGGACGTTACCGACAAGGACGCTTATACTGGTCAGCCTATAATATTTGCCTATACCGATGATATAGATAAGTCTGATAAAAGCGAGCTTGAAACACTTGTGGCAAAGTATGAAAAGCAGAGCGGTTATGAGCGTGAGGTCAACAACGGCAAGAAAGTTATTGCAGACGAAAACGCTTCAAAGAACGATATCACCAATGCCAAGCTTCTTATAAAGGCAAAGGCTAAAGAGATAAAGGAACAAAGCCTTGTTATAAAGACGGCGACGGATTGGAAAAACTTCGCAAAGCGTGTATCAGGCGGTGAAAGCTTCGCAGGGAAGCGTGTTGTGCTTGAAAAAGACATCGACTTCGGTGGTGCAAAGATATCGGCAGTAGGAACAGCTTCAAAGCCTTTTTGCGGATATTTTGACGGCAACGGACACGTTCTGAAAAACGCTGTTATCCAAAACAATTCTTATGCAGGTCTGTTCGGCTATGCTGAGGACAGGGCGCAGATAAGAGATCTCAGTGCTGAGAAAATAACTGTCAGCGGTAAGTACGCAGGGGGGATCGTTGGTGAATTTGATGCGGTATCTATCCAACGCTGTACGTTCAGCGGAACTGTCAAGGGTACAAGCTCGGCAGGCGGAATCGTGGGCAAAGCAGGTGGTCTGACCTTGACAGAGTGCGCTTCAGACCTTGCAAAGTCAAGCAGTTCAAATGCTAAAGCTATGGTGGGCAGTATTGATAATGACGCTTTTTATTATGGACAGCAATCTGCCAGTTGCTGGTATAACGGCAACTTTTCTGACAGCAAGGTAAAGAAAACGGCTCTGTCTAACGTTACAAGCTCTGCCGCTTATTCGCTGAATACCGTTGGCGGAAAGCAGACAGACAGCGGCAGGTGGACAATGGCAGGCGGCAAAGCAAGGCTAACTCGTCCAGGGGAGCAGGCTTCGCACAAGATAACATTTGAAGCCCCTGACGGCAAGCATTATGCCTGCACTGATAAAGACGGCAAGGTGAAATATCCTGTTGTCAAAGTGCAAAGCGGTTATGCTCTTAAATGGTACAAGAACGGCATTGCTGTCGATGCGAACACAGTTTATACTGCTGACAGCACAGTAAAGGCAAAGCTTGTTGAAGCAAAATTTGTCACTGTCGACTATGTTTTAAATGGCGGCACGAACAGCACAGGCAATCCAGAATACCTCAGCAAAGGCGAAAGCGTGACGCTTTCCGAGCCGACAAAAGAGGGTGCAGACTTTGCAGGCTGGTATGATAATGCCGCACTTTCTGGTGAAAGAATAGAAAGCATCTCATATTCAGGCGGTGCAAAGACCCTTTATGCCGCATGGAAGCCTTATACATATAATGTTACGTTTGTGGATAAGGACGGCAAGGTGATAAGTCAGCAGACAGTGGAATACGGCAAGTCTGCAAAAGCTCCGAAAGCCCCTGCTATAAAGGGTCTGCGTTTTACAGGCTGGGACAAGGACTATAAAAACGTCACAGAGGATATGACTGTCACAGCGGAGTATTCTGACAGCAAGCTTATTGCAGACTGCGAGATATCAGGCTTTAAGAATACGTTCACATACACAGGAAAGGATATTGAACAGCCTGACGTAACGCTCGCCTATGAGGGCAAAGAGCTTAAAGAGGGCGTGGATTACACTGTTTATTATAAGACCAATCGTGACGCAGGTCCTGCAAAAATGACCTTTGTGGGCAATGGCGAATACAGCGGTTCTGTTGCGAAAAGCTTTACTATCCAGCCAAAGGACGCTTCCAAGTTCAAGCTTTATTATGCTACACCGCTGTCGTTCACCGGCAAGGCAATAACACCTGATGTGCTTATAAAGGACGGCAACAAGACCCTTGAACGTTATGTTGATTATATGGTGATGTATTCCTCAAACGTGAACGTTGGCACGGGCAAGATATCAGTTGAATTTTACGGCAATTACAAGGGCAAGCAGACCGCTTCCTTTGTTATAAATCCTGCAAAACAGCAGATACAGGTGCTTGAAACAAGATACAAGGGCTTTTTTGTGGATTTTGTGCAGAAAGGATCTGCAACAGGCTATGAAGTCCAGTATGGCACAAGATCTGATTTTTCAGGCGCTTCCACTTACAGATCCACCACCAACAAGACGGATAAGATGACGGTACTTGGATTAGGAGCTTCAAAGACATATTATGTAAGAGTTCGCTCTTATACTGTCAAGGGAGGAAAGACCTATTACGGCAATTGGTCAGACGCTAAAAGCATTGTGACGGCAAAGACTAATTTTGCAAACGCAAAGGTCAGCGGTATTTCTTCAAAAAGCTTCACAGGCAAGGCGATAACGCAGAAGATCACAGTAAAATACGGCTCAAAGACCCTTAAAAACGGCACAGACTACACAGTGAAATATTCTGCAAACACAAAGGTCGGCACAGCAAAGGTGACTATCACTGGCAAGGGCATTTACGGCGGAGTTATCACAAAGAGCTTTGCTATCTATCCTGCAAAGCAGGTGATACAGAAGCTTTACGGCACATATGCAGGCTTCTTTATAGATTATGCACAGAAAGGCTCTGCCACTGGATATGAAATATCATACTCACAGCGTTCCGACTTTAAGGGAGCAAAAAGCGTAAAGGTAACAAACAACCGCACCGATAAAAAGACAGTTTCCGGGCTTGCAAGATATCAAAAATATTACGTCCGTGTAAGAAGCTACACTGTCAAAGGCGGAAAGACTTATAACGGAGCGTGGTCCGATAAAAAATGGGTCTATACTCAATGATATGACAGACGATAAAAATGCCCCTGATCATTTTCTGGTCAGGGGTATTTTTTATGCTCAGAAAAGTTCTGCTTTGTACTTGATAGAATCCTCCTCAGTTATCTCACGGATAACTCTGCATGGATTTCCTGCCGCAAGAGAATTTGGCGGTATGTCACGGGTGACGACGCTTCCTGCACCGATAACGCAGCCCTCGCCTATGGTTACGCCGCCTGTTATAACAACATTGCTTGCTATCCAACAGTTGGAGTGAATCGTGATAGGCTTGCCGTATTCATCATCATAAACAGTGCCGTCAGACTTTTTCTTCATGTTACGCTCCTGCCATCTGAATGGGTGAACAGGGGTGGCAATGGTGCAGTTGGGACCGAAAAACACGTTGTCGCCAATCGTCACAGGGCAGGTGTCAAGCACTGTCAGATTAAAGTTAGCATAGCAGCCTGAGCCGAACTTTGTGAAAACGCCATAGTCAAAATACACAGGGCCTTGGAGAAAAAATCCCTCGCCATGGTCGGGCAGAAGCTCGTTAAGGATAGCTTTTCTTCTCTCATCATCTTCATACAAACTGCTGTACTGCTGTGAAAGCTTGTGAGCCTTTGTCCTCAATTCTGCAAGCTCCTTGTCGGAGGAGTCATATATCTTGCCAGCAAGCATTTTTTCTTTTTCAGTCATTATAAAACGCCCTTTCTGTGTGTAGTTTCATTTGATTTTGTTGAGAGTATAGCACAAGTTTCGGGCTGTGTCAATAGTTTTTTGGGGGTCGAGTGATAGAATAAAAAATGGTATACAAAAGTGGAGAATGCTTATGGGCAAAGCACTCTCCACTTGATGAGTATACTATTTAAAAAGCTTGGCAGGATAGAAAAAGTTATAGGTAAAATCCCTGCATATAATTTGTGTAAATAAATGTGTCCTCGTCATCAGCGGTATTGTCACCAGCGGGCTTTTTTCTGCCACTAACACAAGAAGCCAAAATTATCAGACCGCCTAGAACAATTGCAACGCTCACTCCAAGGGCTACCAAAACCGCACAGAAAATTTTTACTATCATAAACACCGCTCCAATCATATTTCTCATACTTCGCCATAATTACTATTATGATTATATGCTGGTTTTGCCTGATAATCAATAAAAGCCGTGTAAAATGCAGATAAAAATCAAGTCAGCTTTTGTCTGGAACAAAAATCTTGTGGTAAAAATATTATTCAAAACGTTTCATGATTTAACAATTTTAAATGAAGAAAATTATAGCTTTCAGCTTAGTATAAAATT
>OLZI01001609.1_pt1 | contig 11911 bp, 8 predicted proteins | sample 1674061 | NCBI WGS metagenome assembly OLZI01 (sample SAMEA103958139, study PRJEB25191) | human gut metagenome | biome: human-associated habitat [ENVO:00009003]; feature: intestine environment [ENVO:2100002]; material: feces | place: Germany | collected 2013/2015 | reverse complement strand
CTGAAGCCATAGCAATATTATAAGAAAACCACCCACTAATTATGTTATCCAATAGCTTCTAGTAGGCATTCGCCCCATAACACAGCACCCACATCCCTATAACACATTCCCGTAACACATCTTCTCATTGCAATCTGCCATAACGCATTAACACATTTTCTCAATCACTCAAATATTGACATAGTAACAACATCAATATACTTTCGAAGCCACTTATTTACTGTCTTTTTTCATTATACCCATTAAATAAAGGAGGTCTTATGCGACCTCCCTGATTATTCCTATGCTTTTAATGCATTCTTAGCTTCATCTGTTATCTCTCTCTGATAAGCTATCTCATTTTCAATATTTCTTGCAACCTCATTAGCAGTATATGCTGCATCTATTACTTTCTTAAGCACATTTCCAACATCATCTGCTTTTTCCTTCTGCTTTGATGAATTATCATAAATATTCTTCATAGCTGTGACCGTTTCATCAACCGAGGTCTGTACTTTATTAATTGTGTCTGTTATCTCTTTGGACGACTTAGCTGACTGAGCAGCAAGATTTCTTACCTCACTGGCAACAACAGCAAATCCCCTGCCATGTTCACCGGCTCTTGCGGCTTCTATTGATGCATTAAGTGAAAGTATATTGGTTCTGTTAGATATTGAACTAATAACAGCTGCAAATTCTTCAATCTTCTTAGACAAAGCTTCAAGTTCTTTAATCTTAGCTGAAGACTCCTCCACAACTTTATTCATTGATTCTATCATTCCAAGAATCTCTTCTACACTTGACATGCTTTCCTTAACCAGATTAAGAGATGTATCTGACGAATTAATAACATCAAATGCATCTTTTTCAAGCTTTTCCTGTGAATCATCAAGTCCATTAAGAATATTGGTGAGATTATTCACCATTGCTTCGTTACTCATAAGTAATCCCCCATCCTGTGTATTTTATATCAGTTTAATTGCTTCCTGAACATTATTAACACCAATTATTTCAATTTTATCATTCTTCTTTATGTTTTTCAAGCATACACCCGGCAATATACATGTTTTAAAACCAAGCTTAACAGCTTCATTAACTCTCTGTTGTGCCTGGCTTACAGCTCTCACCTCACCTGCAAGTCCAACTTCACCAAATATAACTGTCTTTTCGTCTATTGCCCTGTTCTTAAAGCTGCTCACAAGGGCCATCACAATTCCCAAATCAAGCGCTGGCTCACTTACTTTAATTCCACCTGCAACATTCACATAAGCATCACTGCCTGACATATGTATACCTGCTCTCTTTTCAAGAACAGCCATAAGAAGATTAACCCTGTTATAGTCAGTACCTGCAGCAGTCCTTCTTGCCATTCCAAAATTAGAATCGCACACCAGTGCCTGAATCTCTACCATTATAGGGCGTGTTCCTTCCAAAAGGCACACAACAACTGAACCTGATGCATTCTCTGGTCTTCCATTAAGCATATATTCTGATGGATTCTCAACTTCCGACAGGCCGCTCTGCTGCATTTCAAATACACCAATTTCATTAGTTGAGCCAAATCTGTTTTTTACGCCTCTTAATATCCTGTATGAAGCATATCTGTCGCCTTCAAAATAAAGCACCGTATCAACCATATGCTCAAGCATTCTTGGTCCGGCAACTGTTCCTTCCTTGGTAACATGTCCTACAATGAATATAGTAATGTTCAGTCCCTTCGCAAGCTGCATAAGTATTGATGTTGTCTCTCTTACCTGAGAAACACTTCCAGGCGCTGCTGCCACATCTTCTTTATACATAGTCTGTATCGAATCAATTATCACAATCTCAGGCTTATTTCTTGTAAGAATATCTTCTATGCTATCTAAGCTTGTCTCACATAATAACTTAAGTGTTCCACTGCATTGGCCAATTCTGTCTGCCCTTAGCTTTATCTGCTTTAGCGATTCTTCACCGGATATATAAAGTACATCTTTTCCTGCTGCTGACAGGTTGTAACACATCTGAAGCAGAAGTGTTGACTTTCCTATTCCAGGATCTCCTCCTACAAGCACTAAAGAACCCGCAACAATTCCTCCACCAAGCACTCTGTCAAGCTCAGCTATACCTGTGGATGTTCTGTCATTTTCTTCAAAGCTTACACTATTTATCTCTACAGGAACAGGCGCTGATGATGCCGCTGCCCTCTGGCTTGTGCCTGCTATTCCTTTGGCTGACTTAGGTTTACTTACTGGTTCTTCTACAAATGTGTTCCATTCCTTACACGCCGGACACTGCCCGAACCATTTAGCAGACTCATATCCACATTCTTTACAAAAAAAAGCTGTATTCTTTGCCTTTGCCATACATCCCCCTAAAAAAGGCTGCCACAACATATAAATGTGTAGCAGCCCTGTAAAATCAAAATACTTTTAATTATAATCAAGCCTTCTTAATATCTACTTTAACAGGCTTCTCACCATCAAATTCAACTGAAAGAACAAGCTTACCACCCATATTAGTAGCCATTGTTCCTGCATCTTTATCGTTAATTCTGATATCATATGATGTACCTTCTTCAAGGCCTAATGTAATCTGTGCATCCTCATTACCTTCTACCATAAATGATACACTTGTATCTGTTGCCTTAAAATCATTAACAGCTGTACCCGGAACAGATTCATATACAAAAGAGCCGTTCTTCTCAAGCTTTGTGATTTCGTTAAATGTCTTAACTTTGTATGTATCCCCACAATGTTCGAAATCTGGCAGCTTTGACTTGGTATCCAACTTATAATTACCAAAACTGATTGCTCCATCCGCTTCTGAACGAATCAATTCATTTACTACTGGCATATTATTATCCTCCTATATGTTACGATATGTATGTACTGATTATACAATAAACTGACAAAAAGCGCCAGCAATTTGTCAGTTGTTTATTGTTTATTTATTAATTTAGATTTTACTGTCCGCTCTGCAAGAACATCTTCAACCTCATTCTGGATTGTACGGCGTAATGGTCTTGCACCATATTTAGAATCATACCCCTTATCAACAAGCCACTGTCTAGCTGCATCATCAAGCTCTATTGATAATTTCATCTGTTCCATAATACGCTTATTGACATTGGCAATCATTATATCGACAATCTGTGCTATCTGCTCTTTTCCAAGAACATGGAATACAACTATATCATCTATTCGGTTAATGAATTCTGGCTTGAATATTCTCTTAACCTCGTCCATAACCTTGCCCTTCATCTCCTCATGATTCTGCTGCTCAGTCATTCCTGACGAGAATCCCAGTGATTTAGGTGATACAATATTTTCAGCTCCAGCATTGCTAGTCATTATAATTATAGTATTCTTGAAATCTATAACCCTGCCTGTTGAATCAGTGATATGCCCGTCGTCAAGCACCTGTAAAAGTATATTAAATACATCCGGGTGGGCTTTCTCAACTTCATCAAAAAGAATTACAGAGTATGGATTTCTTCTTACCTTCTCACTAAGCTGTCCTCCCTCATCATATCCAACATATCCCGGAGGTGAACCTATAAGCTTTGACACCGTATGCTTCTCCATAAATTCCGACATATCAACTCTTATAAGAGAATTCTCTGTACCAAACATAGCATCTGCCAGTGCCTTTGAAAGTTCTGTCTTACCTACACCCGTAGGTCCTAAAAACAGGAATGAGCCAATTGGTCTGTTAGGATCTTTAAGTCCTACCCTTCCTCTTCGGATTGCTTTAGCAACTGCTGTAACAGCCTCGTCCTGTCCAATAACTCTGTTGTGCAGAGTTTCCTCAAGCTTCATAAGACGTTCTGATTCTGCCTGTGCAATTCTCTGTACAGGAATCTTTGTCCATGTTGATACAACAGAAGCAATCTCATCCTCATCAACAATAAGATTATTCTCATTAATGCTGTCCTGCCATTGCTTTGTCATTTTTTCAAGCTGTTCTTTTTTCTTTAACTGTTTCTTCTTAATTTCACCAGCCTGCTCATAAGCTTCTGACTTTATTGCTTCTTCCTTATCCTTGGTAAGCTGCTCTATCTGTGCCTCTAATGTCTTAATCTCATCAGGCATTACATATGCATCAAGCCTTGTCTTAGAAGATGCTTCATCAATAAGATCAATAGCCTTATCAGGAAGGAATCTGTCATTGATATATCTCTTAGATAACTTAACAGCTGCAACTACTGCCTCATCTGTAATTGTAACATGATGATGCTCTTCATACCTGCCCTTAAGGCCTCTTAATATCTGAATTGCCTCTTCTGCCGTAGGTTCTTCAACCTTAACAGGCTGGAATCTTCTCTCAAGAGCAGCATCCTTCTCAATATGTTTTCTATACTCCTCAAGAGTTGTAGCACCAATAAGCTGGATTTCTCCTCTTGCAAGAGATGGTTTTAATATATTAGACGCATCTATTGCTCCCTCTGCTCCTCCAGCACCTATTATTGTGTGAATCTCATCCAGAAAAAGTAATACATTTCCAGCATTTTTAACCTCTGCTATTACCTTCTTGATTCTTTCCTCAAATTCACCCCTGTACTTAGAACCGGCAACCATACCTGACAAATCTAATGTCAGAAGACGCTTGTCCTTAATTGTCTCAGGCACATTTCCTTCAACTATTCTGGCTGCAAGTCCTTCTGCTATGGCAGTCTTACCAACTCCCGGTTCACCTATAAGGCAAGGATTATTCTTAGTTCTTCTGCTCAATATCTGAATAACCCTCTGAATCTCTTCTTCCCTGCCAATAACAGGGTCCAATCTGCCTTCTCTTGCCATCTGTGTAAGATCCCTGCTGTACTGGTCGAGAGTTGCTGTGCTTTTTTTATCATTTCCTCTTGGTCTTCCATTCTGGAAATCTTCTTTAACCCTGCCGGCATCTTCTCCCATAGCCATAAGAAGATCAACATACATCTTCTTGACAGGAACCCCTATAGTATTAAGAAGCCTTGAAGCTACGCTGTCTGTTTCTTTTATTATTGCTATTAAAATGTGTTCTGTTCCTATAAGCTCTGACTTAAATCTTGCTGCCTCTCTTGCTGCATTATCGAGTATATGTCTGACCCTTGGAGTATATCCTGATGGTTCTTTGACATTAACTACACTATCTGGTGCTATAAGCTGGCACACAAGATTAATTATCTTCTCATCCGTAATATCATTGCTAAGAAGAACTGAAGATGCAAGTCCGCCCTCCGCTTTGATAAGTCCTATAAGAAGATGCTCTGAACCTATATAACCATGACCTAACATAGCCGCTGTATCTGCCGCATAATTAAGTGCCTCCTGCGCTTTGCTGGTAAATCTGCTCTGCATATCTATAACCCTTTCTATGATTGATTTCGTAAATATCTGTTAATGTATTGTTGGAAGATGTTCTCTTATAAAATCAGCTCGTGACACTTCCAGTTCCTCTTCATCCATATCCTTGTTAGAAATCATAAGAAGATTTGCCGGATGAATTCCAATCATAAGCTGATATATATTACTCTCATCAAATCCGTCAGCCTTAATAAGCCCTGATGCAAGTCCGAATCTTATCTGGGAAAGCAGCAGCTCTCCATCATTAAGTGTAACCTTTCTGGCATATTTTAACACACCATATGACCTGTACACCATATCAAGTGCTGTCATTTTTCTTTTTGTAATATACTGCTTCCTGTAATTTCTTTCCTGTGCAATAATCTGTTCTGCTATATTATCCAGATTGTCAATTATATCTTTCTCACTCTTTCCAAGTGTTACCAGATTAGTAAGCTGGTATATATCACCTAAAGCTCTGTTATTGTCACCCTCCATTGCTTTTAGCACAAGTCCGAATCTTCCAACCTCAGGAATCAGCCCTGATATTTTATCATTTCCTGCAAGTGCTGGCAAATGTAGCATATAACTTGCTCTCATTCCTGTACCTGCATTAGATGGAAGGGTTGTAAGATAGCCAAACTTCTGATCATACGAATAGTCAAGTACATCTCCGATAACATCATCCATCTTATCAGCCAGTGTATACGCTTTCTGCATATTCATTCCAGCAGCAAATGCCTGTATTCTTATATGATCCTCTTCATTAATCATTATTGACACATCTTCATCAGGTGCAACAAATCCTGCTGCGTAATCCTGCTTTTCAAGATACGGACTTATAACATGTCTCTCCCTCATGCCCATCTTCTGATAAGCATCAAGATAGTCAAAATTATATGAATTATAACCGCTTATTGGCGACACTGTCTTTAACTGGTCAGTAACATTTTTTACCAGCTTTTTAGCATCTGTGTCTGACATCTTGTAAGAAAAATTATATCCATTAATATTACGGGCAAGCCTTACTCTGCTTGATATAACAACATCAGAGTTATTGCCGCCCTCTTCAAACCATCTAAGCATCGTGACCGCCTCCCTGTGTTGAATCATCCGTATTATCCATTTTCTTTAACTGGTGAATCATGTCCCTTAATCTGGCTGCCTCTTCATAATTCTCTATCTCAACAGCCTCTCTTAACTTTATCCCCAGTTCCCTGATACGACTTTCATAATCATCATTTTCATCCTGCATGACTGGCAGAGTATCTGTCTCATTATTTTCATCAGACAGCCCTGAGTATTTCTTATATATCTTTCCCCTATGAACTGAATCTCCATGCAGTCTTTTCATATTATCCTCAATAAGAGGTCCGAATACCCCATAGCACTCAGCACAACCAAATTTACCAACCATAGTAAATTCATCAAATGTCATTCCACAGCCTGGGCATCTGATATGCATCATAGGTCCGTCTTCCACCTGGGCTGAATTACCAGCCAGCAGACCCGTCAGAAGCCTTACAAATGGAAACTCCGCATCTGAACTGTCTGACATTCCTGCAAAATTAAGCCTTCTTGCACAATCCATGCATATATGGTGTTCCTTCTTAACTCCGTTAATTATTTCTGTATAATGAATTGAAGCTTCATTCTGATGACAATTCTCACAAAGCATATTATTCCTTTCCAGTCAGGAATCACATTCCTGCTTTATTCAAATACTCTCATCTTAGTTAAAGCATAGTAAGGTCCAAAATATGTTATTAATGCAACCATAAAGGCTATTACCAGTGCCAGAACATTAGATGATGTAAGTGTATACATTCCCTTATATGAAAGCCATGTGAACACGCCCATTATAAGTGCCGATATACCTGGTTTTGCAAATACACTTATATACGGCATCGTATAATCAATCTCCTGATATAAGGTTCTTAGATTAAGTATAAATATTAATATTGGAAATGTTGCATTACCTATAACCACTGCATATATTCCTAGTGCCGAGAACTTAAGAAGCACGAATACCAGCACAATATGAACAGCAAGTGATATAGATGAATGAATCATTGGTACATTTACACGGTCAATTCCCTGCAGTGCTGTACTTGTAACTGTAGAGAGTGTATAGAATACTACCGCAATCGCACCTATTTTTAACATCATTCCACCCTGAGCGCTGTTATAGCGGGAAAATAACAGCTTTATTATAGGCTGACCTATAACAAACAGCCCTACAAATGATGGAACAGCAATAAACATGTTAGTCTTTAATGTCTTAGTAATCTTATCATATATAGAATCATAATCCCTGTCTGTAAATGATGCAACAACGCTAGGCAGCATCGAAGCAGACATTGCAGATGCAACCCCCTGTGGAATTCCTATAAGCAGGCTGTAGCTTGAACTGAAATTACCAAGATCCATAGATATGCTCTTAGTAATATCTCTTCCAACCATTATATTGCTAAACATTACATCGTCTATCAAAGCACTTATCTGATAAAATGTCTGTCCAAGTATAATTGGTATCATTGTATATATGATTATCTTACAAATCTGCCCTGTGCTCTGGTTCTCTGTATGTCTGTCTTTTCTTTTCAGTCTGTTAAATGTCGGTGTATATACCGCATACAAAAATCCCATGAATAAAACAGCCGTAAGTGCTCCCATCGCAGTACCAAGCGTACTTCCTGCCGCTCCATATGCAGCCACATCAGGTGATGAAGCAAATGCTTTCATCATTCCATATCCTGCTGCAATACTAACAATCGCATTAACAATCTGTTCAAGTATCTGCGATACCGCAGTTGGAATCATTGTACTCTGTCCCTGAAAGAATCCTCTTATAACCCCAAGAATTGCAACAAGGAATATTGTCGGTGCAAGAATCCTTAATGGAACCGCAAGTCCCGGAAGTCCTCCTCCATATATAACATTCTCTATAAATGAAGCGCCAAAAAATACAAGAAGTGCTGCGATACCTCCTGTACACACTGCAACCATTAAAGAACATCTTAATACTTTAGCAGCACTTTTATATCTTTTCTTTGTAAATCTTGCTGACACAAGCTTTGATACAGCCATTGGCAGTCCGTACGAAGACAACACAAGCATTATATTATATATGTTAAAAGCAGCTCCATATATACCATTGCCTTCACTTCCTATAATGTTAACTACAGGAATTCTGTAAAGCATGCCTATTATCCTGACAAGAATACCTGCAATTGCAAGAATACTTCCATGAACTATAAAATTACGTTTATTAGACTCCGACATATTCATCTCCAAATCTTATGTAATAATTGTTTTCGAATTAGATTTTACATCTTATATACAATAAAATCCATAAATTTTTTGTTAAAAAAGCCGTTCCAACCACATACGATTAGAACGGCTTATATTTTTATATTAATTAATTAAGAAATCAGCCAGCATCCATGTACCATTCTGTTTTACAAATGTATATGTAAGCGATGTTTTATATGTTGTATTACCTGTCTTGTAATCAACATAAAGGTCATAATAAACATCACATGAGAAACATTTGTCTGAATACTTTCTGAAATTAGTAATAGATTCATTGTTGAACTGATAAGTATATGACTTACCCCAAAGGTACGCCCATATAGCAGGAATATCACTGACATACTCAGCTGCAGTACCAACCATATAGCTTGAAAGCTTAGAAAGACTTCCCCTGTTGATAATATAAGCTCCATACTGTTCCGCTATTGTATATATCCTTGATTCCATACTTTTATACAATTCATCATCCGATGGATAGTAAATTGTATATCCTGTCTTCTTGTCATAATCAACTGTCAGATCTTTACCATTAAGCTTTGCTGTTATATCAGGCTTTGCTATAAGCTGTCCTACATCATACACATCATTAGTTGGTACCGTAACATAATCTGATACATGCAGACAAGGTGCAAACTTAACTTCTGACTCTATCTTGTATGTATCAGTAACCTGTACTCCATTAATATAAACATCAGCACCTGTTGGAGCTGTTATTTTAACTTCTGCAAGGTCCTTTGTAAAATCTCCAAAAGAAATAGTTCCAAGAGTCCATTTATTAAATTTATGTGCATTCTTTCCTGCCGATTCAAGTTCAACCTTTGCTATCGGCGTATCACCTGCATATACTACATACACAGGAGTTTTTTCAGAATATTCACCAGCCTTTTTCTTATATGATACTGTACCGTCATTTAACCTGTCTGTAAAATATGCTGCTATCGTATCATTCGTTTCAAACTCATTTACTTTCACGTCATTATCTGATAAAAGCTTTCCAATCCCATCAGGAGTAAACTGATTCACAATCTTATCCATTGTTCCTGATGGCATTCCCTCTTCATAATCCTTTAAAAGACTATGAAGCATAATTAATGTAATCACACCTGCCAGAAGAAGAATTCCGCAGTATATACATAAGAATTTTTTAAAATTTGAAAGCTTCTTTTTTCTTTTATTATTTCGTGGCATACTACTTTTCTCCTCCTTACTTAATTAAAAATGCTGTCGGACAGCTTCTTGGACCTGTTGGTGAATATGGTACATTTATTACTTCACCATCATAATACATCTGTGTTGATGTTCCACCATCCATTGTAGATGCATTTACAGCTCCATACTGTGCCATAATATCCTGTAGGTCTGAAAATGTAGCACCTATACTGTTAGGCTGTCTTCCATCTACTGCAAGAAGAAGAATCTTTCCATCTGCTGTCTGTCCTATGGCAGTTCTTGGATTAGTTCCCCCTGCAATACCAACAATATCCTGAGCCTCTCCATTAACAATAAGAAATGGACCAATATGATTGCTTATGCTTACGCAGTCTCTTATATTAAGTTCCTTTGCCTTTGCAGCATTCATATTACCAAGAACAAGCTTATTATCAAATGTAATTCCGGTAACATGAGATGTTCCGCCATTATCATTAAGAATCTCTCCGTCTTTCATTACAAGACCAATCGGCATTGCTGTATAGGTTGTTTCTCCATCAACAAATTCTCCGCCATTAACTCCGCCGATTGCATCATATCTCTTTGCAATATCTGCAACAACCATTCCATTTCCATTGGTAAATTCAGGAACTGTTCCCACAAATAATCTGCTTGGATCTTTTACAATCATGAGTTTTCCAGAATATGTAGCACCCTTTACGTCCACAATCTCAATATCAGGAGTTTCCGGATCCTGGGCTGCTGTATCAATATTTACAAGTCCCGCATCTGTTATCTCATCTGTATCTTTAATTGCGTTATTGGCCTTAATCTGGTCTATCTCATTCTGAGAGCAGAACCAGTTAGCAAGAAATCCTATTGCACTTGTCTCCTGTACAGAAAGTACAAACTGAATCTTTGCTGTCTTAGATGGTCCATACACAAGCATTGCCATAACAGCATACAGAAATATCACCAGAATAAGAATAGTTGACAAAAGTGTCGCACCGACTCTTCCTGCCCATACAAGAACTGGATTCTTCTTTTTATTTTTATTTCTTCTATTAGATGTATTGCCACCCTGTGGCTTATCGTTAACATACGACTTTTCATCTTCATAGCTGTCATCTAAAACATCAAACGGATCAAAATCATCAATATCTTCAAGTTCAAAATCATCAACGATATCTATATCGTCAATATTATTCTTTCTTTTTGCCACTATAACTTCCTCCTAAACCGTTACTTAAAAACCCATCTTTTCTGAATCTGATAACTTACAAAGAACAATGCAAGATCAATTATTATCTTGGCAATTCCTGAAAGCACAATGCTTAATGCCAGTAGCTTTGTAGCAATATACACCAAAGCATAAGAACAAGCAAGCTGACAGAACCATAAAATGTAATATCTTACCACCGTCTGTTTAAGACCGGACTGTGATTTAAATACTGCATTTCTGTTAAGCGAGAAATTAAAAACTGATGAAAGCACTCTTGCCGCTGCTGTACTTATGAATATTCTTAAGCTGACTGTAAGCCCTATAAGCACAAATTCAAGCACATTAAATATTATATTATCTATAGCCCACGAAGCAATAGAGCTTCCTACATATTTCATGCCTGTGCTTTTAAATAAATATTTAAATATCACTTTGTATATCTTAATTGAATCTTTGACAGGATTAAAATGTGATGATGAATTATCTTCTATGTACACAGTTTCTATCGATTCTTCCTGAAATCCAATATTATACTTTTTGAAAGCAAGCAGCATATTAGTCTCATACTCAAATCGTTCGCCTTCTACCTTGTCAAATGTCTCAAGGTACTTGTAAGGTATTGCTCTTAAGCCGGTCTGTGTGTCCGAAATATTCAATCTGCAAAGCACCTTAAATACTCCACTAGTCATATTATTACCAAATTTACTTCTTGCCGGTACATCATCACCAGTAAAATCCCTTACGCCTAAAACGACATTGCCTGTACTGACCATTGTTTCACTGCATTTCTTAATATCTTTGGCACGATGCTGATTATCACCATCTACTGTCACAACTCCATCAATATCTTTTCTATTCTCAAGGCAGAATTCAAATGCAGTCTTCAAGCCTCTTCCTTTTCCCTTGTTAACTTCATGTGTAAGAATTGTACATTCACTATGTG
>OLZI01001599.1_pt1 | contig 11993 bp, 11 predicted proteins | sample 1674061 | NCBI WGS metagenome assembly OLZI01 (sample SAMEA103958139, study PRJEB25191) | human gut metagenome | biome: human-associated habitat [ENVO:00009003]; feature: intestine environment [ENVO:2100002]; material: feces | place: Germany | collected 2013/2015 | reverse complement strand
TAACCGGCTTGATGCAATGTTTTCGGTAGGAAATGAGGACAGTGATGTTACTAAGATAAATGAAAATGGAAGCGGTGAAGTATCGGAAGAAACCGCATTTATAATGAACAGGGCAATGCAGGTATCTAAAGAAACTAAAGGTGCTTTCGATATTACGATATACCCGGTTATGGAGCTGTGGGGATTTACCACCAGGAATTACAGAGTGCCTGAAAGCAGCGAGATTGCAGAGGTACTTAAGCATGTTTCTTATACAAATGTGGAGGTTAACGGGCAGCAGGTGACATTGTCAGATGGTGCAAGCATTGACCTTGGTGGAATTGCCAAAGGTTATACTTCTTCAAGGGTGATTCAGATTATGAAGGACTTCGGCATAGAGCACGCAATCGTAAATCTTGGAGGCAATGTGCAGGTGCTTGGAACTAAGACTGATGGTTCGGACTGGAGGGTTGCCATACAGAATCCTGACAGTGAAAGCAGTTATCTTGGTGTATTAAGCACTGCTGATAAGGCAGTTATAACATCAGGTGGATATGAGAGATATTTTGAGCAGGACGGACAAGTATACCATCATATTATAGACCCGCAGACAGGTTATCCATCAGAGAGCGACCTGACTTCGGTTACAATTGTATGCTCTGACGGAACAACAGCAGATGCATTATCAACTGCGCTTTTTGTAATGGGGCTTGATGGTGCGAAAGAACTTTACAGAAGCGGGGCTATAGATTTTGATATGATACTTTTCGATGGAAGCAGAGTGTATGTATCGGAGGGCATTGCCAGCGGTTTTTCAACAGGTATGGATAAGGAAATAATTACCAGACAGCCTTAATGAGAATTATTATTAACTGTCTGTATTGACAAATGTGGTGAGAAAAATATATTCTATAGAGCAGTTAGCGAAAACTAATTGCAGATAGATTAATATACTTTTGTTGAAGACAGCTAACCAAGATATACAGACCCGAAGGAGCAGACATGTTATTAATAATATCACTTATAATCGTAGCTTTATTTATATATTTTCTCAAGGATTCACTTAAGAAATATGCCAATATATTTTATATAGGTGTGGCAGTAATCTCTATTGCAGTATTCCTGCTTGAGTTTCTGTCAATGCCTTTGTTTGTAAAGAACAATATATTAGGAATATTTGCAAAAGGCTCTCTTGGAACGGCAATGTTTGTTGCAGTAATGTATGCAGGTGCACTTCCTAAGGGTAGCAAGCTGATTGCACCGCTTATGAAGATAAGAGGTGAATTGTCAATTACAGCGGCAATACTTGTCCTGTGTCATAATTTCACATATGGAATGACATATTTCAGAATGTTATTTACTAAGACAAGCATGTTATCAGCCACACAGCTTGCAGCTGCGGTAATAAGTCTTGTGCTTATAGCTATAATGCTTGTGCTTACAGTTACATCTTTTCCATCTGTAAGAAAGAAGATGCAGGCTAAGAAGTGGAAGCAGTTACAGCGCACAGCATATGTGTTTTATGGTCTAATGTATGTTCACATTATGCTCATTAACATACCTTATGCGAGACTTGGACTTGGCATGTATATTGCAAATGTAGTTATCTACAGCATAGTTTTCTTAGGCTATGCAGCTATGAGAATAGCAAAGGCTGTATCAGTAAAGGCAGCAAGAGCTGGAAAGACATACGGTAAGAAACCAGAGACGGTTCTGTATGGACTGGCATTGGTTATATGTGCAGTGATGACGGTGTCGTGCTTTGCAGGAAGACAGACAGTGTCGGCATCGGAAGATAATGAGGAATGGAACGATTTCTTTAACGAAGAGACAGTTGCAGCAATGGTCAAAGAGATTGAGAGCAGTACGGCTAAGACAGATGCCGAAGGAACAACACAAGAGAGTCTGGAAGAATCAGTTTCATCAAATGGACAGTCAGACTCACAGGCTGGTGGTGTAGGAAATGAAGTGTCGGGAAATAGCAATAATTCCGGTTCGGATAATGTTTCTGGTAATTCATCAGGTAATAGTTCTGACAGTGGTAATCAGTCAGCCAAGCCGGATAATGGTTCTGACAATAGTGGAGAGCTGAGCGGCGGTTCAGGCAGTGATACACCGGCTAATACAAAATTTAAAGCAGATGGAACTTATACAGGTTCCGCTGTGTGTGAGACTTATAACTACAATGTAACGGTTACAATAGTCATATCGGGAGATACGATTACATCGGTTACTGCTGAATCAGAAGCGAGTGCGCAGGATGTGCAGTATTTTAATATGGCAAATGCAAAGGTTCCTGCACAGCTTCTTGCAAATCAGAGTACATCAGGCGTTGACAGTGTTTCTGGGGCTACTAAATCAAGCAATGCCATAAAGAAGGCATTTTACTATGCTTATAAATCTGCTAAGAAGTAGAGCAGATTTGTAATAGAAAAAATTATAAGGAGGCAAAATTCCTCTCCTCACCAATGGGTTCGGATTTTGCTTCGCAAAACAAGGAGGAATTATGAGGAAGAACATTTTTACTAAGATTGCTGCTGTTGCAGCCGCTACTGTTCTTGCAGTTACAGCACTTCCAGCTCTTGTGTCTGATACACATGCAGCAGATGATGATTATTCATATGTATATGCTGGACTTACATGGCAGGAATACTGGGCTAATGAGGGCGTATATAACGCAGGAGATGTAACAACATCTAATGAGAAGGATACAAAAGGTGAGTATGATAAGGGAGCTTTTGATACAGTAACAAGAGCTACAACTAACCATGGTCTTCACAGAGGAAGCTACCAGTGCATGGCAACAATTGATACAGAAGATGGTAAGAAGTATGAGCTTGCCGGCTGGACTGGTGATGCAAAGAATCAGATAATGATTCTTACAGATGGTACACAGCTTTCATATAGTAAGGGAGTAATTACTAATACAGATGGTACAACATCTAAGCTTTCTTCTTATGAAGTAACTGGTATTAAGTATGTTCCGGTTAAGGTTAAGACATCTGATCTTGCTGATTTTGAGCAGCATTACAGAGTTGTCAAGAATGGAGAAAAGTTATACGGTGGATTTGGTGAGAACAAGCTTAGCTCATATGAGTATACAGCTGCAGTTAATGCAGATACTAACGGACTTAAGACAGCAGTTAAGAATGCAGATGGAACATATTCATTCTCTGCAAGACAGACTGGCAATGGCAAATCATTTGCAGAGCAGGATATCAGCGTAGCTGCTAACATTACATCTACAGTAAAAGATGCTACAGGTTCATACGGTGAATTCTTAAGAGTTGATATTAATGGTGATGGTTATGGTGCATTGGGTGCTATGATGCAGGCTGTTAAGTGGACATACTATGGAAATGATGCAACAAGAACAAATGTAGTTGCTACATATGGTACTAAATTCGCAGCAGACAACTGGATGCACAAATCAATGGGAATCCAGCTTGGACTTACAGATTCAGCACGCTGCCAGTTACCAGCAGGATATGATGGAACAGGTTACTGGTCACTTACTGTATATGCATTAGGATATACTGATACTACAATTGATTTTGAAGCAACTGATGCTAATATCGTTAAGGTTAAAGCACCTGTAAGTGATACATCAAAGCTTTCAGCAGCTATTGCAGCAGCAGATGCACTTAACGAAGCTGATTACACAGCCGAATCCTGGGCAGCTATGAAGCTTGAGTATGAGGAAGCAGTCGATGCACTTGCAGTTGCAGAATATCAGGCAGATGTTGATGAGGCAACAGAGCATCTTACAGCAGCAATCAATGCATTAGTAAAGGTTGATGCAGGTACACCTTCTGGTTCAGAAGAGTCTGATAACACAACAGAAGCAGGTACTTCAGATACATCTGTATCAGATGTTAAGACTGGTGATTCTAACAACATGATGGCTTACATCGTAGCAGCAGCACTTGCTTTAACATCAGGTGCAGCAGTAACAGGCAGACGTAAGATTAAGAATGTAAGATAACTGATACGCTAAAATCTAATAAAACTATAAACAAGCCAAAGAACCGGGTCGGAGAGAATCCTTTGTGGGATTTTCTTGCGATCCGGTTCTTTATTACCTGTTAATCTTAATATCCCCCATATTAACATCAGCATTTATACTTTTACCGCTGCCAGCATTATTAGTATAGCTGTGAGAATAAGTAGAATCATTAACCTTGATGTCACCTAAGTCTACAGAGAGATTAGCACTGTATTTATCAATATCCATACCGCTTATTTTCAGAGAACCCATATCGACAGAAAGGTTAAGGACATCACTGTCACAGTTTGTAAGCTTAATATCGCCCATATTGTTATCAGCAGTTAAATTCTTAACGGCAGAATCAACGATCTTAAGAGAACCCATATCAACAGAGAAATCAGCAGAAGAAGCATGTATATCGTTCACATCCATATCACCCATATTAAGGTCAGCCTGAATAGAATTAAGACTGATATTGTCAGGAATAGTAATTGTAAGTGTGCAGTCTGAGTTTTTGATATTAGTCATAAGATGTACTTTTACATGTTGTTCAATATTTAATGAAGTTCCAGAAACAGATACAGCAGGTTTAAACTTTTCAGCACCTGTATAGATAACTTCAAGCTTGCTGCCTTTCTTAATCTCAACACTGCCAAGATTCATATCAACAGATATGTCTGACACATTATCATAAATAGAAGAATTTTCAATATATTTGCCACTGGATGCCATAGTCATGCGTGTAAAAGGAGAAATGTTAAATACATTACCAAGAACGCCAATAATTATGCATATAAGTGTAATAAAATATATAATTGACAGATAAATTCGTTTCTTCATAATTACACCTCCCAGGAATCGTCTTTAAGTATACTCTTAAATATAGCATGTATTACAGCCGCAACAGGCCATATAACCCATGTTAAAGCCCATGCAAATGTGATGAAACTGGCTGACAGATATATACATGTAACGGTAGGCCAGAAAACAGACATAATAGTTGTTGCAGTATTGTTAATATATCTGACTTCTTTATTCTCCTTCTTAACATAGCTGCCGGCTACATTGTCACCATTAAGAGCAAGTAAAATCTTACATGAAGTCTCAGCCATTGAACCGAAAACAATAAGGAATACGCCGACACTTACTATACAAATCATTGCTGCGCCGCCGATATCGTCAAGTCCCTGTATTGGGATTGCGTCAAAAACGGCAGCAGGGACAAAGCTTATGATACACATAATAATTCCCAGAGTGCGGCACACAATAGAAATGTTGCGAAGTTGTTCCTTCTTATCCTGCACATATCCGACAGTGGCATAATCGATGATACATTCGTGTTTCTTAATATAGTCGTATTTATTCATTAAAGAATTGGTTATTATAAATATGCCAACACCGCAGGCAACTATAATAAACAGAGCAACAGTGCCCATTGTCTGGAGAAAATTATTATGAAATGCACTGCAGGCTGCCGCTGGAACTACTGAGAAAATACATAAGAAAACCCCTAATGCAGTCAGAAATGCATGTCGGCTGCCGGCACTTACAAAGCTTCTGGCTTCATCCTGTGTTAAAGTGCGTCTGTTATCAACAGGAGCAGAAGACTGTCTGTTAAGTCCGAGAGTTTCTGCGAGTTCGTCAAGATTGCCGAATTCTGAGATAACAGTACCTACAGCCTCATTCTCGCTTTTACCTTCGCTGATAAGTTCATTATATTTGTCCTCCATCATGCCCCACAATTCGTCTTTAGCCTTTAAAACCTCAGTAGTTGCGGGGAGATTGGCAAACATAGTTTCAAGATAACTTTTAATAGTATCCATACATTAATTCTCCTTCACAATAAATTTTTCAATAACTTCTTTAGTGAGAGCCCACTCTTCACATTTTGACCGATAATACAGCCGTCCTTCGTCAGTAATCTGATAATAGGTGCGCTTTTTTCCGCCATTCTCGCCTACACTGGGGAAAGAAGTGATATATCCGTTTTTTTCCATACGTGTAAATGCGGAGTAAAGAGTAGTTTCTTTAACAATATATTTCTCATTGGTCATGGCCTTAATCTGCTTAGAAATCTCATAACCATAAGATGGCTTATCAAGCAGAAGATACAGGATAATTGTATCGTTGTAGCCTCGTATAATGTCGCTGCTGATGCCAGCCATGCATACTCCTCCCTTCGAATTAATTGAAGGTGATGATTCACCTGATAATAAATATTAAATAAATGATAATTACTACGACAGGCGATACTACGACAGCCGTAGTACATCTGTCGTAGTATATATAACATGATATGCATAATATGTCAACAGGAGAATATAAAAATCCCTCAAAAGCAGGTAAACAGTGCTTTTGAGGGATATATTAAACATGTGGATTATTTGAAATATACTTTAGCTGCAGTAGCAGCCATGATATTATCCTTGTCAGGTGTTGATATTTCATTGCTTAAGACAATGTAATCAATAAGGTGTCTGTAGCTGTCCTTGCACAGATTCATAGGCAGGTCGCTTCCCCACATAAGTCGGTCGCTTCCGACAAGTTGGATGGCGCGTTTAATATAATGGATTGCGTCAGGATAAGGGTATCTGGCGTCTTTACCCTGATTAGAAGGAAGGCTTGCAAGGTCGAATACAACATTGTCAAGCGTGAGTGCCTCCATTCCTTTAAGCCAGACATTTTCCTGAACAAGACCTCTTGGGGCAAGCAGATGGCACACAACAAACTGCGTGTCAGGGTGTCTCTTAATTGCGCGGGCGAGGGCTTCCGGCTGCCAGCACTCGGCAGGGTAGCGTCCAATATCGAACACAACAGTATTATTATGCATTTCAGCATATGACAGCATTTCCTCAATAACATCACCATCAAGGGGAATAGTAGGATGATAACTCATAAGACCGCTTCCGGTACTTACCTCGAATTTTACAATCTTAATTCCGAGGTCTTCAAACAAATGCTTTCTTATAGAATCAACATTTCTGCAGAATGGGTCGTAAGTAGCTGCTGCAGCAAGACGGTCAGGATATTTCTTTGCAGCCTCATAAGTGTAGAGATTCTGCGGTCCTAAGAAATTGCCCTGAAGCATAACAGCCTTGGAAACGCCAGCCTCGTCCATAACCTTAAGAACTGCTTCCGGAGTTACATCATATTCACCGAGACACTCTGGTATCATCTGGAATATAGTTCCATCAGCGTAGCTTGCGTAACCTCCGCCTATAGCCTGCATTTCTCCGCTGTTTCCAAATCCATTGATGCAGCGGCATATATGAATGTGTGAGTCAATTATGTTCATAGTTAAGCCTCCTTGTTGCTAGATGTAGAAAGAATATTGAGATTATGTCCATACAGAAATTCATTAATAATTCCAATGTCATATTCACATTTGTTAATCATAATTATAATTGCAGCATCGCGGCTGACCTTGGAATACAAAGGGCTTAAGCCTGCAGTTTTTAACGCACGGTTGGTATCAGTAAGATTCATATGGCATGCGATGCAGAGTGCAATTACTCTGTCACGGCTTGGATTGGTACGATTGCCATTAAGTATTCCGTATGCATAATTAGCTGGAATATCACTTTGTCGTATAACATCACTTAATTGAAGTCCGTAGCTTCCTATATACCGGTTAAAGAATTCGCTGACAGACATCTGTGAGTCAGTATCCTCTTCATTACGGTATCTGTTAAAATGTTCAGGCTCAACTGAACTTAAGATTTTATCAAGTTCATAAGTCGGTTTTTCGTTCATTATTAATTCCGCCTTTCACAATAGAGTACACATTTTCTATTGATATAGTGTATAATAATAAACACTAAATTACAATAAGGATAAAAATATGACTTTAGAAGAAGAGAGCAGGCTGTCATTTTACAGGGAACTGACAGTACTTGATGAAAAAAAGAATATAGTGCTGGTGCAGGATATAAGGAACAGTGAGCTTTGCGTTAAAAAGACACTTGATATATATTCGCGTGATGTATATGAGCAGCTTGCCTCTGTAAGAATTGAGGGAGTTCCTGCGGTAAAGGAATGTGTTGCTGATGATGGAAAGCTTATAGTAGTTGAGGAGTATGTGCAGGGCAGGAGCCTTAAGCAGGTATTAGATGAGCAGGGACTATTAAACGAGGAACAGGCATATGATATTGCAGTACAGCTTGCGGATGTTCTTGTGAGACTGCATCAGTTAGAGCCGGCAATTGTCCACAGAGACATTAAACCATCTAATATAATTATTGAAAAAAACGGACATGTGAATCTTATAGATTTTAATGCGGCAAGACATGTTAATGCAGATAAGAATGAAGATACCAGAATGCTGGGAACAGTGTATTTTGCTGCACCAGAGCAGTTTGGATTCGGGCAGTCTGATGAGCGTACGGATATATATGGTCTGGGAGCAACAATTAATTATATTATGACAGGTGACAAGCCGGGAGCAGGAATTGCAGAGTGCAGATTTTCAGATATTCTTAAGAAATGCCTTATGGTAGATGCAAAGGATCGATATCAATCGGCTGAAGAGCTTCGTGGCGTGCTGGATATGTTAAATTATAGTATAGTACAGGATAATAGGAAAAAAGCTGAAACAGCATTTGGTAAGGATAATACCATTTCGGTTGTGAGAACCTATCGTAATATAAGAGATATAATTGTTAAAATGTACAGGAAATATCAGAAAAGGAATTACGATATTGATACTTCATGGCGCAGATATCTGCTGCCGGGATTCAGACGGCTGAATGTCGTGTATTGTCTGATTGCGCTAGTATGGTATGCGGTTATTGTATGGATGACAATAACTTTTGCAGTTACGGACAGTAAAACGGGAATACCGGTAACTGGCGGAGAACTTACAATGTATAAGATAGCTGTATTTGTACTCCTATTTGGAATGACAATGTGGTTTGGCAACTATCTTAATATAAGGAGAAAGCTTCCGGGAATGAAGAAGATAAATGTATTAAGCACTATTCTGACATTTGGGTATGCATTTACGATTAGTTTTATGTTTTTAGCTTTTTTTGCAATATTTATGGCAATTATAGGATATTTGTAATTATAAAAAGACAGGATATATGTTGAGACTATTCAATATTATATCCTGTTTTTTTGTGCTGTCAGCACACGGTTTGCAGCCATCATTGTGATAACATCCATTATATGAAAAAGATATTTATATATGCAAACATTTCCCTTCCAATACTGGCAGGCAGTCTGTTTTACTATGTGACTTCACCACAAGTCATTTTTGCACAGAATATTGACAGTCTGCTTGGAGTCAGTCTGCATGTTGGAACGGAGAACACATTTGTAGTAAATTTGCGTAGTTATATGCCAGATATGCTGTGGGCGTATGCACTGGTATTTTCATTAATGCTGGTTACAGGTAATAAAACAGCTTATGTATGGAAAATGTTTGTGATAGCAGGCATGTTTTCGACAATTATGGAAGTCCTTCAGGTTACCGGATGTGTAAAGGGAACATTTGATGTGATGGATATTATTGTTGAGATAATTGCAGAACTGATGGCTGTTTTTATTATAAAAAGACATGATATGAGGAGGAAATCATATGAAAAGAATCAGGAAGTACATAGGGGTACTGCTGTGTCTGATAGTATTTGCTGCAATGGCGATGGGAAGTGGATCTGACACAAGCGTAGATAACAGTAATGCGAGTGGGGCTTCGGATAAGACAGGCACAGAAAGTGATAATGTTGTCATGGTAGGTGGAAGCTTTGAGAAAGATGGATTAAAGGGTACCGTTAATGATGCAGATACAGATTTTACCGATTACGATGATCCATATGGATTTTACAAGCCTGGTGATGGGAAAAAATATGTCAAAGCAGATTTTTCATTTGAAAATAACGGTAAATCTGATGCTTATGTAAGTAGTGCAGATTTTAGCTGTTATGCAGATAATGAGAGCTGTGACCAAAGTTTTATCGCATCTGTAAATGAGTTCTCAGGAGATACATTATCAACTGGTCGTAAAATAAGCTTCAGTGTAGTATTTGCAGTTCCAGTTGATGCAGAATCTATCGAACTGGAATACACAGCCAATATATGGTCAAGTGAAAAAGTAATAATAAAGCTTCAGTAGGAGGAGTAGAAAATGAGAGTTTGGAAACTGGTATCAGGAATATTATCAATTATATTATTTGCAGTAGTTATGTTTCAGTCATGCGCCGCAGGAGTAGTTAATGCACTTGAGGACAATGGTGGCATATCAGGAAGTGTCGGCGTAATAGTTGGAATACTTATGCTTGCTGGTGGAATTGTTTCGATAGCTACAAGAAATAAGACTGGCAAGGGACACGATATAGCGTTGATTGTACTTTTCGGACTTGCCGCTGTATTCGGATTTGCAGGATACGGCAATTACAGTGACTTAGTAATCTGGTCAGTATGGTGTCTTATAAATGCTGTTCTAGCAGTTGTAAGCATAATTAAGAATAGATAAAGAAACCCATAATTATTAAAAATGTCTGGTGTGCCGCAGTAGTGCAGCATGCCAGACATTTTTTCATTAGTCATATTAATAAGTAATCTCCCTGCCTTCTTTTCTCCACTGTCTGAATTCAGCAGAAGCAGAAAGTAAAAGGTCAGATGATGAGTTAAGTGCAGTTTCAACAGAATCCTGAATAACACCGATGATGAAGCCAATTCCGACAACCTGCATTGCAACATCATTAGGAATACCAAATAATGAGCATGCCATAGGTATAAGCAGGAGTGAACCACCGGCAACACCAGAAGCACCACAGGCAGAAAGCGCTGCAAGAATACTTAAAAGAATTGCGCTTGGAATATCAACAGTAATACCTAAAGTATTGGCTGCGGCAAGTGTCATAACAGTGATAGTTATTGCAGCACCATCCATGTTAATAGTTGCACCGAGCGGAATAGTTACAGAGTAAGTATCCCTGTCGAGTCCCATATCCTCACATTCCTTCATATTAATAGGAATATTGGCAGCGGAGCTTCTTGTGAAAAATGCAGTGAGTGCGCTCTTTTTTAAACATCTGAATACAGTAGTACTTGGCAGAAATCACGGTACAGTGATGATCGCAGAGGAATCTACCGCATGGCCGATGGTAACAGGTAAGGCAGAAGACGACGGGCTTGGTTTCTCCCTGAAATGGAATATGGGCTGGATGAACGATTTCCTGGAATATATGAAGCTGGATCCGTATTTCCGTAAATTTAATCATAATAAGATGACTTTCTCCATGTCATATGCATACAGTGAGAGATATGTATTAGTTCTTTCTCATGATGAGGTGGTTCATCTGAAATGCTCCATGATTGAGAAGATGCCGGGAGAGTTACCGGACAAATTCAGGAATTTAAAGGCTGCCTATTCATTTATGAACTGCCATCCGGGTAAGAAGCTTCTGTTCATGGGACAGGAATTCGGACAGCTTCGTGAATGGAGTGAGGAGAGAGAACTTGACTGGTTCCTTCTGAATGAAGAGCCACACAAGGAACTTCAGAATTATGTGCATGATCTCCTGACTATTTATAAGAAATATCCGGCACTTTATGCCGGTGATAATAATCCGGAAGGATTTGAGTGGATCAATGCGGATGACGGGGACAGAAGTATTTACAGCTTCGTAAGGAAATCCCCTACAAAAAGAAACAACCTTCTGGTAGTATGCAATTTCACTCCTGTAGAACGTCCGGATTACCGTGTTGGTGTGCCGAAGAAGAAAAAGTATAAACTGATTCTGGACAGTGATGCGAAAGAATTCGGTGGAAAAGGACGGAAGCGTCCAGAAGTATATGAGGCGAAAAAAGGCGACTGCGATAACCAGAAATATTATGTGGAGTATCCATTGAGTGCATATGGAATTGCAGTCTTTGAGTTTTAATTCTTAGGTTTTTTATAATATTTTCTTAATAATTTGTTCACAGAATGGACACAAATTCGTTGTATTCTCTTTCTCGTACCAAAAAAAGAAGCCAACGAGGAGGAAGATTATTATGAAAAACAAATGGCTTGTATTATGTT